>Ga0335081_10014518_pt1 | contig 12745 bp, 12 predicted proteins | sample Lox_Sample_35_FD_206713 | JGI IMG/M metagenome (GOLD analysis project Ga0335081, IMG submission 206713) | Soil microbial communities from Loxahatchee National Wildlife Refuge, Florida, United States - Lox_Sample_3.5 | ecosystem: Environmental > Terrestrial > Soil > Wetlands | place: USA...
CTGGGGGTGGGTCCCCGGCAGCGGAGGCCCCCACCGCCGTCAGCAAAGCCCCAGTATCTGGGCCAGGTTGCCGCCCAGGACCGCTGCTTGCTCGTCCGCGCTGAGGCCAAGGGCTCGGACGCTGGCCATCTCGGTGGCCGGATCGCTCATCGGCCAGTCCGAGCCGAAGACGATTCGGCCGGCGCCGTGCCGGCGGATCAGCCTGCGGATCCGCTCCCGATCAAGGTCACCCATCCGGGGAGGCCAGGACGTCTCGAGGTAAAGAGGTGAGCCAACCACCAGCTTTTCCGCCTCATCGAGGCGGTGGTAGCCGCCGAAGTGGCAAGCGATGAGCCGCAGATTAGGCACCGCGTCGATGACCGAGCGGAGCGAGCGGGGGGCGCCGCGCTCGTTCGCCTCGTCCGTTGACCCGGCGCCCGCGTGCGTGATCACCGTGATGTCCGCTTCGGCCAGGCCGCCCAGCAGATCGATGACACGAGGATCGGCGAGTGAGAGATCCTGGAACAGCGGATGAAGCTTCACCCCACGGATCCCGTTGTTGCTCAGCGAGGCGAGGTTCGCCGCGGTCGGCAGATCGGGATGGACCGTCCCGAACGGGGTGAAGCGCCTCCGGTCAATCGCCCCAATGAACTCATTGGTTCGCTCGACCGTGCGGGCGCTGACCGCAACGCCCAACGTCATCGCGTGGTCGATGCCGGCCGCATCCATGGTCCGGCGCAAGCCGTCGATCGTGCCGTCGTGCTGCGGGCCGAGTCCCGCAGGCCGCTGCGCCAGGACCTGCGGCGCGATGTGGTCCGGCCACACGTGGCAGTGGGCGTCGATAATCACGAGCGCTGCCCCGCCGAGTGCTGCTTGAGCAGCTGCCTGGCCAGCGAGTCGAGGATGACCTCGGTCGATCCCTCGTAGATGCGCATCGGCCGGGCCTCACGGTAGAGACGCTCGATCACGCTGCCACGTACGAGCCCGAACCGGCCCATGACCTGGACGGCCCGGTCAACGACCCGGCCGGCGACCTCGGTGGCCCCGATCTTCGCCATCGAGGACAGGTGCAGGTTCGCGTCCGGATCACGGGCCGCGGCGGCCGCGGCGCGGTAGGTAAGCGAACGGGCCATCTCGATCTCGGTCCATGAGAGCGCCAGCATGGACGGGACGGGACCTAGCGCGGCCAGGGGCACGCCGAACTGCTCACGCCCGGCGGTATGCCGCAGTGCCTCGTTCAGGGCCGCGTTCGCCAGGCCCACAGCGGCCCCGGCGACGGAAACCCGGAAGGTCGCCAGCGTGGACAGCACGAGGCGGAAACCACGGCCAGGTTCGCCGATACGGTGGTCGGCAGGCACCCGGGTGTCAGCGAACACAATGTCGCCCAGGATGTGCGGTGCGATGATCTGATAAGGCCGCGTGACCTTGATGCCGGGCGTGTCCGCGGGCACCAGGACGAGAGAGAAGCCGTCCTTCTCGCGGCACAGCACGCAGTAGAAGTCAGCGTCGCCGCCGTTCGTGATGAACGACTTGTGCCCGCGGATGGTCAGCTTGCCGCCGGCCTCCTCAACGGTCGTGGTGATGGCCTTCAGGTCGGAGCCCACATGCGGCTCGGTCAGCGCGAGGGCGGCGACGGCCTCCAGTGCGGCCACCGCGGGCAGCCAGCGCTTGCGTAGCCGGTCGCTGCCGCCGACCGATACCGGGTAGCTGCCGATGCCCTGCATGGCGAACAGCGAGTCAAGGTGCCCGGAAGTACCGGCGAACACCTCGCGCACCACGGTGACCGCGAGCGAGTCGATGCTCTCGAACCGGCCGCCGTACTCGGCGGAGACCATGACCGATGCCAGGCCACTGGCCGCCAGCGTCTCGCGGACGAGCGGGTCGATGCCGGATGCCTCGTCGGCAACATCAGCATGGGCAGCGAGCGCAGCAGCAACGGCGCCCGCCTCCCGCTGGAGCTCCCGGTAGCGCGGCGCGAGCTCGTAGCTGTCCAGCTTGCTATCCAACGACATCGCTGCCCATCTCCTTAGATTCATGCTAAAGATAACAAGAGATATGCGCCGTCCACAGGCCCCGGCAATGAAAGGCGTGCGTGCGAATGTCGATGCCAGATCCGCCTTCGTTCGATCTGACCGGCAAGGTGGCCCTGGTCACCGGGGGCAGCCGCGGTATCGGCCGCGAGATCACAATCGGCTTCGCGCAGGCTGGGGCGGATGTCGTTATCGCCAGCCGCGACGTATCCCGCTGCGCCGAGCTGGCGGAGCAGATCACCCGGCACACCGGCCGGCGTGCCGTGCCCTACGCCGCGCACGTAGGCCGTTGGGACGAGCTGGACGGCCTGGCCGACGTGGCCTGGGATCGCTTGGGGCGTCTTGACATCCTGGTCAACAACGCGGGGATGTCCCCGGCCTACGGCAGCGTCGTGGACGTGAGCGAGACGCTGTTCGACAAGGTGATCGGGGTCAACCTGAAGGGCCCGTTCCGCCTGTCGGCGCTCGTGGGCACCCGGATGGCCGCCGGTCCGGGCGGCTCTATCATCAACCTCAGCAGTGCCGCCGCGGCGCGGCCGCGTCCCGACGTACTGCCCTACGCCGCCGCGAAGGCCGGCCTCAACGCGCTGACGGCGGGATTCGCGCGGGCCTTCGGGCCCAGTGTCCGCTGCAACGCGATCATGGCTGGCACCTTCTTCACCGACGTGAGCCGCAGCTGGGACGCCGAGACCTTCGCGGCGCGCGCGCGTGGGTTCGCCCTGCAACGTGGGGCGGAACCACACGAGATCGTCGGCACGGCGCTCTACCTGGCCAGTGACGCGTCCAGCTACACCACCGGCGCTGTCATCACCGTGGACGGGGGCCAGTGACCGCAGCCTGCCGTTATCCATGATGATGGTTACTATAGATAGGGGCAGGTTGCGGGGCCGGAGCCTGCTGGAGGATCGGAGGAACCATTGCCTAACGCCGTGATCGTCGACGCCGTTCGCAGCCCGATGGGACGCGGCAGGGCCACTGGCACCCTCGCCGAGGTGCATCCGGTCGAGCTGCTGGCCCAGACGCTGACCGCGCTGATTGAGCGCAACCGCATCGACCCCGGCACGGTGGACGACATCCTGATCGGCTGCGTGGGGCAGAACGGCGAGCAGTCGGCCACCCCGGGCCGGCAGGCGCTGCTCGCGGCCGGTTTCCCCGTGCACGTCCCGTCGACCACCATCGAGCGAAAGTGCGGCTCTGGCCAGCAGGCGATCGAGTTCGCCCACCAGGGGATCGTCGCGGGAGCATACGACCTGGTCATCGCCGGGGGCGTCGAGTCGATGAGCAGGGTCCCGATGGGCTCGGCGCGGCAGGGCGCCGACCCGTTCGGCGCGCGGGTACGCGCGCGGTTCCCGCACCTCGTCTCGCAGGGTGTCGCGGCTGAGCTGGTCGCCGGCAAGTGGAAGCTCACCCGGGAGGAGCTCGACGAGTACAGCGCCCGCTCGCACGCGCTGGCCGCCGCCGCGCGCGATAGCGGCGCGCTTGACCGGGAGATCATCCCGATCACCCGCCCGGACGGCACGGTGGCCGACACCGACGAGACGGTCCGGCCTGGCACGACAGCCGAGACCCTGGCCGCGCTCAAGCCTGCGTTCGCGACCGGGGCGACGCGGCGGCAGTTCCCGCAGCTCGAATGGAAGATCACCGCCGGAAACTCCTCTCAGATCGCCGACGGCGCGGCGGCGATTCTGCTGATGAGCGAGGATCGGGCGGATGCGCTGGGCCTGCGTCCCCGGGCCCGCATCGTCGCGACGAGCGTGTGCGGCGATGACCCGACACTGATGCTGACCGCTCCGGTACCGGCGACCACCCGGGTTCTGGCGCGCAGCGGGATAGATCTGGACGACATAGGCGCGGTCGAGGTCAATGAGGCCTTCGCATCCGTTCCGCTCGCCTGGCAGCGAGAATTTCCCATCGACCGGGCGCTGGTCAATCCCCGCGGGGGGGCGATCGCCCTGGGGCATCCGCTCGGAGCGTCCGGGGCGCGCCTGTTCACGACATTGCTGGGCGCACTGGAGGCGACGTCCGCCCGGTTCGGTCTGCAGACAATGTGCGAAGCCGGCGGTATGGCCAACGCGCTCGTGCTCGAGCGTCTCGGCTGACGGCACCGGACTGGCACGGGAGGCGGTTATGGACTTGAGTGAGGGTTCTGTCGTCGTGACCGGCGGCGCGTCGGGCCTCGGCCTCGCCTGCGCGCAGCGGCTCGCCGTGCGGGCCCCACATGTGGTGCTGCTTGACCTGCCCGGCTCCGCCGGGGCCGAGCAGGCCACCGGGCTCGGCCCGGTCGCCTCATTTTCTCCCGGCGACGTCACCGACCCGGACACCGTCGAGGCGGCGATGGACGCTGCCGCACGGCAAGCCCCGCTGCGCGCGGTCATCCACTGCGCGGGGCGCGGCGGGACCGTGCGCGTGCTGCAGCGCGACGGTTCGCCCGGCCCGCTGGATCTGTTCGAGACCATCGTCCGGGTCAATCTCATCGGCAGCTACAACGTGCTCCGGTTCGCCGCGTCCCGGATGGCCAAGAACGAGCCGGCCGGCGGCGACCGGGGTGTCGTGGTGCTGACCGCATCGGTAGCCGCGTGGGAAGGCCAGATCGGGCAGATCCCCTACGCCGCGTCCAAGGCCGGGATTGTCGGCATGACCCTGGTCGGCGCACGTGACCTGGCCGCGCGTTTCATCCGCGTCTGCACGATCGCACCCGGGGTGTTCGACACGCCGATCCTCGCCCGCTTCCCGGATGAGATCAAGGACAAGCTCGCCTCGGCCGTGCCGCACCCGTCGCGGCTGGGGCTGCCGGATGAGTTCGCCAGGCTCGCGGAAGCCATCATCGACAACCCGATGCTGAACGGCGAAACGATCCGGCTCGATGGCGCGATCAGGATGCCCCCCCGATGACGCGGCCGGCCACCGACAAGGTTCGCGCCGAACGCCACGGCTCCGTGCTGGTGATAACGCTCAACCGGCCCGGCGTCCGGAACGCGATCGACACGGAGACGGCGTGGGCCGTCTGCGACGCCCTCGATGTCCTCGACGCCGACCCGGCCCTCGCCGTCGGCGTGCTGACCGGCGCGGGACCGACGTTCTGCGCCGGCATGGACCTGAAGGCGTTCCTGGCCGGTGAGCGGCCATCGGTCGGTGCGCGGGGCTTCGCCGGCGTGGTCGAGGGCCCCCCGGTGAAGCCGCTCATCGCTGCCGTCGAAGGAGCGGCGGTGGCGGGGGGATTTGAGATCGTGCTGGCGTGCGATCTCATCGTTGCTGCCGAGGACGCCCGCTTCGGCCTGCCTGAAGTGCGCCGCGGGCTGGCCGCCGCGGGCGGCGGCCTGATGCGCCTGCCACGTCGACTGCCCTACCACCTGGCGATGGAGTGGGCGCTGACGGGTGAGTTCATTCCCGCGACGATCGCCGCGCGGCTCGGGCTGGTCAACCGGTTGACCCCGCCGGGCTCAGCTCTCGACGTGGCCGTCGAGCTGGCTGGCGTAATCGGCGCCAACGCCCCCCTGGCCGTCGCCGCGACCAAGCGAATCGTCGCTGAGTCGCCTGGGTGGCCGCTGGAGGAGGAGTTCCGGCGCCAGCGCGAAATCACTGAACCGGTCCGGGCGTCAGACGATGCCCGGGAAGGCGCGCTCGCGTTCCGTCAGAAGCGCGCCCCGCGCTGGACCGGGCACTGACCGGCTTCCCGGTCGCCGCCAGCATGAGCGAAGCTGCGCACGGGTGCTGACGGCTCGCCGGCGGCACGCTGCCCGCACTGTTGGCTGGCCGCACTGTTGGCTGGCCGGGCATCAGCTACGTCGCCCGGCCTCATGGAAGGTGCGGGCAGCTTCCCATTCGCCCGTGCTGAACGGCGAGTCGCCGCCGATGGCGGTCATCCCGGCGTCCACGGCCAGCACCTGGCCCGTGATGAAGGCGGCCTCGTCGCTCGACAGGAAGCTCACGGCCGCCGCGATGTCCGAGGGGAGACCCGGCCGGCCGACGGGGGACTGCGCAGCCAGCGTCTCGCGGGCGCGGTCGAGCGCCGTCGCGTCGCCCAGCTCGATGTCGGCGGTCATGGCGGAGACGGTGGCACCGGGGACGATCGTGTTGACCCTGATGCCGCGCGGACGCAGTTCACCGGCCACTGAGCGCATCAGGCCGATGATGCCGGCCTTGGCGGCGCTGTAGGCGTGCGGGCCGACACCGCCGATCACGCCCGCCGGGCTCGACGTCGAGATGATCACTCCTGAACCCTGCCCGACCATGACACGAGCCGCCTGCTTGGTGGTGATGTACGTACCGACCAGATCGACCGCGATCGTTCGCTCGACGTCCGGGATCGCCGCGTTGAGGACCGACCCGGTTGCCCCGAGGATGCCGGCGTTCGCGAAGACGATGTCGAGCCGGCCGAACGCGTGTACCGCGAGATCGACGGCGGTGCGGACGTCGTCCTCTCGTGAGACGTCGACCTGGGACCATCGGGCGACGTCATCGCCCAGCTCCTTGGCCAGCGCCTCGGCGGCCGCGGCCTGCACGTCGGCAATTACCACGCGGGCGCCGTCCGCGGCGAGCCGCCGGACCGTCCCGGCACCGATACCGCTCGCCCCGCCGGTGACGAGGGCCACATGACCCGCGTGCCGGCCCGGGGTGGGGGAGTCGCCGGGGGTGAAGTTGTCGGGCACGATGCACCTCGCTGCGATTGAGCGGCTGGTCAGAATGGTTCCGGCGGGGACGGCTCGGTGCCCGGCCAGCGCACGGGACGCTCCGCCGTCAGCGAATCGGCCATTTCCGTCCACGGCAGGGCGTAGCGGAACTTGAGCGTCCGGCGCGCGAAGCGCCAGGCCTGGTTTTCTTGCACGTAGTCGTCGTAGTAGCGGATGTGGCAGACGACGAGCTGCCCGCCTACGTCGAGTTCCGCATGCGCGACCACGAGCCCGGTGGCCCGCTCGCCGCCATCGAGGTCGAGGAGCTGCCCGTGCGTGACGTGCACCGTGCGGCCGAACGTCTCCCGCTCACGGCGTATCGCCGCGATAACGTTCGCGCGGCCCGACACCTCGCCCAGCTGCGCATCCTCGGCGTACAGGTCAGCGAGCCCGTCCCAGTCCTGCTCGTCAACGGCCAGGTTGTAACGGAATAGGAGATCCTGCAGCTCGAAACGGTCCTCGATCCGGCGCAGCCGCCGCATCGTGTCCTTCTCGTCCATGTGGCGTCCTTCGTGACGGATCAGGCGGCAGCGACGGCCAGCGCGGGTCCCGGCCGTGCAGCCCCGCTCCCGGGGCCGGGCGGGCCATACCCGGCCCGCCCCCAGGACGGCACTGCATTATGACGACAGGCCCCAGATCTTCGCGTACTGGGAGCGGTAGTCGGTGACCATCGGGAAGAGCTGGTTGCCGCTCGGGATGTTGGACTTGTTCATCATCCAGTAGCCAGGGTTGCCGTAGTCCGGCACCGGCTCACCCGCGATCTTGCGTGCGACCGCGTCGACCATCGTCCACATGACCTCGTAGTAGGGGAACGAGATGTCCTCGGCAATCTGGCCATCCTGGATGTATCCCAGCGTCGCGGTGTTGGCCCCGTCACCAATGATCTTCACATCGCTCAGCCCTGCCGATTGCAAGGCGGCCGGCAGGCCCACCGCGAGATCGTCGACCGCGAGCGCCACGTACTTCACCTTCCGGTGGGCAAGCAGGTAGGAGACGATCGTCGCGTTCTTGTTGGCGATCTGGGAGAGCGGGATATTGAGCTGATGCGTCGTGCAAGCGGGGCAGTGCGCGGCGACGGCGCCGGAGAAGCCGTTGGCGAGCTGGGTCAGGATGTTGTAGGAGGGCAGGTTGACGAACAGCGAGGAGCCGGCCCCATTGCTGTCCTGGATCATCCAGGCCGCCTGCATCTGGCCCTGCAGGATGTTGTCCTGGGATCCGTCGAGCACCGCATCGATGCCGTTGCCCGCCGGATAAGTTACGCAGCAGGAGGCGACCGCCGTTCCCTCGGCCGTGAGCTGAGCGAGCTGTGTCTGGAAGACCGACAGATCGATCGCCGTGTAGAGCACGGCGGCGGGCCGCTCTGTCACCGCCTGCTGCCAGGCGTTCTTGAACTGGCCGTTGCTGCCGTCCGTGTTGATGGTCTGCAGCGTCCAGCCGAGCAGGTTGGTGGCCTGCTTGATAATGTTCGACTCGAGAATGCACGCCGCAGCGCCGCAGCTGATGAAGATAACCTTCTTGCCAGCCGGGATCTTCTTGGTGAACGGCGTGGTCACGGGGATTTGCGTGGGACGGGTCTCGTATTTGGCCACCGTCTGCTTGGCCCAGGCCAGCCCGGGCTGGGCTGCCGGCGACGACCCGCCACCCGACGAACCGCCACTGCTCGCACTGCTGCACGCGCTGGCCACGATAGCGATCGCTGCCACCACCAGGGCCACGCTCGCCGCGCGTCTCCTGGGCCTTGTCGTCCTCCGGTCATGCCGGACAGCAGAATTCAACACCATTGTCTCCTTTGGTCAGCCGCTTGAATGACGGCCGCTGCTAAAGCGCTGCCGTTTCGGAACTGGGGATATGCGCGGGACGTGTGCTGATCGCTAGGGCTGCGGAGCTGTCATTCCGCGGGGGTCCTTATCACGCCTACTGAGCTCTCACTTGGCGGCGCTACTCGGGGCAGGGCCTCGCGCTTGCGACGGACCTTGCGGAGTGCCCCGGCGTCACCACGGCGTGCGCGACGCTGCCAGCCAGTCGCGCTGAGCGCCGCGATGAGCATGACGCCGGTGAACATGTCGGCCGCCCACGGCGGGGCCCCGGCCAGGGCCAGTCCGGTGATGCCCGTCTGGAGCATCAGGACGGCCGTCAGGGTGCCCCAGGCGTTGAATCGTCCTCCCTTGAACTGAGTCGCCCCTAGGAACGCCGTCGCGTATGCCGAGAGCAGGTACGGGGTCCCGGCGTCGGTGGAGCCGGAGGAGGTCGACGCCGCGAGGACGATACCCGCGAAGGCCGCCACGATGGAGGACGCCAGCAGGGCACCGACCCGCAGTCGGTTGACGGGAATGTTAGCCAGCCGTGCTGCGTCCGGGTTGAATCCGACCGCGTACAGACGCCTGCCCGTCGCGGTGTGGTCCAGCAGCAGCCACAGGACGATCGCAATGGCGACCGCGTAGTACACCGGCAGGATGAGCCCGCCGAGTTCCCGGGAGTACAGCCGCGCGAACGTGCCCGTCAGCTGTGTCCCGTTCACGGTCGCGCCGTTCGTGACGAAGGTGATGAACGCGAGCACCAGCGATCCGGTCGCCAGCGTGCCGATGAAAGAGTCGATCTTCATGACGACCACGACGAAGCAGTTGATCATCCCGATCACCAGGCCCACCAGCAGGCCGAGCAGGATGGAGACGGTCAGGCCGACGTGCGTGTCGACGAGGAAGTGCGCGGTCGTCACGCCGGCCAGCGACATCGTGTAGGCGAACGAGAGGTCGAAGACCCGGGCCGACAGCGGAACGATGATCGCGAGCGCAGCCATGGCCGTGATCGCACTGCTGTCCAGGACCAGGGCAATCGTGCTCGACTGCGCGAACGAGCCCGGATTGACGACAGTGAAGAGGACACAGATGATCACGAGCACGTACACCGCGCCGATGTTCCGCGGGCCCAATGTGGTCAGGACAGCGCGCTTGCGCCGGGTGCCGCGTGTCCGCCGACGCGCGTCGGTGGCCGGGCTCGCCGCCGTTCCGGCCGCTGATGCCACCTTGCCGGGAACCTGGTTCACTGTGTCTCCGCCTCCATGGCGTGCAGGAGCGCGTGCTCGTTAATTTGCTGACCGGTCAACTCTTGTGACAACTCGCCGTCCACGAGCACCAGCACGCGACTGCAGATGGCCAGCAGGTCGCCGAGGTCGGTCGAGGTCACAACGACCGCGAGCCCGGCACGCGCGCGGCTCGCGACGAATTCGTAGATCGCCTGCCGGGTTCCGACGTCGACACCGGCCGTCGGCTCGACGAGCACGAGAATCCGCGGGTCACGGGCCAGGCACCGGGCAATGACAACCTTTTGCTGGTTGCCGCCGCTTAGTGAGCTGACCGGGGCATCTGGCGACTCGGCCTTCACCTCGGTGCGCCGCAGCCACGTGCCGACGAGCGTGCGCTCGCAATCCCGGCGCAGCAAGCCGAACCGGCGGAACCGGCGCAGCACCGACAGCGACAGGTTCTCCCGGACGCTGAATTCGCCCACGATCGCCTCACGAGAGCGATCGGCCGGGACAATGGGGATGTCGAAGCTCGCCGCCTTGCGGATCGGCGTCCACCGGCCGTCGGCCAGCGCCACCTCACCGGTCACGCTGGGCCCCTCGCCGGCCAGGGCATAGGCCAGCTCGATGCTGCCGGATCCAGGCAGCCCGGCAAGCCCGAGGACCTCTCCCTCACGCAACTCCAGGCCGACGCCGCGCAGGAATGACCCGCGCACGGCCTTGGCCCGCAGCGCGACCGGCGCATCCTTCGGGTACTGGACCTCCGCACGGTAGCTGGCATCCACTCCGCTGCCGACCATGAGCTGCGCGAGCGACTGGGTGGTAAGGCCCTTGACAGACCTGGTCGCGACCACGTGGCCGGAAGATCTCATCCAGCCGATGCGACACGTAAAGGACACTGGTGCCCCGGTTCCGCAACTGCTCGACAATAGTCAGCAGCCGGTCCACTTCCGGTGGCGGCAATACGGCGGTCGGCTCGTCGAGGACGAGCACACCGGGGCCGCCCTCCCAGCCGACCAGCGCCGCGGCAATCGCGACGATGGTGCGCTGGACAGGGCTCGCCCGCCCGAGCGGCATCTTCGGATCCAGGTCGAAGCCGAACTGGTCAAGCAGCTCACGGGTCAGGGTCGCCTGCTCACGCCAGTTGATCAGGCCGACCGGCCCGCGCACGAACTCACCGCGCAGCGCAAGGTTGTCGATGGCACTGAGCTCCAGGAACAGGCCAAGGTCCTGGTGCACGAACCGAAGCCGGTCGTGCCGGGCGGTGGCCGCGCTGTTCAGGTCGAGCGGTGTCTGGTTCAGCTGGGCGGAGCAGCCAGGGTCGGCACGGTGGTAGCCCGCCAGGATTTTCACCAGGGTCGACTTGCCGGAGCCGTTCTGCCCGACGAGCGCGTGAATCTCCGCCTTGCCCACGGACAGGCTCACTTTTTCCAGCGCTCTGGTCCCGGGGAATGTCTTGCTGAGGTTCTCGATATCCAGTACGGTCATCGCTCTGGCCATTCCTCGATCTGGCGGTTCATTGCAGGGCCGGCAATACATCGGATGCGAACAGCCTCATCGCAGCGAGCTGGGCCTGGCGTTCCAGGCCGGGCCAGTAAAGGCGCGCGATGAAGTGCAGCGGCGCGGGCACAGCCCGGGCGTACTCCTTGATGGCCGCGACGACCTCGTCCGGCGTACCGAACAGCCCGGTCTGGCGCAGGACCTCCGCACGCCCGGCATCCAGCGGCGGGACGGCCGCGGGCGGGCGGCCGTCGCTGTCGCTGGAGGCCATCTCCGCGTACTTCCACTCCAGGTAGTGGACGTATGAGGCCACGGTTTCCCAGGCCCGGTCAGCGGTGACGAACACCGGGACGTGCACGGCGACGTCGACCGCGTCGCGGCTGCGGCCGGTGGCGTCCAGCCCCGCGTGCAGCTCGGCCACCTGCGTAGCCAGCTGGTCCGGGCTGACCCGGGCGGCGAGGAAGCCGTCAGCGATCCGCGCGGCCCGGCGGATGCCCGCCCTCGACCGTGCGCCGATCCATATCGGGGGACCCGGGGAGCGATGGGGCTTGGGGGTGACCGACACCGGCGTACGCGGTGGCTGGGCCGGGACGGTGCCATCTCCCCACGCGGCCCGCAGAATCTCGACGGTCTCGTCGATGACCGTTCCGAGCCCGGTGCTGGGCACCCCGAATCCGCTGAACTCCGCTGCCCGCCATCCGGCGCCGATGCCCAGGACCAGCCGTCCCCGTGAGATCAGGTCGACGGTCGCGGCATCCTCGGCGAGGCGGATAGGGTCGTGGAACGGGGCGAGGATCACCCCGGTGCCTATCTTGACGGACCGCGTGCGCGCCGCTACCGCGGCGGCGACGGGAAGCAGCGACGGCATATAACCGTCATCGACGAAGTGGTGCTCGGACAGCCAGAACGAGTCGAAGCCGAGGGTGTCAGCGGAAACGGCCAGCTCAAGCAGGTCAGCGTATACGTCAGCGTCGCTGGCCGCCGACTCCGGCGGCCGCTGCGCGGATACCATCCCGAAGCCGATTTTCACCGCCGTTTCCTCCGCTCGCTGCGCATCGGCGCAGCACCGGGGGCACCGGTCAGGCGGATCCTGACCTGCGCCCGGGGCGGCCGCTGGCTCTCGATCAAGCGCGTGACCACTCGAGCGGCAGGGTCGGCAGGCTGAGCTGGACGCCGCGGTCGGTGAGCTCGGCGCCCTCCTTCACCCGCCAGTGCGGAATGCGCTTGAGCCACTCGCCGACGGCGATCACGATCTCGTGCCGGGCCAGGTGCATCCCGATGCATCGGTGCGGGCCGGCGCCCCAGCCCAGGTGGTCTTTGAGGTCTGGCCGGTCCGGGTTGAACTCCGTCGGCCGCTCGAACTTTCGGGGATCCCGGCACGCCTGCACGATGCCGAGCGAGATGACATCGCCCTTCCTGATCTCGGCGCCGTGGAAGTTGATGTCCTCGGTGACCAGCCGGCCGCTCTGCATGATCAGGTTGTTCATGCGGATGAGCTCCTCGACCGCAGCGGGTATCTTCTCCGGCTGGTCGATCAGCATCTGGCG
>Ga0335081_10014521_pt1 | contig 12741 bp, 14 predicted proteins | sample Lox_Sample_35_FD_206713 | JGI IMG/M metagenome (GOLD analysis project Ga0335081, IMG submission 206713) | Soil microbial communities from Loxahatchee National Wildlife Refuge, Florida, United States - Lox_Sample_3.5 | ecosystem: Environmental > Terrestrial > Soil > Wetlands | place: USA...
CACCGTAGTCGCCCGCCTCGTCTGCGTCCGCATGGTCCCCCACCAGAGCCATCGCTTCGTCGAGTTCGCGGACGTCCTCGGTGTTCCACGGCACCGACCAACCGGCGACATCGAGTATCGCCGAGATGACCTGGCCGGTGAATCCCCATACCAGCATCTCGTTGAGCAGGAACGCGGGGCCGGCGAAGCGGCTGGTGAGCGTGCGCCGGTACACCATCAGCCGGTTCTCGGGATTGATGAACGCGCGCACCGGGACGCGAGCCACGATCGCGGTCTCGGCCTCGTCGATCACCGACACCGGCCCCGGGTCGGGCGAATAAGCCAGTACCGGCACGACGTGAAAACCCGACGGAGCAATGAACATTCTGTCGAGCGTGGCCAGCGGGCGCAGCCTGTTGGCGTCGATTCCGGTCTCCTCGCGGGCCTCGCGAAACGCGGTGTCGATCGGGCCAGCGTCGCCGGGATCGGTCGCGCCGCCGGGAAAGGCCGCCTGGCCGGCGTGGTGACGCAGTGTGGACGCCCGCACGGTCAGCAGCAAATCGGCGTCGTCAGGCACGCCGCCGCCGAGACCGGGTGCCGCAGGCCCGGAGAACAACACCAGCACCGCCGCGTCGCGCCCGCCACCGGTGAGCGCGGCCTTGGCGTTCGCCGCGGTGACCATCGCGAGCACATCGGCGGGCAGCCGCCGTCGGAAAGTGGCGGGAACGCAGCCGACCTTGTCCACCAACGGCTTCAGCCACGACGGCGCGGCATCGGGCGTCAGCGCACCTGCTGCATCCCCTGCGCTCACCGCGTCGCTCCCGTCTGGTCGACCGCCGCCGCGATGTCGTCTGCGCTGGCGAACGCACGCGGCAGGATTTGCGCAACGCTACCGTCCGCGCGCAGCACCACCGTTGCGGGCATCACGTTCGGGACGTGCAGCGCGGCGGCGACGCGCCGTGAGCCGTCCTGCCACGCCGGCAGCCGGACCCCGAGCGCGGCCAGCCGCGACAGCGCGGCCGCCTCATCCTGATCCTGATGCACGATGATCACGGTGAGTCGCGTTCCGACCCGCCGCTGGTACTCGGCCATGGCGGGAAGCTCCGCCGCGCAGGGCGCACACCAGTACGCCCACAGGTCCAACAGCACCGCGCGCCCGGCGACAGATCGGGCGGTGTCGACGACGGCATCGTCGGCCAGGCACCGCACGGTGACCCCGCGCAGCGGCGCCGGACCAGGGTCGTCACCGGGCGGCCAGCACGGCGGGAGATCGGCGCGGCCGCGCAGCGGGGTCAGGTCAGCGGCGTCACCGCTTCCCGTGGTGGCGGTGGGCCCGGGCACCCCGGCCGGAGTGAAGCCCGGGTTTGTGTCGTTGAGTTCGGTCACCAGCGCCACGATGATCGCGGCGACCACGATGAGGACCGCCAGGGTCCATCGGGTCGACGTGCTCATCTTTGGCCGGTGGAAGAGGTCTTACATGCCGGCCATCGCCAGCAGGTGTTCCGTCTCCTGGCCCTTGACCAGCGCCGCGGCGATCTCGGGCTCGGTGGGGCCCAGGCCGAACGACGGGCAGTCCTTGGCCAGGACGCACACCCCGCAAGCGGGTCGGCGGGCGTGGCAGACCCGCCGGCCGTGGAAGATCACACGATGGCTGAGGTCCGTCCATTCCTTGCGTTCGATCAGCTCGCCGACGGCTTTTTCGACCTTGACCGGGTCTTCCTCGCTGGTCCAGCGCCAGCGCCGCACGAGCCGACCGAAGTGGGTGTCGACCGTGATACCGGGGATGCCGAACGCGTTCCCGAGGATCACGTTGGCGGTCTTGCGTCCGATCCCGGGCAGTGTCACCAACTCCTCCATGGTGTGCGGCACTTCGCCGCCGAACCGCTCCACCAGCTCCTGGCCGAGCTTGATCAGCGCGGCGGCCTTGTTGCGATAAAAGCCGGTTGGGCGGATCAGTTCTTCGAGTTCGGCGCGGTCGGCCTGGGCGTAGTCCAGCGCGGTCCGGTAGCGCTTGAACAGCGCCGGTGTGGTCAGGTTCACCCGTTTGTCGGTGCTCTGCGCCGACAGGATCGTCGCCACTGTGAGCTCCAGCGGATTGGTGAAGTCCAGCTCGCAGTAGACATGCGGAAAAGCCTGCGCCAGTTTTCGATTCATCCGGCGAGCGCGCCGAATCAGGCCCAGCTTCGTCTCAGCCGCCCATCGCTGGGCCGGCTTGGCAACCACGGTCACGTTGCAAGGGTACTTACCGGTGGAATTTCGTAATCCTCCTGAGATCTTTGTTGTGTTTACTTTCTTTCCGTGTCCTGGCTCCTCGTGGCGTTCATCCCCGCATTGCTGATGCTCGCCACGTTTGGTTTGGAACGCCTGGAATCGAGGTTGAACCGGGACGCTGTGCATGCCTCGGACGTGGCCGAGTTCCTCGAGCGCGCCCAGCCCGGCGACGTCAGCACCCTGGCCCGCGACGGCATGCCGGAGGCGCTGGATTGCTTCCACCGGCGTCGGACGCAGGCAGCCACGAAGTACCCCGCTTTGACGTCGCGAACCTACGGTCAGAGCCGGTTGAATCCGCAATTTCACGCGACCCGGCAGGCCGATTCTGTGTAGCGTCGGTCATGTTGAGAGCACGCCGCCACTAGACTGATCCCGCTAACCATGCGGCGGTTTGTCTGCGCGTGTCAAACCACCTGACAGCTAAAGAGGGGCAACGTGGACGAGATCCTGGCCAGGGCCGGAATCTTCCAGGGTGTCGAGCCCAGCGCCGTCGCCGCGCTGACCAAGCAACTGCACCCAGTCGACTTTCCGCGCGGTCACACTATTTTCGCCGAGGGAGAACCCGGAGACCGCCTCTACATCATCATTTCCGGCAAAGTGAAGATCGGCCGCCGCTCCCCCGACGGCCGCGAGAATTTGCTGACGATCATGGGCCCGTCTGACATGTTCGGTGAGTTGTCGATCTTCGACCCCGGGCCGCGTACATCGAGCGCGACCACCATCACCGAAGTCCGGGCGGTGTCGATGGACCGCGACGCGTTGCGCGCGTGGATCGCCGACCGCCCCGAGATCTCCGAGCAGCTGCTGCGCGTGCTGGCCCGCCGGCTGCGACGCACCAATAACAACCTCGCCGACCTGATATTTACCGACGTGCCGGGCCGCGTCGCCAAGCAACTGCTGCAGTTGGCTCAACGCTTTGGCACCCAGGAGGGCGGCGCTTTGCGCGTCACCCACGACTTGACGCAGGAGGAGATCGCCCAGCTGGTCGGCGCCTCACGCGAAACCGTCAACAAGGCGCTGGCCGACTTCGCCCACCGCGGCTGGATCCGGCTGGAGGGCAAAAGCGTGCTGATCTGCGACTCCGAACGGCTGGCGCGCCGGGCGCGATAAGGCCCGCGCGAGCATCCAACGTCGACCCGCCGGCCAACGCCGCGCCCGCTGCAGCGCATCATTGGCCCCGTAGGTAATCGAGCTGGGCCTGCACGGACCACTCGGCGGCGCCCCACAGTTCGCAGTCCACGTCGGTGTACACGTGCTCGACGATCCGACGGGGGGTGGCGTCCTCGCCGAGCACGCGCAGCGCGTCGCGGACCTGCTCCAGCCGCTGCTCACGATGCGCGAGGTACATATCCGCAATCGCCGCCAGGTCCGGCAGATCGGGCCCATGGCCCGGCAGCACGGCCCGCTTGCCGAGGCCGCGCAGCCGGCGCAGTGACGACAGGTAGTTGCCGAGGCTGCCGTCCTCGGTGTCGATGACGGTGGTGCCGCGGCCCAGCACCGTGTCAGCAGTCAAGACCGCGTCGTCGAGCACGAAAGACAACGAGTCCGCGGTGTGACCGGGCGTGGCCATGACCTCGATACGCACTCCAGCGGCGTCGATGATCTCGCCATCGCTCAGCGGCCGTCCCGAAAGGCCTCGTAAAAACCCGCTTCCAGCGGCGCGGACGGGTGCGCCGGTCAGCTCGACAAGCTGGTCGATGCCGTCCGTGTGGTCGCTGTGCCGGTGGCTGAGCAGCACCAGCGCCACCTTGCCCACTTCCGCGACGCGCTGAACGTGCTCGGCGTCCTCGGGCCCGGGGTCGACGATCACCACCTCGTCGCTGTGCGGCCCGGACAACACCCAGGTGTTGGTGCCCTCGAGCGTCAGCAGCCCGGGGTTGTCCGCAAGCAGCACCGACGCCGAGTCGGTCACCCGACGCAGCAGCCCGTACGCGGGATGACTCAACGGGCAACCTCGACGATGACTTCGACCTCGACCGGCGCGTCCAGCGGCAGCGAAGAGACGCCCACCGCCGAGCGGGCATGCGCGCCGGCGTCACCGAAGACCTCGGCGAACATCTCCGACGCCCCGTTGATCACACCGGGCTGGCCGGTGAAGCCGGGCGCGGACGCGACGAATCCGACCACCTTGACCACCCGCGTCACGGTGTCGATGCCGACCAGTGCGTGCACGGCCCCCAGCGCGTTGAGCGCGCACAGCCGGGCCAGGCCCTTGGCGTCCTCGGCGGTGACGTCGGCGCCGACCTTGCCCACCCTGACCAGCTCGCCGTCCCGCAGGGGCAGCTGTCCGGCGGTGTAGACCAGGTTTCCCGTCCGCACCGCGGGCACATAGGCAGCCAACGGCTTGGCGACGCCGGGCAGTTCGATGCCCAGTTCGGCGAGGCGACCCGACGCGCTCACTTGGGGCGCTTGAGGTAGGCCACGTGCTGCTCGCCGGTGGGTCCCGGCAGCACCGACACCAACTCCCACCCGTCGGCGCCCCACTGGTCGAGGATCTGCTTGGTCGCGTGGGTCAGCAGCGGCACTGTCGCGTACTCCCACCTGGTCGGTTCGCTCATTGGCTCACCCTAACCGTGGCCGGGTCGAGGGTCGACGTTGGTTAGCATGCAGTCGTGGCAAGCGCACCTGTTTCAAGCGCAAACGTCGGCTGGCCCGCGAGGCTGCGCAATGCGCGGCTGCACTTCGTGACCGGCAAAGGCGGCACCGGCAAGTCGACGGTCGCCGCGTCGCTCGCGCTCGCGTTGGCCGCGGGTGGCCGCAAGGTCCTTCTCATCGAGGTGGAAGGCCGCCAAGGCATTGCGCAGCTGTTCGACGTGCCGCCGCTGCCCTATCAAGAGGTGAAGATCGCCACCGCCGAGCGCGGCGGGCAGGTCAATGCGTTGGCCATCGACATCGAGGCCGCGTTCCTGGAATACCTCGATTTGTTCTACAACCTCGGCCTCGCCGGCCGCGCGATGCGGCGCATCGGCGCGATCGAATTCGCCACCACGATCGCGCCGGGGCTTCGCGACGTGCTGCTTACCGGCAAGATCAAGGAGTCGGTGCTGCGCACCGACAAGTCCTGGCTGCCGGTGTACGACGCGGTTGTCGTTGACTCGCCCCCGACCGGGCGCATCGCCCGGTTCCTGGACGTCACCAAGGCGGTCTCCGACCTGGCGAAAGGCGGCCCGGTGCACTCCCAGGCAGAGGGCGTGGTGAGGCTGCTGCACTCCGAGCAGACCGCGATCCACATCGTCACGCTGCTGGAGTCGCTGCCGATGCAGGAGACCATGGACGCCATCGACGAGCTGAAGAAGTTGAGCCTGCCGATCGGTAGCGTCATCGTCAATCGCGGGCTGCCGGTGTACCTGCAGCCCGACGATCTCGCCAAGGCGGCCGAAGGTGACATCGACGCCGACGCGGTCCGGTCCGGATTCGCCACGGCCGGAATCAAACTCAACGACGACGACTTCGCGGGCATCCTCACCGAGACGATCGAGCACGCCATCCGGTTGACGGCCCGCGCTGAAACCGCCGAACGGCTCGACGAGATCGCGGTGCCACGCCTCGAGCTGCCCAACATGGCCGACGGTGTCGATTTGGGCAGTTTGTACGAAATGGCCGAAACGCTTGCCCGGCAAGGAGTTAGATGAGCACCGCACCACCTGTCCTTGACATGGCCGACATCCTGGCCGACACCAGCAACCGTGTCGTGGTCTGCTGCGGTGCGGGCGGGGTCGGCAAGACGACCACGGCCGCGGCAATGGCCTTGAGGGCGGCCGAATACGGCCGCACCGTCGTGGTGTTGACGATCGACCCGGCCCGTCGGCTCGCCCAGGCGCTGGGGATCGCCGATCTGGGCAACTCGCCGCAGCGGGTTCCACTGCCGCCGCAGGTGCCCGGGGAGCTGCACGCGATGATGCTCGACATGCGGCGCACCTTTGACGAGATGGTGATGAACTACTCCGGGCCGCAGCGTGCACAAGCGATTCTGGACAACCAGTTCTACCAGACCGTGGCTACCTCACTTGCCGGCACACAGGAATACATGGCGATGGAAAAGCTCGGCCAGCTGCTGTCGCAGGACAAGTGGGACCTGATCGTCGTCGACACCCCGCCGTCCCGCAACGCGCTGGACTTTCTCGACGCACCAAAACGACTGGGCAGCTTCATGGACAGCCGGCTGTGGCGGCTGCTGCTGGCTCCCGGCCGGGGCATCGGCAAACTCATCACCGGCGCGGTCGGAATGGCGATGCGGGTGGTCTCGACCATCCTGGGTTCGCAAATGCTTTCCGACGCCGCGGCTTTCGTGCAGTCGCTCGACGCTACATTCGGCGGCTTCCGAGAGAAGGCAGACCGCACCTACGAGCTGCTGCGCAGGCGCGGCACGCAATTCGTCGTGGTGTCGGCCGCCGAACCCGACGCGCTGCGGGAGGCGTCGTTCTTCGTCGATCGGCTCTCCCGGGAAGGAATGCCGCTGGCGGGCCTGATCCTCAACCGGACGCATCCGACACTGTGCTCGTTGACCGTCGAGCGTGCGGTCGACGGCGCCGAGGAACTGGAGGCCGACGATGCCGACTCGCTGGCCGCCGCGGTACTGCGCATTCACGCCGACCGCGGGTTCACCGCCAGGCGCGAAGTGCGGCTGCTGTCCCGGTTCACCGGCGCCAACCCCCATGTGCCGATTGTCGGGGTGCCGTCGCTGCCGTTCGACGTTTCGGACCTGGACGCGCTGCGCGCCATCGCCGACCAACTCACCGCCCCCAAGAAGGCGGCCTAGCAAAATCCGCGCTGTGCTCTAGACGGCGCTGCGATGCTTGCGCTGGGCGGCGAAGAACTCGGCCCAGGAAACAACCTCGGGGTGCTGTTTGAGCAGCGCGCGTCGCTGGCGCTCGGTCATGCCGCCCCAGACGCCGAACTCAACGCGGTTGTCAAGTGCATCGGCGCCGCACTCGGCGATAACCGGGCAGTGGCGGCAAATCACGGCCGCTTTGCGCTGCGCGGCACCCCGGACGAACAGTTCGTCGGGATCAGAGGATCGACACAATGCTTGCGAAACCCAGGCGATGCGGGCCTCGGCGGCCCCGCCCTGAATCGTGCCGGATAGTGTGCTTGCCGTCGCCCTCCGCGCAGTTGGCCGTGTAGCTGACACCTGCGATCCCCTTCGTTCCGGCCGCCACGAAGGCGGGTCCCGGGCTGCGATCGCAAAAATGCGATCTACACCACACTCCTCAGGCGACTGTTACCTGAATCGCATTGTGTGTCCAAACTAGGTGGTCAGGTATCGTTTGCGCAACAGTTTGGCAAAGGGATTTTTGGGACGACCGTCTAGTCCAAGGTTCATCGCGTATCCTTCGCCGCGCCGTCAGCCTGCCCCTCAGTAACGATGTGCCGACGCGCAGGCTAATTATGCTGCGATGACGCACTTGACGGAATAGGGCCGAAAGGCATCAGTACTCTGTACGCATGCCGGAGCGCCCACCGACCGCGGTAACGGTTGTCAAGCTCGCGTGGTGTTGTCTGTTGGCCAGCGTCGTGGCGGCCGCGCTCATGTTTCCGTTCTTCGGCGGATTCGGCCTGATGTCCAACCGGGCCTCCGACGTCGTCGCGAACGGTTCCGCGCAGCTGGTTGAGGGCGACGTGCCCCAGGTGACGACGATGGTCGACGCGGCGGGCAATCCGATCGCGTGGCTGTATTCCCAGCGGCGGTTCGAGGTGCCCAGCGCGCGGATCGCGGACACGATGAAGCTGGCAATCGTCTCGATCGAGGACAAGCGGTTTGCCGAGCACAACGGCGTCGACTGGCAGGGCACACTCACCGGCCTGTCCGGATACGTCTCCGGGAACCTCGACACCCGCGGCGGCTCGACGATCGAGCAGCAGTACGTCAAGAACTACCAATTGCTGGTGACAGCGCAGACCGACGCCGAGAAGCGGGCGGCGGTGGAGACCACGCCCGCACGCAAGCTGCGCGAGATTCGGATGGCGCTGACCCTGGACAAGACGTTCAGCAAGCCGGAGATCCTGACCCGCTACCTCAACCTGGTGTCGTTTGGCAACGGTGCGTTCGGGGTGCAGGACGCCGCGCAGACCTACTTCGGCATCGATGCCTCCCAGTTGAACTGGCAGCAGGCCGCACTGCTTGCCGGCATGGTGCAGTCCACCAGCGCGTTGAATCCGTACACCAATCCCGACGGTGCGCTGCAGCGAAGGAACGTGGTGCTGGACACCATGATTCAGAACCTGCCGGCCAAGGCGGACGAGCTGCGCGCCGCGAAGGCTCAACCGCTGGGAATCCTGCCGCAGCCCAACGAACTGCCGCAGGGCTGCATCGCGGGCGGCGACCGCGCGTTCTTCTGCGATTACGTGCTGCAGTACCTTGCCCGCGCCGGTATCAGCAAAGATCAGGTCGAGCGCGGCGGATACCTGATCAAGACCACGCTGGACCCCAAGGTCCAGGCATCGGTCAAGAACGCCGTGGACAAGATCGCCAGCCCCGGCCTCGACGGCGTGGCGAGCGTGATGAGCGTGATCAAGCCCGGTAAGGATGCGCACCCGGTACTCGCCATGGTCAGCAACCGCACCTACGGCCTCAACAGCGACGCCAGCGAAACCATGCAGCCGCAGCCGTTCTCTCTGGTGGGCGACGGCGCGGGCTCGATCTTCAAGATCTTCACCACCACGGCCGCACTGGACATGGGCATGGGCATCAACGCCCAACTGACGGTGCCCGGCTTTTTCCAAGCCAAAGGCATGGGTAGCGGCGGCGCGCCCGGCTGCCCGCGGGATATGTGGTGCGTGCGCAATGACGGCAGCTACCGCGGCTCGATGAACGTGACCGAGGCGCTGGCGACATCGCCGAACACCGCATTCGCGCGGCTGATCCAACAGATCGGCGTGCCGCGCGCGGTGGACATGGCCGTCAAGCTGGGCATGCGGTCCTACGCAGATCCCGGCACGGCCCGTCCCTACGACCCGCAGAGCAACGAGAGCCTCGCCGACTTCATCAAGCGGCAGAACCTCGGCTCCTTCACGCTGGGACCGATCGAGATCAACCCGCTCGAGTTGTCGAACGTCGCGGCCACCCTCGCTTCCGGCGGTGTCTGGTGCCCGCCCAGCCCGATCGACAAGATCTACGACCGCAAGGGCCACGAGGTCTCCGTCACCACCGAGACCTGCGACCAGGCGGTGCCCGAAGGCCTCGCCAACACGATGGCAAACGCAATGAGCAAGGACACCGTCAGCGGCACGGCGGCCGGCTCCGCGGGTGGGGCGGGCTGGACGCTGCCGATGTCCGGCAAGACCGGCACCACGGAGGCGCACCGATCCGCCGGCTTTGTCGGCTTCACCAACAACTACGCCGCCGCCAGCTATATCTTCTCCGATTCCCGCACGCCGACCGACATCTGTTCCAGCCCGCTGCGGGCATGCGGCAGTGGCGATCTGTACGGCGGTTACGAACCGGCCCGCATTTGGTTTAACGCGATGAAGCCGATCGCGACTGACTTCGGTGACGTGCATCTGCCGCCGACCGATCCCCGCTACGTCGAAGGCGGCTCCAACTCCCGCGTGCCGACCGTGGACGGCCTGACCGTGGATGAGGCGCGCAAGCGCCTCAAGGACGCGGGCTTCCAGGTGGCCGATCAGCCGTCGTCGGTCAGCAGCGGTGCCTCCTACGGCACCGTTGTCGGCACCTCGCCCAGCGGCCAGACCATCCCGGGATCGATCATCACGATCAACATCAGCAACGGCGTCGCGCCGGCGCCACCGCCACCCCCCGTCGCTGTGCCCAATGTGCCCAACGGTCCGCCCCTGGTGGCCGGCTCGACGGTCGTGGACATCCCGGGCCTGCCGCCGATCACGGTGCCGGTGCTCGCCCCGCCACCGCCACCGGGCGCACCACCCCCGTAACGGCGACGTTCGCGCTGCGCACGGTGGGTAGCCCCGGGCAGCCAGTAGGCTGCGAGCATGGCCCCCACACTGCCCATCCTGAAGAGAACCACCGCGGTCACCGCCGGCTCGGCCCTCGCCTGGATCGGCTACGCCTCGGTCATCGAACGCAACGCGTTCGTCGTGCGCGAGATCACGATGCCGGTGCTGACGCCGGGGTCGTCCCCGCTGCGGGTGCTGCACATCAGCGACATCCACATGCGGCCGAGCCAGCGGTACAAGCAGGCCTGGCTGCGGGAACTCGCCCGCTGGGAACCCGATCTGGTGGTCAACACCGGTGACAACCTGGCCCACCCGCGAGCGGTTCCGGCCGTGGTGCAGGCGCTCGGCGATCTGCTCAACGTTCCTGGGTTGTTCGTGTTCGGCAGCAACGACTATTTCGGGCCTCGGCTGAAGAACCCGGCGAACTACCTGACCAACCCCGGCCACCGTGTACGTGGCAAGCCTCTGCCGTGGCAGGACCTGCGGGCAGCGTTCACCGAGCGGGGCTGGATCGACATGACCCACACCCGCCGCGAGTTGGAGGTCGCGGGTTCGCGGGTCGCGGCAGCGGGCGTCGACGACCCGCACATCGGCCGCGACCGCTACGACACCATTGCCGGGCCGGCCGGTTCCGCGGCGAATCTTCGCCTGGGACTGATGCATTCGCCCTACCCACGGGTGCTGGACCGCTTCACCGCGGATGGCTACCAGCTGGTGCTGGCCGGCCACACCCACGGCGGCCAGTTGTGTCTGCCGTTCTACGGCGCGATCGTCACCAACTGCGACCTCGACCGCTCGCGCGCCAAGGGGGCGTCGCGGTGGGGTTCGACGATGCAGCTGCACGTGTCGGCGGGGATCGGCACGTCGCCGTTCGCGCCGTTTCGGTTCTGCTGCCGGCCCGAGGCCACGCTGCTCACGCTGGTGGCCACACCGACGGGCGGGCGCGGGGCCGGTTCGGGGACGACCCAGTCCCATCCAGCAGCTGCCGTGCGGTGACACAGACGGCGGCCACCGTCGCGGTTCACGACCGTCCGCGCGACTGGGTGGATAACGCGGTGCGCCTGATCGAGGCGGATGCCCGCCGCAGCGCCGACACCCACCTGCTGCGCTATCCGCTGCCGGCGGCGTGGTCGGGCACCGTGGACGTGCAGCTCTACATCAAGGACGAGACCACGCACATCACCGGCAGCCTGAAGCACCGGCTGGCGCGCTCGCTTTTCCTGTACGCGCTGTGCAATGGGTGGATCACCGAGAACACCACGGTGGTCGAGGCGTCGTCGGGGTCGACCGCGGTGTCCGAGGCGTATTTCGCGCAGCTGCTTGGGCTGCCGTTCGTCGCGGTGATGCCCGCGTCGACCAGCCACGCGAAGGTCGCACTGATCGAAGCCCAGGGCGGGCGATGCCATTTCGTCCACGAGTCGGGGGAGGTGTATGCCGAGGCCGAACGGGTGGCGGCCGAAACCGGTGGGCATTACCTGGACCAGTTCACCAACGCCGAGCGGGCCACCGACTGGCGCGGCAACAACAACATCGCGGAGTCGATCTTCACGCAGATGGGCGAGGAAAAGCATCCGATTCCCGAGTGGATCGTGGTCGGCGCGGGCACCGGCGGAACAAGCGCGACGATCGGCCGCTATATCCGTTATCGGCGCTACGCGACCCGGCTGTGCGTGGTGGATCCGGAGGATTCCGCGTTCTTCCCGTCGTACGTGACCGGCGACCGGGATGTGGTCACCGGAGTCTCGTCGCGGATCGAAGGGATCGGACGTCCGCGGGTGGAGCCGTCGTTTCTGCCCGACGTGGTGGACCGGATGGTGGTGGTGCCGGATTCAGCGTCGATTGCGGCGGCGCGCCACGCCAGCGCCGTTCTGGGCCGCCGGGTGGGGCCGTCGACCGGCACCAACCTGTGGGGCGCGTTCGGGCTGCTGGCCGAGATGGTGGCCGGCGGCAGCACCGGCTCGGTCGTCACGCTGCTCGCCGACAGCGGCGACCGCTACGCCGACACCTACCTCGATGATGACTGGCTGGCGCAGCATCATCTCGAGCCGGAGTGCGCCTCCGAGGGGCTCTCCGAGTTCGAGCGGTCCGGCCGCTGGCTCTGATCCGGCGCCGCATCGGGCTCGGGCCCGCGGTCAGCCGTCAGGAACAGCCACAGTGCGGCCAGCCCGAAGAAACCGCCGTACAGCGCAGCCCCTAACCCCGTCATGATGCTCTGCTCCTTCTCACGCCGCTCCTTCTCACGCCCGTCGATGTGTGCAACGCCACCGACAGCCCACATCCATCCCGATTCGCCGACATTGTGACCGGCGATCACGCTGCGGGCGTGGAGGCGCTCCGTCGCAAGCCCGAACATCACCCGCGAATGGGCGCGAACGCTCGGCGCGCAATATTTTCGGCGCAGTGCCGTCCCCGACCGTTATCTCCGGCTCCGGAGAGTTCCCGCTCCATTAGGAGGGATATAACGATCCCTCCTCTCGATTCGAATTGTCCTTGCCCGACGACCGGTGTTCGTTCGCCGTCGGTGGCACGCGCCCGGCGATGGAGTTGGCCGCCCGGAGCCGACGGCGTTTGGCATGCCGA
>Ga0335081_10014523_pt1 | contig 12741 bp, 13 predicted proteins | sample Lox_Sample_35_FD_206713 | JGI IMG/M metagenome (GOLD analysis project Ga0335081, IMG submission 206713) | Soil microbial communities from Loxahatchee National Wildlife Refuge, Florida, United States - Lox_Sample_3.5 | ecosystem: Environmental > Terrestrial > Soil > Wetlands | place: USA...
GCCGACTACCTGCGCCAGCTGATCGATCGCGCCGGGGGCAACGCGTCGGAGGCGGCGCGGCTCGCGCGCATGGACCGGCCGTATCTGCTCACGCTACTGCGCAAGCATGGCCTGCGCGGATGACGTGCGTCGGGCGCGTCGCGGCGTGCACGACCGGTATCCGCGCCTGCGCGGCGCGCGTGCCCCGCTCCTAGCTCGCGAGCGCGGCGCGATCGCGCACGACCACGCGGCGCCCGGCGGCCGGGGGCGCGGTCCACACGCCGCCGTGCTTCGTGCAGAGCGTGCAGGTGCAGGCGCGCGCCGCGATCTCCGTCGGATCCGGTTCCCACACCAGCTCGAACGTGATGTTGCCGCAGTGGCACTTGCCGCGGATGGTCACGCCTCACCTCGCCCGCTGCGCTCGTGCTTGATCCGCGGAAGCAGCATGACGAAGTTGCATGGCTTGCTGCGATGGTCGAGCTGCGGGATGAGGATCTTCTCGAGCCCGAGCCGCACGCCGGAGGGCGAGCCCGGCAAGAGGAACACGTAGGTCGTGCCGCACAGCGCGGCCTCGGCGCGGCTCTGCACGGTCGAGCTGCCGATCTCGGCATACGACAGGAAGCGAAACAGCTCGCCGAAGCCGGGGATCGGCTTGGTCACCAGCGGTGCGAGCGCCTCCGGCGTGACGTCGCGCGGGGTCACGCCGGTGCCGCCGGTCGCGATCACGACCTCGATCGCCGGGTCGGCGATCCAGCGCTCGAGCTGGGCCCGGATCGCGAGCTCGCCGTCCTTGACGATCGCGCGCGCCGCGACGTCGTGGCCGGCCTCGGTGAGACGGTCGACCAGCAGCTGGCCGGAGCTGTCGTCCGCGAGCGTGCGGGTGTCCGAGACGGTGAGGATGGCGACGTGGACCGGAATGAACTCGCGCTCCATGAGACCGACTTTACTTTACGTGTGATTCCAGGTCAGTAACGCGATGCGTTAGAAGATGTCATCGAACCGAGCATTGCTTGTAACGCAGTGCGTCTTACGCTGTGAGTCATGAAGGAGGCACCCATCATGGCCACCCAGAAGACCGAGCTCCGTTCCAACGGCGTCGTCCCCGGCGTCGCGCACCTCGCGCTCGACGTGGTCGACCGCAGCCAGACCACGGCGATCGCCGTGCTCCAGGACGCGCGCACCGAGCTGCGCGCCGCGGTCGAAGGCGGCATCGAGTTCGCCGACAAGACCACCGCCGCGCTGTTCCGCTTCGCGCGCAAGCTGACCCAGCGGATCGACGAGGGCGTCGGCGAGACGCTCGCGACGGTCGAACGCCTGGTCGGCGGGGCGGTGAAGTCGGCGCGCGAGACCACGCGCGCGGCGACCGACCTCGCGCAGACCGCGGTCGGCGGCATCGCCGGCCAGCAGGGTCCGAGCGCGAGCGCCTAGCGCTTTGCTTTCTTGGCGGCCGGCTTCCTGGCCGCCGGCTTCCTGGCGGCCGGCGTCTTGGCCGCCGCCGTCTTGGCCGCCGGCGTCTTGGCCGCCGCCGTCTTGGCCGCCGGCTTCTTCGCGGCGGGCTTCGCCTCGGCCGCGAGCTGGTGCAGGAAGGTATCGGCCGCCGCGCCGAGCGTCGCCGCATCGGGCGCGTCGGCCTCGTCGACCACGAGCACGAACAGCTCGCCGGCGTCTCGCCGCGCGGCGAGCGCCGCGATCACGTCGGCGTCGACGTCCCAGCCGTCGCCGGCCTCGTCGGTCAGGTACTCGTAGCCGACCCGCCGGGCCGCGTCGTAGCCGTCGATCTCGAACCGCACGCCATGCTCGTCGAACGCGACGTTCTCGGCGATGCGATAGCCGGCCTTCTCGAACCGCGCCTTGAGCAGCGCGCACGCGTCGCGTTCGGTCATGTTCACACCACCAGGTTGACCAGCCGACCCTTGACGTAGATCTCGCGCTTGATCGCCTTGCCCGCGAGGAACGCCTGCACCTTGTCGTCGGCCTTCGCGGCCGCGACGATCGTCGCCTCGCTGGCGTCGAGCGGCACCTCGATCTGGCCGCGCAGCTTGCCCGAGACCTGCACGGCGATCACCATCACGTCGCGCGCGAGCTTGGCGTCGTCGTAGGCCGGCCAGGCGGCGTACGCGATCGACTGGCGATGGCCGAGCCGCTGCCACAGCTCCTCGGCGACGTGCGGCGCGAACGGCGACAGCACCTTGACGAACATCTCGAACCACGCGCGCGGCACCGCGGCGGCCTTGGTCGCCTCGTTGACGAACACCATCATCTCGGCGATCGCGGTGTTGAAGCGCAGGTCGGTCACCGCGTGGCTCACCTTCTTGATCGCGGCGTGGAGCGCGCGCTCGAGCTCGCGGTTGTCGGCCGGCGCGTCCTCGCTGACCTTGGTGGTCAGCGTGTCGGTCTCCGGATCGACGAGCAGCCGCCACACCCGATCGAGGAAGCGCCGCGTCCCCGCGACGCCGGTGGTCTCCCACTCGACGCCGTCCTCGAGCGGGCCCATGAACAGCTCGTAGAGCCGGGTCGCGTCCGCGCCGTACTCGGCGCACATGTCATCGGGGTTGACCACGTTGTAGCGGCTCTTGGACATCTTATCGAGCTTGGTCTCGACCGGCTCGTCGGTGCCCCTGAGGTACCAGACGCCGCCGCGCTGCTCGACCTCGCTGTCGTGGTGGTACTTGCCGCGCGCGTCGCGGAACGACGTCTTGTGGATCATGCCCTGATGGAACAGGCGCACGAACGGCTCCTTGGTCGACACCAGGCCGGCGTCGAACAGCACCTTGTGCCAGAACCGCGCGTACAGCAGGTGCAGCACCGCGTGCTCGCTGCCGCCGACGTAGAGGTCGACCGGCATCCAGTACTTCTCCTCGTCGCGATCCCACGCGACGTCGTCGCGGGTCGGCGAGAGGAAGCGCAGGTAGTACCAGCACGAGCCCGCCCACTGCGGCATCGTGTTGGTCTCGCGCGTGCCGCCGCGATAGGGCAGCCAGTCCTTGGCGCGCGCGAGCGGCGGCTGGCCGTCGGGCGTCGGCTTGTACTCGTCGATCCTCGGCAGCACGACCGGCAGCTCGTCCTTGGGCACCTCGTGGACCTTGCCGTCGGGCGTGAGGTAGAGCGGGAACGGCTCGCCCCAGTAGCGCTGGCGCGAGAACAGCCAGTCGCGCAGCTTGTAGCGGATGCTGGCCTCGCCCAGGCCGCGCTCGGCGAGCCACGCGATCACCTTGGTCTTGGCGTCGTCGTTGTACAGGCCGTCGAGGAACTCCGAGTTGACGTGCGGGCCGTCGCCGGTGAACGCGGCCCGTTCGACGTCGCCGCCCTTCACGACCTCGACGATCGGCAGGCCGAACTTCTTGGCGAACGCGTGATCGCGCTCGTCGCCGGCGGGGCACGCGAACACCGCGCCGGTGCCGTAGCTCGCGAGCACGTAGTCCGCGATCCAGATCGGGATGTGCTTGCCGCTCACCGGATTCTTCGCGAACGCGCCGGTCGGCACGCCGGTCTTCGGCGCGTCGGCGGCCTCGACCATGCGCTCGCGCTCGCTGCGCCTGCCGGCGGCCTCGCGATACGCGGCGACCGCCGCGCGCTGGGCCGGCGTGGTGATCGCGTCGACCAGCGGATGCTCGGGCGCGAGCACGACCCAGGTGCCGCCGAACAGCGTGTCGGGGCGGGTCGTGAACACCGTGATCCGCTCGCCCGAGCCGACCACCTCGAACACGACGTTGGCGCCGATCGACTTGCCGATCCAGTCGCGCTGCGCCTTGTACGTGCCGGGCGGCCAGTCGAGGCCCTCGAGATCCTCGGCCAGCCGATCGGCGTACTCGGTGATCTTGAGCATCCACTGCTCGAGCAGGCGCTTCTCGACCGGATCGCCGGTCTCGATGTACTTGCCGTCGTGGACCTCCTCGTTGGCGAGCACGGTGCCGAGCGCCGGGCAGAAGTTCACCGGCACCTCGGCGCGATACGCCAGGCCGCGCTCGTACAGCACCTCGAAGATCCACTGCGTCCACTTGTAGTACGCGGGATCGCTGGTCGCGAGCTCGCGCGACCAGTCGTACGACAGCCCGAGCTTCTGGAGCTGCGCCTTGAACGTGGCGATATTGCGCGCGGTGATCACCGATGGATGCTCGCCGGTGCGCTCGGCGCGGCGCTCGGCGGGCAGGCCGAAGCTGTCCCACCCCATCACGCGCAGCACGTTGAACCCCATCATCCGCTTGGCGCGCGCGACCACGTCGGTCGCGGTGTAGCCCTTGGGGTGACCGACGTGCAGGCCGTCGCCCGAGGGATAGGGGAACATGTCGAGCACGTAGTACTTCGGCCGGGTGCGATCGGTCGGCGTCGCGAACGTCTGCTCGCGATCCCAGTACGCCTGCCACTTGCGATCGATCGCGCTGTGATCGTAGCCCGGCATCAGCGGAGCGCAGTCGTGATGCGCTGGGTGATCGCGTCGGGCTCGCCGACGCCGTCGACCCGGCGCAGGATGCCCTTGCCGTCGTAGAACGGCACGATCGGCGCGGTCTCCGAGTGATACTTCGCGAGCCGCGTCGCGCAGGCCTCCGCGGTGTCGTCCTTGCGCTGGACGACCTCGAGCCCGGCCGGCGGCGGGTTGTACTTGATGTGATAGATCGTGCCGGTCGCGGGATCGCTGCGCCGACCGGTGGTGCGCTCGACGATCAGCGCGTCGGGCACCTCGATCAGCACGACCGCGTCGAGCGCGACCCCGGCCTTCGCCATCGCCTGGTCGAGCGCCTCGGCCTGCGGCCGCGTGCGCGGGAAGCCGTCGAGCATGAAGCCCCGGGCGCAGTCCGGCTTGGCGATGCGCTCGAGGATCATGCCGATCACCACGGCGTCGGGCACGAGCTGGCCGGCCTTCATGAAGCCGTCGGCCTCCTTGCCGAGCTTGGTGCCTTCCTTGACCGCCGCGCGCAGCATGTCGCCGCTCGAGATGTGCGGGATGTGGAACGTGTCGACCAGGCGCGCGGCCTGCGTGCCTTTACCGGCGCCGGGCGGACCGACGAGGATCATGCGCATGCAGCGTGCTTATCACGGATCGCGCACCATCTCGACGTGCGGGATGCCGTCCTCGTCGTGGACCTCCGACGCGCGGCGAAACCCGAGCTCGCGATAGAACGCCTCGAGGTGGGCCTGCGCCGACAGCCGGATCGCGACCGGCCCGGCCGCGGCGAGCCCGCGGTGCATCAGCTCGCGGCCGAGCCCCGCGCCGCGCAGCTCGGGCGCGGTGACCACGCGGCCGATCGCGAGCTCGGCGTAGCGCGCCCCGGCCGGCAGGATGCGCAGGTAGGCGACGACCTCGCCGGCGCGCTCGGCCCAGAGGTGGCGCGCGACCGGATCGAGCCCGTCGGCGTCGAGGTAGATGCAGCGCTGCTCGACCACGAACACCCGCTCGCGCAGGCGCACGATCGCGTACAGCTCGGCCGCCGACAGCTGCGCGAACGCGCGATCGTGCCAGACGAGCTGCACGCCGCCAGTGTACGTTACGGGCGTGGAGCGCGTGTGCGTGTTCCTGTCGTCGTCCGATGGCCTGCCCCGGCACGCCGCGGCCGTGCGCGCGCTCGCGGCCGAGCTGGCGCGGCGCGGCCTCGCGCTGGTCTACGGCGGCGCGCACCGCGGCCTGATGGGCGTGCTCGCCGACGCGATGATCGCCGCGGGCGGCCGTACGATCGGCGTCATCCCGCGCGCGCTGGTCGAGCTCGAGGTCGCGCATCGCGGGCTCGACGAGCTCCACGTGGTCGACACGATGCACCAGCGCAAGGCGATGATGTTCGAGCTGGCCGATGCGTTCGTGGTCGGCCCGGGCGGGTTCGGTACGCTCGAGGAGGCGTTCGAGACGCTGACCGGGATCCAGCTCGGCTATCACGCCAAGCCGATCGTGTTCCTCGACATCGACGGGTTCTGGGCGCCGATGCACGCGTTCCTCGATCACGCGGTCGACGCGGCGGTGCTTCGCCCCGAGGTCCGCGCCTTGTTTCGCACCGCGTCGACGGCGGCCGGCGCGCTCGATGCCGTGATAGAGTGATCTCGCCATGGGATCCCGCGCGCTCGGCGCGCTGCTCGCGGTCACCGCTGCGATCGCGTTCGCCGGTGCGCTCGCGTCCGGCGTGCTGGCGGGCGCGATCGTGCCGGGCTGGTGGGATGGCCATCCCCAGATCGGCGACAAGGTCATCGAGCGCAAGGACATCCATGTCGGCCTGCTCGGCGCGAGCGGCTGCAACCTGGGCGAGACCGTCGAATGCCAGCCGCTCGACGTCGGCAGCGAGCTCGAGATCCTCGGCTACGTCGAGCTCGGGCTCGGCGGGCTCGCGATGCTGTTCGCGATCGCGCTCGCGGTCAGCGCGTGGCGGATCGGCGATGGTCGCAAGACCGTGGCGAAGCTCGCGCTGATCGTGGCGGCGCTGGCCTCGATCGGCGTCGCGCTGCTGATGATCCGCGGGCCGGACCTGGAGGCCGGGCAGCCGGTGAACGTGCCGATCGGATTCGGCCTGATCCTGTTCTGGTCGGGCGCCGGCGCGACCGCGATCGCGGCGATCGCGACGATGCGCGTGCGCAAGGAGCCGCTGCGGCTCAAGCCGTCGCTGCCCCACGTCGACGTGCCGTCGCCGCAGCCGGTCGACGTGCGCGACCTGCTCGTGCAGCAGCACGACACGCTGCGTCCCGCGGCGCTCGGTCCCGAGCCGCGGATCGGCGCGCCGCAGCCGCCGAGCCCGCCGCCCGGCCCGGTGGTCGAGCGCGCGCCGCAGCTGCGCCCGCTCTACGACATGCACGGCGTGATCCCCGCGCCGGCTCCGCCGGCGATGCCGACCCGCGCGCCCACGCCGATGCCGCGCGCGTCGGTCGAGGCGATCGTCGGCCTGCCGCAGCCACCGCCGCGGCCCACGCCTGCTCCGCCGCCGCATCATCCGCCGCCGCAACCGCCGCCGCCGCCCGGCGTCGCCCATGCGATGGCGCCCGAGCCGGGGACGATCGCCGCACATCCCGCGCCGCCGCCGCGACCGACGCCGCCTCCGCCGGCGATCCCGCCGGCGCGGCCCACCCCGCCGCCGACCGCGCCGCCGCCGATCGCCGGCAGGCAGGCCGCGCCGCCGCCGCCGCACGATCACGAGCGCGCCGAGTCGGGTCCGATCGATCCGCCGCCGCCGGTCGCGCCGGTCGCGCCGGTGCCGCTGGTACCGACCGCGCCGCTCGTCATGCCGGTCGCGATCCCCGCGCTGCGCGCCGCGGCGCTCACCACACCCAAGCGCAGCTCCGCCAGCCAGCTGCCCGCGCCCAAGGCCGCGCCGGGGCGATCGAGCAAGCCGTCGATCTCGCTGCCGGCGATCGGCAAGAAGACGCCGCCCGGCGGCGACCGCGCGATGCCGGAGAAGCGCAGCACGATCGCGATCGCCGTCCCACCGCCGCCCAAGAGCGACACCGAGCGTTCCAAGGTGGTGCCGGCGCGCGAGGACACCGAGAGCGACGGCAAGCTCGAGGCCGCGATGCGCGAGACCGACTACGTGACCGCGGTCGAGATCGACGCGGAGGCCAAGGCGGCGGCGAACGCGGCCGCGGCCGATCGGCGCAGGCACGACGGCGAGGCGCCGACCGTGCCGGCCAGACCGCCGGTCGACGACGATCAGGAGACCGCGGCGCGCGAGCGCGTCTCGGCTTCCGAGATCAACGTCAAGCCGGCGGTCGCGCAGGCGGTGGTCGCGTACGCGCCGGTCCTGCCCGCGCCCGAGCCCGCGCCGACGCCCGAGCCCGCAGCCCCGGCGAAGCTCCCGATCTCGACCGCGCCGGCGTCGCTGCCGCCGCCGAAGAACGCGCAGGTCGCGACCTCGGGGCCCACTCCCGCGTGCCCGCAGTGCGAGGCGCCGATGGCGTGGGTCGAGGAGCACCTGCGGTTCTACTGCAAGCAGTGCCGGATGTATTTCTGATAGCGTCCGCGCGTGGCCTCGCTGCTGCTCGTCCGTCACGGCCAGGCGATGTACGGCCACGCCGACTACGACCGGCTCTCGCCCAAGGGCCAGGACCAGGCGCGCGCGCTCGGCGGCTACCTCGCGGCGGCCCGGATCGACGCGCTGTACGTCGGGCCGCTGCGCCGGCAACAGGACACCGCGGCGCTGGCGTGCGCGGGCCGCGACCTGCCGCCCGCGACCTGGCTCGGCGAGCTCGCCGAGTATCACGCGCACGATCTGCTCGCGCACTTCATGCCGCGGCTGCTCGCCGAGCAGCCCGAGCTCGCGGCGCACCCCGATCGCGCGTTTCACGCCGTGCTCGGCCGGTGGTCGCGCGACGAGTGGACGCACGACGAGGTCGAGCGCGTCACCGCGTTCGCCGCGCGGGTCAAGGCGGCGCTCGATCGCGTGATCCGCGATCTCGGCTCGGGCGGGCGCGCCGCGATCGTGACGTCGGCCGGGCCGATCGGCGTCGCGGTCGGCCTGGCGTTCGGCGCCAGCCTCCACCACATGATCCGGACCAGCGTGATGATCCGCAACGCGTCGGTCAGCGAGCTCAAGCTCCGCACCGTCGGCTTCGACTGGCACCCCGATCGGGTGTCGCTGGTCGCGTTCAACTCGGTGGCGCACCTGCCGGCCGAGCTCCACACGGAGTACTGACATGGACTTCGATCCGCCTGCCGCCGTGCGCCCGCTGCTCGAACGCGTGGAAGCGTTCATCGCCGATCGCGTGATCCCCGCCGAGCGCGAGGTGCTCGAGCGCGGCTTCGTCGCCGCCGCGCCGCGGCTCGCCGAGCTGCGCGCGCAGTGCAAGGCCGAGAGCCTGTGGGGGCCGCAGCTGCCGACCGAGCTCGGCGGCCTGGGCCTGGGCCTGGTCGAGCACGGCCTGGTGTCGGAGCGGCTCGGCCGCTCGCCGCTGGGCCACTACGTGTTCGGCGCGCAGGCGCCCGACGCCGGCAACATGGAGATCCTCCACAAGTACGGCACGCCGGCGCAGCGCCAGGCCTGGCTCGAGCCGCTGGCGCGCGGCGAGATCCGCTCGTGCTTCTCGATGACCGAGCCGGAGAACCCGGGGTCGAACCCGACGATGCTGTCGTGCCTCGCGCGGCGCGACGGCGACGACTACGTGATCGACGGCCACAAGTGGTTCACCAGCTCGGCCGACGGCGCGGCGTTCGCGATCGTGATGGCGGTGACCAACCCGGACGCGCCGCCGCACGCGCGCGCGTCGATGATCATCGTGCCGACCGACACGCCCGGGTTCGAGCGCGCGCGCAACATCAAGATCATGGGCGACGCCGGCGAGGGCTGGGCGAGCCACGCCGAGATCTGGTACCGCGGGGTGCGCGTGCCGCAGGACAACCGGCTCGGCGCCGAGGGCGCGGGCTTCTTGATCGCGCAGGAGCGGCTCGGCCCGGGCCGGATCCATCACTGCATGCGCTGGATCGGCATCTGCGAGCGCGTGTTCGACACCACGTGCGCGCACGTCGCGCGCCGCAAGATCGACAGCGACAAGACGCTGGCATCGCGCCAGATCGCGCAGGCATGGATCGCCGAGGCGCGCGCCGAGATCGACGCGTCGCGCCTGATGGTGCTGCACGCCGCGTGGACGATCGAGCACAAGGGCTTCGCGGCCGCGCGCGACCAGGTCTCGCTGATCAAGTTCTACGTCGCCGACGTGATGATGCGGCTGGTCGACCGCGCGATCCAGCTGCACGGCGCGCTCGGCATCACCAGCGACACCGTGCTCGCCCACTACTACGTCCACGAGCGCGGCGCGCGCATCTACGACGGCCCGGACGAGGTCCACAAGATGGTCGTGGCCAAGCGGATCCTGCAGCGTTACACGGCGACGTGAATTTTTCGGACTCCTGCCGCGTCGCGCTCCGGACGTTTAACGTCCAGCTGGAAGGAGAGTCCGATGAGAAACCAGAGACTATGTATCGCGGCGCTGGTGGCGCTGTGCGGCGGCGGGGTCGCGCGCGCCGACGTTCCCGGCAGTCACCCGGCCTACCTGCACGCGCTCAGCGACCTGCGCACCGCGCGCGCCAACCTCGAGCGCCCGGCCGGCGCGTGGATCAAGTGGGACGAGAAGGTCGCGATCCGCGAGATCGACGCCGCGATCAAGGAGATCAAGGACGCGGCGATCGACGACGGCAAGCCACTCGAGGACCATCCGCCGATCGACAGCGCGCTCGACTACGGCGGGCGGCTGCACCGCGCCGACGAGCTGCTCGCGCAGGCGCGGCACGACATCGACGAGAAGGAGGACAACACGTTCGCGCGCGGCCTCAAGCATCGCGCGATCCGCCACCTCGACGCCGCCGACGCGTTCGTCAAGAACGGCATCGCGCTCGCCGACGAGCCCGCGAAGCACCCGGCGTACCTGCACGCGCTGTCCGACATGCGCGCCGCGCGCGCCCTCCTCGAGCGCCCCGCCGGGTTGGTCATCAAGTGGGACGAGAAGACCGCGATCCGCGAGCTCGACGCCGCGATCGGCGAGATCAAGGGCGCGGCGATCGACGACGGCAAGCCGCTCGAGGATCACCCGCCGATCGACGCGGCGCTGCCGTGGCGCGGCCGCCTGCACAAGGCGCTCGACCTCGCGGCCGAGGCGCGCGCCGACGTCAACGAGAAGGAAGACAACCGATTCGCGCGCGGCCTCAAGCACCGCGCGATCGGGCACCTCGACCTCGCGATCCGGTTCATCAACCAGGGCATCGCGGACGCCGAGGCGATGCGCTGAGGCCGCGCCGACGCGCCAGGTGCCCGCTCGTTCGCGTGCGCGCGCGGCACGTGCACGCGGACGCGTGGGCATCGACCTCGGTGTAGGCTCGGCGAGTGGAAGACACGCCCGCGCCGGTCCGCCCCGGGGAACAGCTCGATACCGCCGCGCTCGCGGCCTACCTCGATCGCGAGCTCGGCGCGCACGGCGCGGTGGCGATCGAGCAGTTCCCCGGCGGCCACTCGAACCTGACGTACCTCGTGCACCACGGCGAGCGCGAGTACGTGCTGCGCCGCCCGCCGTTCGGCTCGAAGGTGAAGTCCGCGCACGACATGGGCCGCGAGGTCGCCGTGCTATCGAAGCTCGCGCCGGTGTTCGATCGCGCGCCGCGCGTGCTCGCGTACTGCAGCGAGCCCGACGTGCTCGGCGTGCCGTTCTACCTGATGGAGCGCCGGCGCGGTGTGATCCTGCGGCGCGACCTGCCGCCCGAGCTGGCCGCCGATCCGGCAAAGATCCGGCGCGCGTGCGAGCTGCTGATCGATGCGCTCGTCGATCTTCACGCGGTCGATTACGCGGCGGCCGGGCTCGGCGATCTCGGCAAGCCGGCGGGCTACATCGAGCGCCAGGTCCGCGGCTGGAGCGAGCGCTACGCCGGCTCGCAGACCGACGACATCCCCGCGATGACCGAGACCGCCGGGTGGCTCGCGCAGCACCTCCAGCCGGAGGGCGCGCCCGCGTTGATCCACAACGACTTCAAGTTCGACAACGTGATCTTCGATCCGTCGTTCGAGCGGATCACGGGAGTGCTCGACTGGGAGATGGCAACGCTGGGCGATCCGTTGATGGACCTCGGCACTTCACTCTCGTACTGGGTGCAGGCCGACGATCCGCCGGTGTTTCATCAGCCGCTGTTCGGCGTGACGTCGCGCACGGGCATGCTGGAGCGAACCGCGCTCGCAGCGCGCTACCTCCAGCGGTCGGACCGGCGCTGTGAAAGCTTGGTGTTCTACTACGCATTCGGTTTGTTCAAGACAGCAGTGATCCTGCAACAGATCTACTTTCGCTACGTCCAAGGGCTCACCCGAGACGAGCGCTTCGCACCGTTCATCGTCGTCGTGCGCGCGCTTGCGGAGCGCGCCCGCATCGCGATCGCGCGCCAATCTATTGCTTGACTGACCGTCACGGCAATGCAACAACGCCCGCGCGCTGGCGCGTGGTATTCGCCGCCGCATCCGCATGCGTCGCGATTCCGAGACCACGAGAGCTGACGAAGGCACGCAGCTCGGCGCCTATCGGCTGGTCGAGCCGATCGGGCAAGGCGGCATGGGCGTGGTGTGGCTCGCCGAGCACACGCTGATCGGCCGGCGCGCCGCGATCAAGCTGCTCCGGCCCGACCTGTCGGCGAGCGACGAGGTGGTGACGCGCTTCTTCAACGAGGCGCGCGCGGCCGCCGCGATCTCGGATCCCGGCATCGTGCAGATCTTCGACTTCGGCTACGCGCACGACGGCGGCGCGTACCTCGTGATGGAGCTGCTCGAGGGCGAGACGCTCGCGCAGCGCGTCGAGCGCGCGGGGCCGCTCGCGGTCGGCGATGCGCTGCGGCTGGTCCGCCAGATCGCGGGCTCGCTCGGCGCGGCGCACGCGCGCGGCATCTTCCACCGCGATCTCAAGCCCGAGAACATCTTCATCGTGCGCGATCCCGCGGTGCCCGGCGGCGAGCGCGCCAAGATCCTCGACTTCGGCATCGCGAAGCTGGTCGACGATCACATCGCGGTCAAGACCAACACGTCGGTGCTGCTCGGCACGCCGATGTACATGTCGCCCGAGCAGTGCCGCGGCGGCGGGACGATCGATCGGCGCACCGACATCTACACGCTCGGCTGCGTGCTCTACATGGCGCTGTGCGGCCAGCCGCCGTTCGACGCCGAGGGCGTCGGCGAGCTGCTCGCCAAGCACATGATGGAGCCGCCGGTGCGGCCGTCGCTGCGCCGCAAGGGCATCCCGCGCGAGGTCGAGGCCGTGCTCGCGGTGTGCATGGCCAAGGATCCGGCCGCGCGCTATCCCGACGGTGCCGCGCTCGCCGCCGCGCTCGACGGC
>Ga0335081_10014525_pt1 | contig 12740 bp, 11 predicted proteins | sample Lox_Sample_35_FD_206713 | JGI IMG/M metagenome (GOLD analysis project Ga0335081, IMG submission 206713) | Soil microbial communities from Loxahatchee National Wildlife Refuge, Florida, United States - Lox_Sample_3.5 | ecosystem: Environmental > Terrestrial > Soil > Wetlands | place: USA...
CTAGCCCACTCAGGGACGGGGTGCGCCGGCCCCGGAGACGCGCAACTCGCCATGGCCAGCAAGACTACCGGCAGTCATCCCATCATCAGAAATCCCACCATCAGATCTGAATATGCCTGCTTTCGTCTCCGCGCGGACCGCTCGCGGATTCATCGCTGGGGTGTGTATGCCGCCGAGACCATTCCGCACGGGCGGAAGGTGATCGAGTACACGGGCGAAAAAATCAATCGCCGCGAGGCAAAGCGGCGATGGCACACCCGGTACCTGTTCCAACTCGACGCCTATTGGACCCTTGACGGCGCCGTGGGCGGTTCGGGAGCCGAGCTCATTAACCACTCCTGCGAACCCAACCTCGAAACCCGCATCCTCAAAGGCCATATCCTCTACTTCAGCCGGCGCCGCATCCGGAAGGGCGAGGAACTCACGGTGGATTACAACTACGACGAAACCGATGAGCGCCTGCGTTGCGTATGCGGCACGAAAACATGCCGCGGCACGATCAACGTCTTATAACTCGTCGCAAGGCTGCGCCGGGTGTTACACTCTGCCACCGCTCGCCCACCTCCGTTCGGGGGGCCGTCCGCCCGTTGCGCTACTTGTGGGCTAGCATCGCCACCAACCCGCCCAGTAGGGCAACCAGCAAGACCGCCCCGAGGATCACCCACGTAGCCGGGCGGCCGAAATTGACCGTGTAACCGATGCCGAAGCGTTTTTCGACAAAGAGCGCGGGATCGTCGGGGTTGACGTAGAACATCCCAACCTTCCAGTAGCGGTCGAGAGTGCGGTCGCCGACCGGCCGCGGGTCTTTCCCGGCGAGCGCGGACGCCTCCACCCGGCGCGCGCCGCCTTGCCCCTGCCGAATTAGAACCAAGAACACAACCACCGTGAACGCCAGCGGCAGTCCAGCGCCTACCAGCAAGCTGGGCGGTCCCGGCGAGAGGGGCAGTAGCGCGGCCCAGATGAAGACCAGTGCCAGCAGATACTGCGTGGCCAGCAGCACCCCGAGCACAACGCGGCGGAAGTGTTCCTCGGCGTGTCCGGGGGCGCCGCGCAAACGGATGGGGCGCGACCAGCGCGTCAAGCCGTAGCCGAGCAGAAGAAGCATCAGGCAGATAAGGATGGCCTGCGCCAGCGGGCCGTAAACCCCGCCCAGGCTTCGCGTGGCCCAGCCGTTCGGTTGCCCGTCGAGGCCCCAGTGATTCGGGAAGCGGGCGGGAATGTCGGCCCAGCGACGGTTCAGATAAAGCGCCGTCAGAGCCAGCAGCACGACGGGGCCCGCCCGCACCAGCCGGCCGCCGGGGAGTGAAGCGGGCCGCGGCGCGAGCGGGGCCTCACGCAGTGGTGTGGGTTCTTGCGTGTGCGGCCGCACGCGGCTCCGGGCGCCAAGGTAGGCTTCGAAGAAACCCGCCACCTGAACGGCGATGCCGGACGCCAGAAGCAACATGGACGAACGCCAGCCGCCGGCGATCACCAGAACGCATGCTGCGAGCGAGTAGAGAAGCACTTGAACCCGGAAGCGCCCCAGAATCGCGCGACCGTCGTCGCCGTCGCGGAACGTCGGCGGCACAGTGAGCGCGAAGTAGAGGTCAGGGCGCGTCAGGCGCGGCAGCCAGCACAGGAACACTGCCGACAAGACGACGGCAATCATAAATGTGGCCGTGATAGGCAGCAGGACGCTCATTGCAGCCTCCCATCGCCCGGCCTGGCCTGGGCTTCGATCCAGGCCGCGATATCCGCCAACACTTCCGGCGCCACGTGGCCCGGCACCTGATAATCCGCGGGCGTGCTCAAGGCGGTGGTGTCGCTGGCGGGCACGGGTATGAACAAGTGGTAGAGGTTCGGATACAGGTGGAACGTGGAGCGCGAATCGCCCGCCAGCGCTTTCTTCCAGCCCTCATAATCCGCGAGGCGCACCTGGCAATCGCGGGCGCCCTGCAAAACCAGGATCGGAATCTTCAAGCCCGCAGCGGTGCGCACCTGATCGTAATGGCGCAGGTCAAGGATGTACGACCCCGGCAACGGGATGCCGAGGAAACTCACCGTCTGTTCTGAGGTGAGGTTGGGATTGCGCATGTCAGCGGCGGTTTTTTCCGCCATCGCGATCTGCTCTTCGCCATTCGGCGTTGCCGGGCCGGACAAGCCCACCTCGTACTTCACCTGCTCCACAATCAGGTCTTCGAGCGGGCGCGAATTGCCCGCCATGATGGCGATCCCGGCCACCTGCGGATCCTCCTGGGCGATGCGCGGTGCGAGCATGGCGCCCAGGCTGTGGCCTGCCACGAAGATGCGCTTGGGATCGATGTCCGGGCGCGCCGCCAGCTCCGCCACCGCGGCTTTCGCATCCTCGATGGCCTCTTCCTCCAAGGTGAATTGCTTGCCCTTGAAGCTGGCCGGATATTGGAAACTGCGCTTGTTATAGCGCAGCACGGCCACACCCCGGCTTGCCAGTCCCCAAGCGAGATCCTTGAAGGGTTTGTTCGGCCCGATCGATTCGTCCTGGTCGGTCGAGCCTGACCCGTGAACCAGTACGACCGCAGGGAAAGGCCCTTTGCCCTTGGGCAGGCTCAACGTCGCGGTGAGCTTCAACGGGTCCTGGCCCACGGTGGCCGGAACCTCGGTGAATGAATCGGGGTGAGCGTATTCGGGCGGGGTCCACGGCGCGGCCGGGGTGGCGGGCACGACGTTGAGCCCTGCGAAGCGGCCTTCGCTGTCGAGCACCACCCGTAGCCCCAGATCGGTGTGCTCGAAAGCGCACACCACCACGGCGGCGTGGTAGCCCTGGACGTCGCTCAAGCTGACGCTGCGAATGGACTGGAAGGCGCCGGCCTGCCCGATCAAGGCGCCCCAGGTGTCGGCCAATTTCGAGCCGGGCAGCGCCGCAGCCATCTGCGGCGTGAAGCGGGCTGCGACGGCGTCAAAGCGCTTGGCGGCGAGATCGGTGACGATGGCGCGCGCCAGGCCTTCGAAATCCTGCGCCAACTTCGGAGCGGCGTTGGAGGCCGGGGGCGCCGCCGGCTGCGCGGCCTGAGCTGCGGCCCCGCCGGTGGACTTAGCGGCCTGATTGGGGGCCTGAAGGGAAGGCTGGCCTGAGTTTGAAGCCGCCGGATGGATCAGCGCCGCCAGCGCCAGAAGCAGAATGGGATGGATGGTCACTTGGAATCTCCTTGCTCCAGCTCCTCGCTGAGCGCCCTCAGTTGCGCGGCCACGATGGGTTTGGGGAGGCCTTGCGTCACCGCCTTCGCCACCAGCTCGCGCGAGCGCCGCGCGAACTCGACCTCGGCCTGCTCGGTGGGCGCGGGATGCTGCCGCTCCACCACGAGTGCGCCACGGCGCCGGCGAAGATCGAGCCAGCCTTCGCGCGCGAGCAACCGGTAGGCCTCGGCCACCGTGTTGTGATGCACGCCCAGGCTGAGCGCCAGCTCGCGCACCGTCGGCAACGGGTCGCCGGGCCGAAGGCGGCCGGCCACCAGCTCGGTGCGAATTCCGTCCGAGACCTGCTCGTAAACCGGAACCGGCGACTCGAGGTCGATGCGCAATATGGGCGACTCAGCGATCATTGTCTTATGTACACGTACAATGTACAACTGCCTGCAGAAGCTGTCAAGCCTTTCTTCAGCCAGCCTCAATCGCCTGCCGTCGCGAGGGCCTCGCGTAGAGCGTGGCTGCGCGGCGGCCACTCCCGAGGTGCAAATCCGCAAGTGGCACAAAACACTCCACATTCCGGCTTTGAGTGCTCCCGGAGACCCTCTTGGACTGCAAATCTGCAAGCCCTTGAAACCAAACAACATTCCGGCTTTCTCGCTTCGCGTCCGGCCGGGCTGGCGTAAGCAACGCGACCGCCCCGCAGGCGGGCGTTCGCCACCCTCGACTTCCGCGCGAGGATCCCCGCACCGGCGGGCGACGGCGCGATTGGCGGGGAGCCTTGCGCTCCTGGCATGAGACGATTTGACGAGAGCCATCGTGGTTCTCCGGAGAGATCCCCAGCGGGCGCCGAAGTGGCACAAGCGCTGGGAACATTCTCTATACAGATAGGTTAATAAACCTTCGTGTAAATGTCAAGGAGATTATGTCGGGGGGAAGGAATCTCTTTTTTGGGAGGTGCTACACGAACGCGGTTCGCAAGGTCCGTGGCTCTTCCTTGGTTGGGCGCGACAGGCCGCAGCCCTCGGGAGACAGGGCTGAGCCACTCGCTTTTCCCTTGCGCCCTGCGACGAATGGCGATAATGTATAGACTCAAGCGCCATGACACGGACTAACCGTGCAGTTCACCTGGGACGAGCGCAAGAACCGAAGCAACAAATCGAAGCACGGTGTGCCCTTTGAAGCCGCAATCCTTGTTTTCGACGATCCTTATCACCTCTCCCGCCCGGACCGGGACGTGGGTGGCGAACTGAGATGGCATACGCTCGGAACGGTCCCCGGCATGCACGTGTTGCTAGTGGCTCACACCTTATCGGAGCCCGGTGAGGACGGAGAGGAGACCATCCGGATGATTTCGGCACGGAAGGCAACACCGCGGGAACGGAGCGCCTATGCGCAAGGCATCTAAGACGATCAAAGTGAGCTACACCCCCGGACAGCCGCTGAGCGCGAAACTGAAGCGCGAATTGGCGGCTCTCGCCGCCCTGCCCGACCGCGAAATTGACCTCTCGGACATTCCGGAGATCCCGCCGGGCGCCTGGAAAGACGCGGTGCGGGGCAAGTTCTATCGGCCGGTCAAGCAGGCGGTCTCGCTGCGATTGGACGCGGATGTAGTGGCCTGGCTGAAGGAGCCCGGCAAAGGCTACCAGACGCGGGCGAACCGCATCCTGCGGGACCGGATGCTGGCTGAGCTGCTCAATGGACGGGCATGACGATACGCGCAAGCCGAACAGAGCTCCATGGACACCAAGCCTTTCGACGTGGTGGCGATTCTACAGGCTCGTAAGGCCGAGGGCTTGGTGCGGGGACCGCTTGGTACCGGGGTGGAAAGGCTAGCGCCCGGCGTCTTCGAAGTGGAATTCAGCGACAACCTGGGTCGCACGTACGCGAGTGTGGCTCTCAAGGCGAGCGAACTGCTGGTCCTACACCACGACCTCAACCACGCAGCCTGAGCCGTGCGACGCCTTGATCGCAAGCTGCCCCCCGTGCTGTTCTCTCCAAGGTATTCGGACGCGCCGGTCTTACTGTTTGCATCCCTGCGGACCCGTCGGGACACTGTTATGGCCGCCGGCCACGTAAGGGCTGGTCGAGATCACGACGGCATTACTGCTGCCGCTCATATGCCCCACCGCATAGATGGCGATGAAGCAGTCCTTCAAGCTTTTCCCGCCCACCTGATCGATCACGGCATATTCCGGGCCTTCGAAATTCAAGCCAGTGATAAAAACGTCACCCGTTTTGAGGCTCGCCTGGTCCTGCACAATACTTACACCGGTGCCGGTGTTCGTATTCGACAGGAATAAATTCGCGAGTTCCACGCCATTCGTGACCACGCCATCCGCGCCAATCTGAATCGAAGTGGGGAAGTACTCCACGTGGCTGTTAGTCACCTGGGTGGAAGCGCCCTCGATCAGGATTCCCTGGCCGAGGGTAGCCCCTGCGTTCGCGCCCGAGACGGTAACGCCGTCGAAGGCCCGCACCACGCCCCCGTAGTTGGACATGCTGCCGGTGTTCTCCACTAAGACGCCTACAGTACTCGCGGTGCAAATGTTGGCGCACGATCCCGTAAAATCGATCGTGATGTTGCGATATGGACCGCTGTTCACCGCGCCGTTGTACATCCCGCCGCCGCCGCCCGTGAACTGGGCAAGGTTCACTTCGAGTCCCGCAGCCGGCGCATTGGTGATGGTGACGTCCTGGGCATACGAGCCTTCCTCGGCAGCGCCGTTGTAGACCCCGATGCAGGAGTTGACGAAGTTGCAGTCCACGGTGAGATGGCGGATTTGGGCCCGGAAACTCTGGACGCCGTGCCCCAAACACACCAATGAATTTGCAGCGCAGATAGTAGGGTTGCCAATATAGCCACCATAGCTGTAATTCGGCGCAGCCTGCAGGGTGGTGTTGTAGGCGTTTTTTGAGGTCAGCGTCTCACCCAGGCCCTCCACCTGAATGAAGCTGGGGATCATCCACGGGACAGTGGTTTGAATCAGTTGGTTGCCCAGCAGCAAGACACCGTGATGGGAGGTGGTCAGTTTTGTCACGGGATCCATAAACGGGTCGCTGTCGCAGGCCAGCGTTGTGGCCGGCGGCGCGGACCTGATGGACCGGGCGTCGATTACAGCGCTATCCGCATTAGCGCCGTTAAGCTGGCCGAAAGCGTGCCAGGTGTTCGCGATGCGTTTGCAAATGTCGTCGTTCGGGTTAGGGTCCACCTCGGCCACATCCAGGTACAGCGCATCGGGGGCGCTTGATTGGGTGCCCGTGGCAATAACGGGCTGGCCCGCTCGCGATTTCTGAGCGTGCAGGGAAACGGCCACCACGAATGGTAGGGCGAGGAGCATCAGCACCATCGAGAGGCGCTTCTTCAAACCAGGGTGCAACGGCGGGCCCACACTCTTGGATTGAACCGCACCTGGGAGCATTCCGGGGCGCCGGTTGAGATTCTTCACGGGCAACCTCCCTACAACGAGAATTTGGAATGGGTGAAACGCGAGGCGCAAGTATACACCTCGCGGGTCCGTTGGAATGCCCAATTTTGCAGGGACGTTTCCGGCAGCGTCCTTGCCGCGATAGGCCCTTCCTGTTGCTGCCAGCTCGAATGTCGGGTATGGTTAGCTTGCCGGGGGAACTTCGCTCAGAGGGGACAACCGATGGAACTTCAGGGCCAGCGAGTCCTGGTGACCGGAGCGACCGGCTTCATTGGCGGGCACATCGTTCGCCGCCTTCTTCGCGACAAGTTGACAGTGCGGGCCATGGCGCGCCGGCCGGAGGCGGCCGCCGATCTCGCCGGACTGGGCGCCGAAGTGGTGATGGGCGACCTCGGCGACGAAGATCTGTTGGAGCGCGCGGTGCAGGATTGCGCTGTGGTGGTCCACTGCGCGGCCCAGGTGGGGCCTGCTGCCACTCGGACGCAGTTTGAGGGGCCGAACGTGGGCGGCACGGAGAACATGCTGATCGCCTCGGCCAAGGGCGAGGTGAAGCGGTTCGTGTATCTGTCGAGCGTGGCGGTGTTCGGCCTGCCCTCCGCGGGCGAGGTTACGGACGCTAGCCCCAGGGGGCAGTCGGGCGAGTCTTATTCCGATTCGAAGTACGGGGCCGAGGAGGCGGTGTGGTCCTTCTGCCGCGCGCGCGGTCTGCCCTTCACGATTCTCCGGCCCTCCTGCGTGTACGGGCCGGGCTCGGCGCACTGGTCCGTGCTGCCGCTCAAACGCATTCGGACAGGCAAGATGAAACTGGTGGCCGGAGGCCGCGGTACCTTCAACTACGTCTACATCGATAATCTGGTGGACGCAGTGGTGCTGGCGTCCGGCGACGATCGCGCCCTGGGCGAGGCCTTCATTGTGAATGACGGCAGCACCACGTGGCGCGAGTTTTTCATGGCCTACGCGCGCATGGCGGGCCGGGCCCGGATGCCCTCGGCGTCTCTAATTACTGCCAAGCTCTATCTTGCCGGGCGAAATCTCATGTGCCGCTTCAACCACAAGAGCCCCGTTGCACTGCGAGCGCTCAATTTTGTGGCCGGCCAAGCGGTATTCCGCGAGACCCATTTGGAGAAGACCCTCGGCTACCGGCCGGCGGTAAGCCTCGAGGAAGGGCTGCGGCGCACCGAGGCTTGGTTTCGTGAGACGGGCCTGCTGGGCGCGGCGTAACTCTTTTCGGTCGTTCCGCTTGATTGGCGCCACTCCCGATAGGACTCCGACGCTTGCTCACGCCCACCCTTCGCGCCTTTCGCGCTTCCGATCTTGACGCCCTCTACCAGCTCGACCAGGTGTGCTTCGAGCCGGGCGTAGCCTATTCCCGCGCCGAACTCGCCGCCTACATCCGGCGCCCGGATACGGAGACCTGGGTGGCGCAAGCGGGCGCCGGGACGGGCAGGGAGCTGGCGGGCTTTGTGGTTGCCAGTTGCGACCGGCGCGGACACGGGCATATCATCACCCTTGACGTGGCCCCGGCGTGGCGGCGCCGCGCACTGGGCAGCCTGCTGATGGACGCGGCGGAGAACTGGGTGCTGCGGCAGGGCGGGGAAGGCATCTACCTCGAGGCCGCGGAGGCGAACCTGGGAGCGCAGGCTTTTTATTTGCGGCGAGGCTACCAGAAAGCGCGCCGCGTTGAGGATTACTACGGGGCCGGCGCCGCGGCCTGGCTTATGGCGAAACAGCTTCGCCCAACCGCGGCAACAGACCACTGACGACTGACCCCGAAGCTCTGACCGCCTAAAATGGCCATTCGCCTTACGCGCCCCGACTTTCGCACCATCGTCATCATCGTGTTGCTGGCGGCCGGCTCGCTGGCCGTCGCCATCAAGTATTTTTCCCGCGCTTTTCCCGAAGCCTCCATCACCTTCCGCGTGGACCGCAACGATTCGCTGCCCATCGCCCGCCAGTTCCTTGAGGCGCGCGGCCTGCATCTGAACGGCTACGACCACGCCGCCATCTTCAATTACAGCGACGACACCAAGCTCTACCTCGAGCAGACTCAGGGCCTCGACGCCATGAACCGGCTGGCGCGCGGGCCGGTCCACTTGTGGCGCTGGCAGCACCGGTGGTTCCGGTCCCAGCAGAAGGAAGAGTTGCTGGTGGCGGTGACGCCGCTGGGGGAGGTGGTGGGCTTCAACCACGTGCTGGCGGAAGCGGCGCCCGGCGCGAATCTGGACGAGGCCGCCGCCCGAAAGCTGGCGGAAGATTTTCTCACGGGCGCGATGAAACGCGACCTGGGCGACCTGGAGTTCGTGGAGGCGGATGCCAACAAGCGTCCGGCCCGCACGGACCACACTTTCACCTGGAAGCAGAAGAGCGTGAACCTGGGGGACGGCAGCCTGCGCGTTGAGGTAAAAATCGCCGGCGGCCAGGTGGCTGGCTATCAGGAATACGTCAAAATTCCCGACCAGTGGCAACGGGACTACGAGCGGCTGCGGTCGCGAAACGACGCCGCGCAGCTTGTGGACCAGGTGTTCTGGATTCTGCTCTCGGTCGCCATGCTGGCGGTGCTCATACTGCGCCTGCGCGACCGCGATGTTCCGCTGCGGCTGGCGGGAACCGCGGGCTTGATGGCGAGCGTTCTCTTCCTGCTCGGCCAACTCAACACGTTTTCGCTCTCCAAGTTCGGTTATCCCACCACCGATCCCTACTCGGGGTTCCTGGCGGGCTACATCGCCCGCACCGCTCTGGCGGCGCTCGGAGTTGGGTTGGCCATTTTCTTGCTGGTGGCCGCGGCGGAGCCTATGTACCGCGAAGGGATGAAGGGCCAGCTCGCACTGCGCCGCGCTTTCACCTGGCGCGGGCTGCGCACGCGGTCGTTCTTTATCGCCAACGTGGTCGGGCTGGGACTTACGTTCTTCTTCTTTGCTTACCAAACGCTGTTCTACCTGATCGCGAACCGTCTGGGTGCCTGGGCGCCTTCGGATATCCCGTTCACCAACGACCTCAACACCAGCATTCCCTGGGTGGCGGTTCTCTTCGGAGGGTTTTTGCCCGCGGTGCTTGAGGAGATGCAGTTCCGCGCCTTCGCACTGCCGTTTCTCCACAAGTATCTCCGAAACTGGCCGCTCGCCATCCTGCTGGCTGCGTTCAACTGGGGATTCCTGCATTCGGCTTATCCGAACGAGCCGTTCTTCATCCGTGGCCTGGAAGTGGGCTTGGGCGGCATCGTGATCGGTTTCGTGATGCTGCGCTTCGGAGTGATCGCCACCCTGATCTGGCACTACTCGGTAGACGCGCTTTACACCGCATTTCTGCTGCTGCGCTCGCCGAATCACTATCTCATGCTCTCGGGCGGGCTCACCGCCGGCATCATGCTGGTGCCGCTGCTCGTGGCGCTGGTGGCGTATTGGCGCACCGGGACATTCGCGGACGACGCGGAGCTTACCAACGCCGCCGAGGGCATCGCACGGCCACCGCGGCACGAGGAAGTGACGGCCGAAGAGGCGCCCCTCGCCTATCGGCCGCTCAGCCGGCGGCGATTGCTCGCGGCCGGCGGGCTGGTGGTGCTCGGTGTGGGGATCGCGCTGCTGCCGAGCCACCGCTTCGGCGAAGACGTGAAGCTGCGCGTGACGCGCGCCGAAGCCGTGGCGCAGGCCGATCGCTACCTCGCCGCTCAGGGCGTGAAGCTGGCGCAATACCAGCAGGTGGCGTGGCTGCGCGACAACGTGGACGGGGCGGCCGTGAAGTACCTGCTCCAGTTCCGCAGCGTGCAGGACGTCGACCGCCTCTACCGGCAGGCCACGAAGCCGGCCCTCTGGCAGGTGCGCTATTTCCGGCCGCTTCAAAAGGAAGAATACTCGGTGTTCGTGGACCCCGAGAGCGGCAGCGTGTTCACCTCCACGCACGATGTGGACGACAACGCACCCGGTGCATCCCTGACTCCGGACCAGGCGCTCGCCCTGGGGCGCCAGTTTGCAATTTCCAGAGGATTCAACCTGGCCGAGTTCGAACTGCAGGACTCGGTGGCGGAGAAGAAAAAGGCCCGCGAGGACTACACCCTCACCTGGCAGGCGCGCGCCGGGAATCCCATGAACGTGGGCGACGCCCACTATCGCGTGGTGGCGTCCATCGCCGGAGATCAAGTGGTGAGCTTCACGCGCTACTTCAAGCTCCCCGAGGACTGGCTGCGAAACCAAAGCGCGCGCACGCTGGCGAACGTGCTGCTGTGGGCGGCGACGCTCACTCTCGGCTCGGGGTTAATAGGCGGTGGCCTGTGGCTGTTCGTACGCCAGGTTCGCGCAGACCGGCTGCACTGGATGAAGGCGCTGAGTGTGAGTGTGGCCGTGGGGGTCATGTTTCTGCTCTCCGAGCTGAACTCTTACGTCGCGGTGAAGCAGCAGTACTCCACCTCGCTGCCCCTCCGCACCTTCGATCTCGAAATCGCGGTGAGCTACCTTGTGGTATTCCTCGTAGTCGCCCTCGCGGCTTGGGTGATGGTGGCGTTTGCGCTGGGCCTCCACCCGGACGCCTGGCGCGTATTCAGCGCCCGGGCGCGGCGCGTATGGGCGCGGGACGCCGCCGTGGGGCTGGCCGTGGCCCTGGCGGCGGGCGCCGGCCTCGACAATCTCACGGCACTCGTTTACGACCGCTTTCACGCTTACGCCGACGCCGGCGGGCAGATTGTAAGCGGCGCTTTGAGCCAGACGATTCCCGCGGCCGCGTTCTTTCTTCAGAGCCTGTGGTTCGATGCGGTCTTCGTGACGGCGGGGTTGGCCGTATTGATCAGCCTGGCCGTGTGGGTGTGGGGCAACCGGCCGTGGTGGATGTGGCCGGCGCTGGCGCTTCTGGCGGTGGGCCTCGGATCTCCGTCGGCGCACTCGGCGGGCCAGTTTTTCACCGATTGGAGCCTAAGCCTTGTCCAACTCCTGGCCGGTCTCGTTGTGGTGGCCTTCTTTCTGCGCGACAACGTGGCCGCCTATCTGGCTGTCGCTTTTACCCTGCCGCTGGCGGATCCCCTGATTTCGTTGCTGACGGGAACGGCGCCGTTCTATCGATGGAACGGCATTGCGCTCGCCTGCGTGGCAGCGCTCGTACTGGCCTGGCTGTTGCTGCCGCGGGTGAAATCGCAGCCTGCCTGACCTGCGGAGCGTTTCATTGTCCCTATCCTCCGTGCTATAACACAAGCTGCGTTCGAGCATCCTATACTTCAGGGGCAGGCTGAGGAGAGATGGCGGTGGACAAGCGTTTTGACGAAAAGGGCTATAAACGCGTTTCGCGGCGGGAAATTCTAAAGCTGAGTCCAATGATCGCGGCGGCGGCGTTTGCGATCCCGTCTTCTCGAGATTACCTGCTCGGTCGCGGGGTGGCGTTTACGGATTGGGCGGCCGGCAGGCTTTTCCGCAAAGATCATCTCGCGTCTACCTACCCGGACTCGGCACTGACGCCGCTCAATCGCTTCCCGTTTAACAGTTACGACACCGATACGCCGGACATCGACCCCGATTGGTCGCTCGAAGTCTCCGGCTTGGTGCGCAAGCCCGGCAACTACACCCTCGACGACATCCGCCGTCTGCCCAAGATCACCCAGAACACGCGCCACATCTGCATCGAGGGTTGGGACCTCGTGGCCAACTTTGCCGGAGCGCGTTTTAGCGACTTTCTGAATCTGATCGGCGGCGACACTCGCGCACGCTTCGTCTACGTCGAGTGCGCCGACGATTACTACGAGACGCTCGACATGGAGACCGCGCTGCACCCGCAGTCGTTGGTGTGCTATGAAATGTACGGCCAGCCGCTCGCAGCGGGCCACGGGGCCCCGTTACGTCTTTCGCTGCCCACCAAGATCGGTTACAAGTCCGCGAAGTATCTCACGTCGCTCAAGGTGACCAACGTGGTCACACAGCAAAGCTATTGGGGCGACCAGGGCTATAGCTGGTACGCGGGAATCTAGCTTTGTTGCAGCCGATTTTCCGCCTGGACACAGGGACTCGAAGCCATGAGTGGCAACGAACAAGACCAGCCGCCTCAGGCGGACGCGGGAGGCGCTGAGCCCGCGCCTGCTGCCCAAGCTGTCTTGGGTCAGGAACCAGCGAGCCCGGCACCGGCAACCGCCGCACCAGCCGCGGCGCCTCCAGATCCATCTGGCGCAGCGCCTGCCGCGAGCGCGGCGGCTGCAGCCCT
>Ga0335081_10014527_pt1 | contig 12739 bp, 16 predicted proteins | sample Lox_Sample_35_FD_206713 | JGI IMG/M metagenome (GOLD analysis project Ga0335081, IMG submission 206713) | Soil microbial communities from Loxahatchee National Wildlife Refuge, Florida, United States - Lox_Sample_3.5 | ecosystem: Environmental > Terrestrial > Soil > Wetlands | place: USA...
GTCGAGGCCATGCGCAGGCTGAACATCGAGGACCCCAACCTCATCATCACGATCAACCAGGAGAGTGGCGAGACCCTCATGGCCGGGATGGGCGTCCTCCACCTCGAGATAGCCACCACGATGCTCCAACAGCAGGGCCTCGAGATCGTGACCTCGCCGCCGATCACCAACTACAGGGAGGCCATCAGGACGCCCGCAGGGCCCATAATGTCGCGCTCCCCCAACAGGCACAACAAGATATTCATCAAGGTCGAGCCCCTCGCCCCCGACATCATCGAGCTCATCCGCAAGGGCGAGCTGAGCGACATGACCGACAAGAAGACCATCGTCAAGCTCCTCCGCGACCACGGCTGGGACTCGGACACCTCGAGGACCGTCGTCACGGTCGACACCAAGGGGAACCTCCTCTGCGAGGAGACCAAGGGAGTCCAGTTCCTCCAAGAGTCCATGGACTCCATGCGCTCCGGCTTCGAGGACGTGATGCAGAACGGACCCCTCGCCTACGAGCTCTGCAGGGGAGTCAAGGTGACGCTCACCCACTACGTCCCGCACGAGGACCCGGCCCACAGGACCTACGCGCAGCTGATGCCGGCGACCAGGCGGGCCATCCTCGGCGCGATGCTCTCGGCCAACCCCACGCTCCTCGAGCCCGTCCTGGGCATCGAGGTCAAGGGCCCGGCCGACCAGATCGGCGCGATCACAGGCGTCATCAGCGGGAAGAGGGGCAAGCTGGTCAACATCGAGCAGAAGGAGGTCATCACCATCGTAGAGGGAGAGATCCCCGCCGCCGAGACCTTCGACCTCAGTGAGAAGATGAGGGGCGCGACTGCAGGGCGGGCGGTCTGGAACACCTACTTCAAGCTCTGGCAGCCCGTCCCGACGAACATGCTCCTGCCGCTCGTGGAGGCGATCCGCAAGCGCAAGGGCCTGCCTGAGGAAGCCCCGAAGGCCTCCGAGTTCATCGACAACGAATAGCGGCTCCCCTCTGGCAACCCTCCCGGTGCAGGCAGACTCCGCTCGGCCTGAGCGCTTACCGGACAGGCGCCGAGCTGAGTCCCGTCTGGTCACCGACGGCCGCCTCCACTCTCGCTCGGGCGTCTCCAAGGTTGCTCCCTCCTCTTCGCGCCGTGAGCAACGATACGCTCAACCTCTCTCTCGCGTCGAGAGGCTCGCTCGTCACCGACGGCCCCCCGAAGGCGAGCCAGTAGTCTATCGCTTCCCGGACGTCGAACCCTGTCAGCTGCGCGAACTCCGAGGCGAGATTGACCATAGTCATCGCCCGGCATGCCTCGACGGCGGCCCGTCTTCGGGCGGGGTCCGGGTAGAGGAACTTCATCCAACGGCCTCCGAACCTGGCGTGCCGCCTTTCGTCAGATTCGAGGTACTCGTAGACCAGTGCCGATTCTTTGTCCCCTCTCTCCTCTAGCTTCTTCCCAATCTCGCCGAGGACCACCTGACCTACGGCCTCCGTGTCGACGTTCATCGCGATGAGCCTCTCGACGAGAGTCATCTCCCAGAACATGTGGTAAAAGTTGCCGAAGTACGATACTGGAAACTGGCCTATCCGTCCACCAAGCTGTTCCAGCCGCTCGGCCGCCAGCAGCGAGTGCCTCGACTCGTCTTCGCACTGCCTGGCCATGTCCAAGTAGAAGCGCCATGGCATCCCGTCGTACTCGAGCAGGTTGAGTGCCGCGACCTCCGTGGCGGCGCTCTCGTTGAACGCGGTGTAGTTGAGCCGGGACATCAGCCCTTCCCTGCTGCTGAACGAAGGCGGCGCGGGGACGGTCGACCCGATATCGACGAGGCGCCACCTGGGGTCGTACTCCTTGAGGAGACCGCCCCTCCTCGCTCTCCTGGGGGCCTTCAGCACCCTTTCAGCGCGGCTTTCGTCCAGCATGAGCAGCGCGCCGACGACCTGCCGTGGCGAGCCTCCCAGCGGCGACCGAAGGGTCGAGTCCACCTCCTCGACGCCCTCCCGCCTGCAATAGCTCAGCGCCAGCCTGAAGTCGTACAGGCGCCATCCTACGTCCCTAGTGGCGCTCAGCACCTTATCGTAGACCGCATCGAACGCTGCTCCTGGTGCTCCGGACAATCCTGCCCCCGGCTCCCATCGTTCGATCGGCGACGGCGCGACTTCGTCGATCAAGCCATCGCCCGCGGCCTCGAGGAGGGCTTTCATCCTTCTCCCTGCCATCCCCACCCCCAACCCGGTAGCGCAATGCCCCTGGAAGGAACGGGTCTCCGGCAGGGCCAGCGCGAGTCTCCTGGCCCTGAGGAGCTCGACCTCGGCCAGAGAGACCGCCAGAGCCCTGGCTTGGCCGGGAGATATGGGCGACCGTGACCGCCGAACTCGCCTGTCCTCGCTCACGGAGCTTTCAGCACTATGCGCCGAGTACGACTATGCTTCCGAGGCTCTGCTCGAGCGCCTTGAAAGAGGCCCCGCGGATCACCCTGGCGGTGATCGTGCCCTCTCTGCCTGGCTCCGCGAGGAGGATGATCGACCTGCTCCCCCCGTCCCATACAGCTATCTCTCCCGTCCTGAGCCTCTTTGCCACGAGCTGTTGCTCTTCGTTCTTCTTAGACAATATCACAACTTCCTTAGACCAAATTCACGAGTTGTGCCTATTTAAGTCTAGCCCGGGCAACCCTCGGTTGCGAGCCTTCAGCAGGGTGACTTGAGGACCTTTCCCGCGACCGGTGGTCACCTTCCAAACCAGTGGTCGAGGAAGACCGCGGATGCCCCGTTGCAAAGGCATCTTGCGCGTACCGCGAGCCTCCCCTGGTGTTGGCTCCCAGATGAAGGGGCTGGTCGGCGCCTGCCTTCCGGGTTCTTCCCCGGCGCCATTCCTCAGGGACCAAGCGGCGCCGTCAAGGGCCTTGCGTGGTTGAGGGACCGCAGCGAAAAGGCTACGGCGGTCCGCATCCTCAGGGACAACCTTCAGGTGGAGGGCGATGGCAATCTGTTCTCAGACCTGTGTGATTCCGCACTCTCCCGGGAGGCTGGCGGCTTTGACCTGGGTGGCACCGTGGACGCCGAGGGTCTTCGGCGAATTGTCGACTTGCGAAAGGAGTTCTCTCCCAAAGCGACCCCAAGACCGTTCTCAGAAAACGTCCCGCCGTCATACGAAACTGGGGCCGATATCCGGCAGGCTTCGCAGGCCCAGGCAGCCGGTCGGTGAGCCGCGAAGGCTTCCGAGTTCATCGACAGCGGGTAGCGGACTCCCTGTCGCCCCCCGCCGCACCATCCTCCTGGAATCTGCCCTAGCTTCCTTCGAGGACCTCGTAGGTCTCGTGAGGAAGCAGGCCGTGAGCTTCCTTGTGGGCCTTGGTCGGAGCATCCTTGTTGGGGGCGTCCGACAGACAGAAGACAGTCCCCTCCTTCTCATCGACCCAGTACTTCAGGAACTTCACGCCATACTTGTCTTGGACCTTGAGGTCTTTCGCGTGCGCGGCCGCGACATCCTTGAGCTTGGTCCCTTTCAGGTTCCTGTGGACGTCAAGGTATCGTGGCATGCGGGATTTACACCGGTTCGCGTATTTAGCCGTTTTTTGGTCTCTTTCCATGACCGTCACGAACGAGGGGGTAAGCTCGAGTACGCCGACGACGAGTGGGATCGTCCGTCGCAGCGTTGCTAGGGCCTCCCTAGTAGCTAGTCGCTCCCACGTCCAGGCTCGCGACCTTGCCGCCCTCCACCCGGAACTTCCAGAACGTCTTGAAGTCCCCCCACTTGTCCGAATGGTACCTCGCGTAGAACGTCATCCCGCCGCCCTCCACCTTGTCGATGGAGGTGATGTACGCACGGTACCGGCCGAACAGCTCCTCATCGCACCACTTGATGAGGTCGCGGGCGACGCCGTCGTCCGAGAACCTCGCCCCATCGGCGAACAGCGCGTACCAGCGCCCGCTGTCCCTCGCATTGAGGGCTTCGACGGCCGAGGCGACGACGGGGTCGCCTATCTCGCCCAGGCCCATCGGTGGCGGCGCGGGCTTCAACCTGCTCCACTCACGCGAGGGTCAGGGCGACCACGAAGCTCCATAGGACGACGAAGAGCCCTGCCGTGACCCTGAAGGCGAGGTCGGGGAACCTCCCGCCTCCCTTTAGCTTTGTAATCCCGGTAGCCAGCAGGATGACGAACCCCGCAGTCACCGTGAGGTGGGGCGGCGTCCAGGCCACCACGTCGACGAACCCGTGGACGGAGTGGTACCAAAAGTCCCAAACCCCGCCCGCGATCACCACCACGCCGCCGACCCTCAGGACGTTCTTGACGCGGGACGAGACGTCGAGGAAGAGCGTGCTGGCGAGCATTATCGTCGCGCCGCTGTAGATGGTCGCGTGCGCCGGCGTGAAGAACCCCTCCTTTGCGGCCAGCCCTGTCAGGTGCCAGTAGGCGTCCGCGAACGCTCCGGCGATGGTCATGAGCATCCCAAAGGCGAAGACCGAGATGGGGCTCAAGCCCTCAGCTATCTTGTCCCCTCTCCGCAGAGACAGCGCTGCCACCGAGAAGACGGCCAAGGCGATGAAGTAGGCAAGGTGGTCGGCGAGGCCCTGGCCGCTCAGGTAGGGCGCGAAGACCGGCGTGAGCGCGTTGGTCAGCCAGACGACGGGGTAGGAGAGCGCCCAGAGCGCGTTCTGGACGCTCAGCCCCACCGAGCTGGGGAAGAAGTAGGGTATGTACGAGGTGAACACGACGACGGAGAGGACTTCGTCGACCAGGATTGCGAGCGCGACCCAAGAAAGGACTTTCATCCCAGCAGACTCCGTTCTCCACCGGCAGCCCATTCGCCCATTAAAACCATGCACCGTATCCCTGGAGCAACGCTTTACAAGGCGACCAAGGAACGCCCTCCCGTCGTGAAGGAGAGCGCCGACACGGGTCCCTCGTCGCACGAGGCGAACTACAACGTGATAGCGGCAGCCCTCGCCACCGCAGCGGCGACGATGCTCACCCTCCTGACGACCCTTGGGACGACCGGCGCCGTGACCGGGAGCACGACCCTCAAGCTCCTCCTCGAGGCGGAGCTGCTGGTGATCGAGGTCGCCCTCATACTTTCGGTGGTCTCTCTATTGCGCCGAGGCGAGTGGGTCAAGAGGCAGCTCGTCCGCGGCTCTGCCGTCCTCGTGGTCCTGGGGACCCTCCTGCTTTGGGTCAGCGCCACGATAATCATCTCCTAGCGGGCCGCCAACCTTATTACTCCTGACCGGGCCCTCGGGCCATATGCGTTTCCTAGTGATCGAAAAGGTGAGGGCTGGCGTCCAGGTCGACATGAAGGCCTTCGCCAAGCTCGCGGCGGAAGACCTGCAGTACAAGCGGAAGCTAGAGAAGGCGGGGAAGCTGGTCGGAGGTCCCTGCCTTGACATACTGGCCGACGGCTACGTCCTCGAGACCGAGACCATAGAGGAGATGGGAGAGATCTTCTTCGCCTCGCCCTCCAACCTGGTCATGGACCGCGAGGTCCACCCCCTCGGCACCTTCAAGGACTCACTCGAGGGCATGGAAGAGCTCCGCAAGAAGTAGCCCGCGGCCGGTGACCCAGGACGATCCGGTGGCCGGACGGCTACAGGCCCGAGGAGGCCTCCGCCCACATAGTCAGGGAGCTCGAGATGCCCCTCCCCCCAGAGAAGGTCTGGCCATGGCTCGTCCGAGCCTCCCAGTGGGCCGAGTGCTGCCCCGGAATCTCGTGGGTCCGCATCGAGGGCGGCGGGACCGACCTAGAGCCAGGCGCCAAGTTCCGCTGGAGGATCTCCGCGGCGACCCTCGACTCCGAGGTCAAGGAGTTCGCAGAGCCGGAGCGCCTGGCCTGGAGCGCGAGGGCGACGGGGATCGACGCCTACCACGCCTGGCTGATAGAGAGGCGGCCAGATGGCTGCCGGGTCCTGACCGAGGAGACCCAGAACGGGTGGGTCGCGCGCCTGAACAACCTCCTCAGGCCGAACAGCGTCGGCGAGATCCACGACGCTTGGCTCCGCGGCCTCCTCGCGAAGGCGAGGGCCTAGTCCATCAGGGGCTCGAGGGCCGCGATGGCTAGAGGCGGGATCTTCTTGAAGTCGATCCACTCCTGCCTGGAGAGCTTGAAGAAGTCCGCGCCGAACGCGAACGTCAGGTTCTGCCCGATGTCCGGGTGCCCCCTCGGGAAGTCGACGATGATGTGGACGCTTATCCCCTCGTCCTCCCGGAAAAGCGTGACCGAGCTCACAGAGCTCAGCAGCTTCTCCGCGGAGTAGGGTGAGTTGCGCAGGTCCCTGTCGAGGGTCGCGACCATCGTGTTGTAGCCCCCCATGGCGCTGTGGGTCTGCCCCCTCGGAGAGTTGCCCAGCGGCGGGAGCTCGTACGAGATGCCGTAGGAGCTGGCGAGCTTGTCGAGCTCCTTGCTCTTCATGAACTTTAGCAGGCCCGACTCACCGTCGCCGTTGCCCTCCTTGGAGACGAGGTGGTGCTTCGTCACGTGGTACCTGACAGACATCGCCATGCTCTTGCTGATCTGCGGCGATATCCCCACCTGGCCGTAGACAACGCGCGGGCGCAGGTACTCTGGGAAATAACCCAGCGTGACCTCCCAGCCATCGATCTCCCTCGCGTAGACCATGTCGTGGCTCCCCCACTCCTCGGTCTGCCTGGCCGGGAGGAGCCTCGCCCCGTCGGCCGCCTCGCCGACGAGCCTCTCAAGCCTGGCAGTGAGGATGTTGTGACGCATCGCCGAGTCGACCTCGTGCGGTCCCGTCCCCAAGACGCCGAGTATCATGTCGGCGACCTCGGGCCCCGTCATCGCCCTGGTCTCCTGCCCGCTGTTCACCACAAGTTCGATGATCTTGTCGGCGATGGCCTCGCGCCCCATGGGGGTGCTCCAGTCCGCCTTTGACTTGACTATCGCCGATATCGCCCTCTTCCGGGCGTCGCCAGTCTCCTGCCTCGAAGTGGAGTCGTAGAACGCGTCGAAAGCGTCCATGGCTCCGCGTATGGATTCGAGTACTTTCATCAACAAATCGGCCCTGTGAGGCTGTTATATGCTTTAGTCCCATTTAAGCACATTCGTGCATTCTTCTATATGGGGACTGGACTGAAGGCGGCTCCGTCGGTGGTGCTTATTAGCGCCGAAAGCCCCCTGCCCCTCGCCGATGGCGACATGGTACGTCTACCTCGTCCTGGTGGTCGCCCTCGTCGTCTCGTTCGTCACCGCCCTGATAGAGGCCACCTTCCTCACGGTCAGGCCGCTCTCCCTGACCGCGGCCAGCTCTAACGGCGACCAAAAGGCCGCGAAGGCACTGCGGATAGTCGAGGAGAAGACGCGGCTGGTCAGCACGACCACCCTGTTGAGCACTTTCGCAGACACCATCCTCGCCACGGCGAGCGGCCTGATACTCTCGAGCGAAGTCGGCCCCGAGGGCTGGGTACTCGCCGTGGTCCTGGTCTCCCTCGTGATAATGATCTTCCTCAACCTCCTCCCCAAGGCGATAGGCATCGAGAACTCCGTGAGGATGGCGACATCCCTCGCCTCCGGGACCAGGGTTCTCCTGACCCTCCTCGCCCCTGTCGCCGTCCCCCTGACCAAGCTCGCCAGGGGTCTCTCCCAGGGGATAGTGGGCAAGCCAGCCTACGCCAACGACGCCCTCGTCGACGAGTTCGAGAGCCTGCTGATACTGCTCGAGCAAGCCGGGCACATCGAGCCCGACTCCGGGAGGATACTCCGCTCAGCCCTCGCCTCCTCGAAGACGACGGCCGGCGACCTACTCACTCCCATCCACGAGATAGTCTCTGTTGGTGCCGGAGCTGACGTCCGCGACGCTCTGAGGATTATGGGCTCCTCCAACCACCCGCACCTCCCCGTCTACGACGCCCAGAAGAACGAGTACGTCGGCGCCGTCACCTTCCGCTCTCTCTTCGGTGCCATGAGCGCCGACGGGATCAGCCACCGCGTGGTCTCCCATATGGTCCAGCCCGCCAAGGTCGATGCGGACGAGACAGCCGCCAAGGTGATGGACAAGATGCAGAGGGCGGGGGTAACGATCGCCTTCGTCTACGAGGGAGGGCGGCTGGTCGGGATGGTCACCGTCACAGACATCCTCGAGGTGCTCCTAGGCACCAAGATCAGGAGGGAAGGTCGTCAAGAACCACCCGCCTCGCGCGGGGCGTCAAGGACGGACTAGGCGCGGAGAAGCGACGCGATGATCACCGCCACGATCCCGGTGAGGAATATCCCGTCGAACTTGCCCGCCCCTCCTATGCTGGCGACATGAGACCCTCCTTCGGAGATCTTGCCCAGGTTGAGCAGGTCGGCTCCTATCAGCGTCCCGAGGGTCCCGGCGATGTACGCCGTTATGACGAGGCTGTTGCCCCCAAACGGGAGCGAGAACAGCACCGCCGCTATCGGTGGGAGTAGAGTTGGGGCGACGACGCCCACCCCTTCGACGTACTTCGCCACCACGTGCACCGCGAGCGAGGTCAAGACGGTCGCCGCCAGGACGCCGAACCACACCCCACGATGGGTGTCGAGGAGGTACCCGCTCACTATCAGGGGGACCAGGCCTCCCCCGACGTTGAGCGCGATTGTGGTCGAGACCTCGGTCATGGCGTACTGCGGGACCCTGTAGGTCACCCAGAACGCCCTGACCTCCCTAACCACCACCGTCGGCCTCACGCTCTTCAGCCTCCAAAGGGGGATGTCAACGTAGCTCCCCAGGAGCGCTGCCCCGAGGATGAGGAGGAATTGCGTCCCGGTGAAGCCCGTGCTCTCGAAGGCGAACTCAGCCCCGAAGAGGAAGATCGACGCCGCGACGGCCGCGAAGACCAGTGCGAGGAGGTAATCGACCGGGGTCCGAGGGCGAGCATAGACGGTCGGCCCGCTGAGGTCTCCACCCAAGAGGCGTCACCTGGGGGCTGCGAGCTCGGCGACCGCGCCCTTCGGCCTCTCCTCGCCGAAGACCTCTGCCTGGAACCTCTTGACCTCGACGTCGGGGGCCAGCCACGAGTCCGGGAGGAGGCCCGCCTTCTGGCACGTCATGGACAGGAACTCGTCTGGGGCAGCTCCAAACTCGGTGCCCACCTGCGGGAGTAGGAGGCCGCTCGTCCCCCTTCCTGAGACTATGAGGCCGTCGACCCCTACCCTGATCCTGCTTGGCAGCTCCATCGGCTTGCACTTCATGGTCTCCGGAGACGTGAGCGCACTGACCTCGACCTTGAGGAAGTCGAGCTCGCCCTTCCCCACTCTTGGGAACCTCGGATCGTGCGTGGCTGCCCCGACCGCGGCGTGGACGACCGCCTCCTTCAGAGGTTTGATCGGGTAGGGCAGCCCTATGCACCCTCTGAGCTCGTCCCTCCCGTCGGTCAGCGTGACGAACGCGCCCCTCATCGCGTCGAGGAACACTCCGTCGCCCATCCAGGCGGGCAAGTCCTCGCTTCGGGGGTTCCTCCCCTCCAAGACCGCCACCTCGACGGCCCTGCGGGCCACTGCCACGAGGTACGTCCCCTGCTCGAGAGAGAGCGACACGGTTGCCGACGGGCTCGGACGGACCCAGCCGATAAACCCTTGCGCCGCACTCGCCTTAAATCACGTGTCGTCTCGAGACAAGAGCGTTGAACCTCAGAAAGCCCGCGGTCGCTGGCACGTTCTACCCCGCGGACCCCGGCGAGCTGGGGGAGGCGATACGCGCCTCCTACCTCCACAGGCTCGGCCCCGGGAAGATCCCCGTCCAGGGTGGGAGCGGCGAGTCGAGAGGGCTGGGGGCGTTCGTCTGCCCTCACGCGGGCTACGCGTACTCCGGTCCGGTCGCGGCCCACAGCTACCTGGTCGCCTCGCGCCTCAAGGGGCCGTGCCTGGTCGTTGCGATCGGGCCGAACCACTACGGGCTGGGGAGCGGGGTGGCGGCCTACGGCGAGGGCGAGTGGGAGACGCCGATAGGCAGGGTCTCGATAGACGGCGAGGCCACCGCGAAGCTGGCCAAGACCACCGGCATCGTCGACGTCGACCCTTCAGCCCACAGACTGGAGCACTCCGTGGAGGTGCAGCTGCCATTCCTCCAGGCCATCTACGGGGCCTCGTTCACCTTCCTCCCCGTCGTGCTCGCCTTCCAGGACAAGGACACCGCCCGCGCCCTGGGCAGGGGCGTCGCGGAGCTCCTCAAGGATGCCTCGGAGGGGAGAAGGAACGCCATCCTGATTGCCTCCTCAGACCTGACCCACTACGAGCCCGCATCCCAGGCCAGGGAGAAGGACGGGGCCCTGCTCAAGCACGTCGAAGCCCTCGACGTCGACGCCTTCTACACGACTCTCGAGAGAAGGGACATCACTGCGTGCGGGTTCGGAGCAATCGCCGCCGTCATGGAGGCGTGCAGGCTGCTCGGGTATCGGAGGGGGAGTCTCAACGCGTACGCGACGAGCGGCGACACGACCGGCGACAACTCCGCTGTGGTGGGCTACCCTTCAGTGACCTTTGAGAGATGAGCGCCTCGGCCTCCGCCTGCCCTCCCGGTTCTCTATCTCACGCGCTAGCTTTCTCATCAGCTTGGCCAGGATGTCCTGCTCCTCGGGGGTCAGCGCGTCCAGCGACTCCTGAAGCGCCTCGGTGTACCCCTTCCTCACCCTTCTGAGGACGACGTTCCCCGTTTCGGTGAGGTGGATCTCCTTGGTCCTGCGGTCGGCCTGGCTCTCCACCCTCTTTACCAATCCCTTCTTCTCCAGCCTGTCGACAATCCCGGTGATGTTCGGTGGGCTCACGCGGAGCTCCTCGCTTAGCTTGTTCATCGGGAGGGGCCCTGCTCGGCCGACGAGCCGGAGCATCGCGAACTGCTGAAGTGTGAGGTCGTCCTCGGACGCGCTCGAGCTCATCGCGTCGAGGATCCTGCGCTGCGAGCTCAGTATGGTCAGCAGGACGCTTGACGTCTCTCCAGGACCGTCAGAGGCCATCAGACTCCGGTAGAACGGTTAGCGTAGTTAACCATATATAGTTAATGCTATTAACCTTTAATCATCTGAACTAATATGGCCGCCTTCGCCCCAGCGACCGGGTCGTCGGTCGCGCTCATCGACTGGAGGGCCTTCTCTGGGCTGGGCTCGGTGGTCCTGGCCGCCGTGCTTTTGGTGGCGGCCGCGGGCTGCGTCCTCCTCGGCCGGAAGAATGGGGTCAGGGTCCCCCGACCTGGCAGGGCCTGGAAGGTGATAATCGTCCTGGCCTGGATCCTGTCGATCCTCCTCGTCCTCCCGCTCTTCAAGGAGGTCGCCACGAGGACCGGCCAGTCGGCCTTCGGGACAGGCCCCGTCCTGCCCATCACTCTTGCATCCGCGGTTGGGGCGTTCGTCGCTGTCGCCTACCTCACGCGAGGTGGGGGCCTGGCTCCGGCGCTGGGCAACGGTTTCGCGGCGGCGGTCGCCGGGCCGATGGTCTTCGAGCTCCCTTTCATCTTGATCATCACCCCCAATGTAACGACGAAGGTTCCGCACCCGCTCCTGCTCTTCACCTTCTTCCTCCTGGTGATTCTCACCACGCTCTGCCTTCCCTTGTTCTCCACAAGGTTCTCCCCCAACAGGTACTCGCTCTATCTGCTGGGTGCGATGCTGGCCGTCTTCGGCCTCTGGGCCCTGGCGACCGGGTACTCTCCTCCTGGAGACCCGGTCTCCTTCACCCTGAACGCCGTCTCGAAGGTTCTCGGCTTCGCGGCCGTCTCTGCGGGCTTCGTGGGCAACCCTGCCGTCGAACCCGAGCCCCTGGGGTACTCCACGCCGGGGCAGGCCTTATAGCACTCCGAGGGATAGAAAGGCCTTCCATGGTCGAGAAGGACGCCATACTATGGCACCCCGTCGGCGGCGGCCGCCTGGTCTGCGACGCGTGCAACCGGAGGTGCTCCATACCTGAGGGCTCGCACGGGTTCTGCTACGTCAGGAAGAACGTGGGCGGGAAGCTCCGTCTTTCCGTCTACGGCAAGCTCGCCGCCATGCAGGTCGACCCCATCGAGAAGAAGCCGTTCAACCACTTCTACCCCGGGACGCACGTGTTCACGGTCGGTACGATCAGCTGCAACTGGCACTGCCACCCCGCAGGGACGCAGATCACTCTCGCAGACGGCTCCAAGAGAGGAGTCGAGTCCCTAAAGAAGGGAGACGTGCTCTGGTCTTATGACGTCGTCGGCGAGGACGTGTCGAACTCGAAGCCTAGGCCGAACGTGGTCACCGAGATTAGGACTCGACAGGCTGAGCTATGGGCGGTTTGGTGGGGCGGCCGTAAGGCGACCCAAAAGGCGAAACGAAGGAAGACGCTGATCACAGGCGACCATCCAGTTCTGACGGAGGGCGGTTGGAAGCAAGTTGCAGATCTGAGGCCAGGTGACCTCATCCTCAGGGTCTGGGCTCAGGAATCACCAAAGGGGACCGCCGCTCGGGAGGCCTCCGAATTCGAGTGCAAGAAGTGCGGTACGGTGCTGCCAGGCGTCAGAGCTTGGGCCGCTCATCGCAACACCTGCCATGCGGACGAGCAGGTGATGCCCGGCTCGCAGGGGGCTATCCTCCGAGGGATGGTGACGACTCGGAATGCCGCGTGGGACAAGGCAGCCTTCGAGAAGCAAAGGGCAACTGGTAAGATGAGACTTCGCGCCGACCCGAACTACGGCCTGCACAAGGGCATCGAGCGATTTCGGCAGTCGCTTAGGCATCCGTCCAAGGCACAGATGATCTTGTATCGGGTGCTCGACGACCTCGGCATCAAGTACGAAAAAGGATTCATGCTCGAGCCGGAGAAACTACCTCCCGATTC
>Ga0335081_10014530_pt1 | contig 12739 bp, 11 predicted proteins | sample Lox_Sample_35_FD_206713 | JGI IMG/M metagenome (GOLD analysis project Ga0335081, IMG submission 206713) | Soil microbial communities from Loxahatchee National Wildlife Refuge, Florida, United States - Lox_Sample_3.5 | ecosystem: Environmental > Terrestrial > Soil > Wetlands | place: USA...
GGATTTCGTTTGCGCTCAATCCGGTCTACACTGCCGCCATGGATTTCGGCGTTTTTGACCATCTCGATCGCACCGGCGACGCGCTGTCGGATTACTACGAGGACCGCCTCAAGATCGCCGAGGCCTACGATCGCGCCGGATTTTACGCCTACCATCTTGCCGAACATCATTCGACGCCGCTCGGCATGGCGCCGTCGCCCAATGTATTTCTCGCCGCGTTGGCACAACGCACGCGGCGCCTGCGGTTCGGTCCGCTGGTATACGCGGTGCCATTGCATCATCCGCTGCGACTGATCGAAGAGATCTGCATGCTCGACCACATGAGCGGCGGCCGCCTTGAAATCGGCTTCGGCCGCGGATCATCGCCCGTGGAACTGGCACTCTATGGCGAGAACCCCGATGCGGCGCAGGAGATCTATGCCGAAGCGCTCGAATTGATCGTGCAGGGGCTGACCAATCCCGTGATCAATTTCCAAGGCAAGCATTTCTCGTTCACCGGCGTGCCGATGGAATTGCAGCCGCTGCAGCGGCCCTACCCGCCAATCTGGTATGGCGTGCATGCTCCGGAAAGCGCCGAGCGCGCCGCCAAGCGCAATCTGCATATCGTCAGCCTCGACGGGCCGGGCGACACGCGCCTTTCCATCGAACGCTACCGTGCGACCTGGCGGCCGCCGCATCCCGACGCCGCCATGCCGAAACTTGGGCTCGGCCGCTTCATCGTCGTTGCCGATACCGATGATGAGGCGATTTCGCGGGCGCGCCGCGCATATCCGGCCTGGCATCGCGCCTTCACGCATCTGTTTCGTCTGCGCGGGCGCAGCCAACGCCATCCGCGGCCGCCGGATTGGGACGCGCTGACTGCGGGCGGCCAGGGAGTTGCCGGTTCACCGCGGACGGTGACACGGCTCCTCAAAATGCAACTTGCGGAGACTGGCTGCAATTATTTCGTCGGGCAGTTCGCGTTCGGCGATCTCACACGCGATGAATGCCTACACTCGATCGACCTGTTTGCCCGCGAGGTCATGCCTGCGCTGCGCAACGTTGCGGGAGCAAGCGCTCATGCGGCCGCCGCGTCCTGATATCGCAAGAAGAGCGCCGGGCTACTTCTCGTGGGCGTGGGCGCGGATGAAGTGCCAGAGCTGATCGATCTCGGTATCGCTCAGCACGCCCTTCCAGGGTGGCATTTGGTTCTTGCCGTTGCGGACCGAATTATCGAAACGCGGGCGTTCATCGGCTTTGAGCCGACGTAAGTCGAATGTCTGTCCAGTATTGACCAGGTTGTCGCCGTGGCAGATCGCGCAATTGGTATTGTAGACGTTTTCGCCAGCAGCAATCTTGGCTTGATCGCCTTGGTCCTGCGCCCACGACATCGGCATCGATGAGAGCAGCACCGCGGTCGCGACTGCTACAGAAGAGAGAGGCCGCCAGTGGCGGCCTCTCGTACCGATTGCATGGATGCGGTGCTTCATTTGTCGAATAGCGCGAAGGTCCACAGCGTCACGCCCGTCGGCAAGTTTTCCAGATTTGGATCGCCGGCGCGTTGCGCGTAGACGCCCCCGAGGCCGCTGAGCACGGTGACATATTGCTTACCGTTCTTCGACCAGGTGACTGGCTGGCCGATGATGCCGGAGGGAGTCTGGAAGCTCCACAGCACCTTGCCGGTATCGGCATCGAGCGCCTGGAATTCACCCGTCATTACGCCGGTGAACAGCACATTCGTGGCCGTCACCATGGTCGACGAGTAGTTCGGGCTTCGGTACGGCATTTCCCATTTGGATTTGCCGGTCATCGGATCGACGGCCTTGAGATAGCCGCGCACATTCGGATCATCGGTGACGGTCGTGCGCTTGACCGTCGGCACGCCGGACGGCTTGCCCGGCGCAAGTTGCGGCGGCTCCGGCGCCTGATAGGTCATGCCGACATCGAGCGTGTTGATGTAGAGCATCCCGGTCTTCGGGCTGAACGAAAAATGCTGCCAATTCGTCACGCCCGAGACCGACGGCCATACCGTGACCAGATCGCCGGCGAGCGCGCCCTTGAACACGTCGGTGACAACCGGACGACCGGTTTCGAGATCGACGCTGCTCGCCCAATTGACCTTGCCGAACTTGTTGGCGGCGAGGAGCTTGCCGTCCTTGGCGTCGAGGACGTAGAGGAAGCCGTTGCGATTGGCTTGCATCACGACCTTGCGCGGCGAGCCGTTGACGCTGATCGTGGCATTGATCGGAGTCTGCACCGCGTCATAGTCGAATGGATCGTTCGGCGTCGCCTGGTAATACCAGACCCGCTCGCCGGTATCCGGACGAATGGCCCACACCGAATTGGTGTAAAGATTGTCGCCCTTGCGCGCACGCGGATTCCACGGCGCCGGATTGCCGACGCCCCAGTAAACCAGATCGAGCTCGGGATCGTAGGTGCCGGTCACCCACGAACTGCCGCCGCCAGTCAGCGCGGAATCGCCGGGCCAAGTTTCAGAGCCGGGCTCGCCCTTGGCAGGAATCGTATAAGTGCGCCACAAATGTTTGCCGGTCTTGGCGTCGTAGGCTTCAATGAAGCCGCGGTTGCTGAATTCCGCTCCGGCGACACCGACAAGGACCTTGCCTTTGACGACCAGCGGCGCACCGGTCATGGCGTAGCCGTTGGCGGGCGTGGCCGGATCCGGCGATTTCGCTTCCCAGATCTGCTTGCCAGTCTTGGCATCGAGCGCGATGACGCGGTCATCCATCAACTCGCGAATGATCATGCCGTCGTAAATGGCGGCGCCGCGATTGACGATGCCGCAGCAGACCACCCGCAGCGTCTCCGGCGGATATTCGTGCTTCACCCGCCAGATCTGCTTTCCGGTCATTGCATCGACGGCCACGGTCTCATCATGCGTGGTCGCATAGATGACGCCATCATTGACGAGCGGAAAGCCTTCGCCGCCCTGCAGGTCCGCCATCGAATAGGACCAGACCGGCACCAGCTTGCTGGCGTTCTCCTTGGTGATTTGCGTGAGCGGGCTGTACCGATTTCCGGAATAGCCCATGCCGTAAACCAAAACGTTGCCCGGCGTCTTCTCGTCGTTCTTGAGATCGTCCGAGGTTTGCGCGAACGCGGAGAACGGCAGTGCCGTGCTCAACGCCGCAGCAATCAGCATGGATCGCAGCATGACGTTTCCTCCCCAGGGTTGCCATTCGCACCTTGTTGCCGGCTGCGAAGATTGCCGGCGGCGATGGCTTTGCCACATGTTACCCGCGCCGTAGACTTTTACCAACATGCTTTTCCGCGGCGCGGAGCTGTGCCAGTTTTACCGCACAAGCTTCGCACAGCCGTTGGGCAAAACGGTGGGCACATTCAGGGAGGCAAGCGATGCTTCACGCCGGCCGGTTGCTTGCGGGTCTTGCACTCGCCCTTGTTCCTTCGCTTGCCGTGGCCCAAGTCGATCTTCGAGAGCCCGCCGGCAAGGAGTGGCTCACCATCGGTGGCGATTGGCGCAATACGCGCTACTCAGCGTTGTCTCAGATCAATCGCGACAACGTCAAAGACCTCAAGGCCGCCTGGGTTGTTCACCTCGGCTCCGGTCTCGGCCAAAAATATTCGATGGAAGGCACGCCGATCGTCAAAGACGGCGTCATGTATATCGCCAGCGGTAATGACGATGTCTTTGCACTCGATGCGCGAACCGGCTCGCTGATCTGGCAGCATCTCTCCGGCATCGACCAGGCGATCAACACGGTGTGCTGCGGCTGGGATAACCGGGGCGTCGCGGTCGGCGAAGGCAAGGTCTTTGTCGGCCAACTCGACGGCACCTTCGTCGCGCTGGATGCCAAGTCTGGCAAGCAATTATGGAAGACCGACATCGGCAAGTGGCAGGAGGGCTACACCATCTCTTCGGCACCGCTCTATTACGATGGTGTCGTCTATACCGGGATATCCGGCGGCGACCGCGAGGCGCGCGGCAAGCTCACCGCGCTCGACGCCAAGACCGGCAAGGAGCTCTGGCACTTTTGGACGGTGCCGGACCCGGGCGCGAGAGGCTCCGAGACCTGGCCGTCGCCGAACGATCCCAATCCGGTGCGGGCCAAAGCCTATCTGCATGGCGGCGCCAATATCTGGCAGACGCCGGCGATCGACCCCGATCTCGGCTTGATTTACTTTTCGACCGGACAGCCCGGACCGACCGCGATCGGCGTCGGTGCCAATCGTCCGGGCGATAATTTGTTCAGTTCCTCGATCGTCGCACTGCACCTCGACGGCACTTACGCCTGGCATTTCCAGCAGGTCCATCACGACCTGTGGGATTTCGATTGTCCGAGCCCAGTCGTGCTGTTCGATCAAATGTACGAGGGCAAGCTGCGCAAAGGCGTCGCCGAAGCCTGCAAGACCGGCTGGATCTACATTCTCGACCGCACCGACGGTAAGCCGCTGATCGGCATCAACGAGAAGTCCGTCGAACAGGAACCGCGCGCAGCTACTGCGGCGACGCAGCCGATCCCGGTCGGCGACGCGGTGATGCCGCAATGTCCACAACCACTCGGCAACTGGGTGACGAAGTGTATCTTCGGATCGGTATGGGATGTTCCGACCCTGATGTCGCCGGGCGGCAACGGCGGCGTAAATTGGTCGCCGATGTCCTATAATCCGCAGACCGGATATTTCTACGTCACCGCCGCCGATCGTCCAGCCGGCCGCATCGCGCCCAGCAGCGGCGCAATCGCACCACCGGCAATCGGCGCCAAATATTCCGGCACGCTGACCGCGGTCGATTCCCGTACCAATCGTATCGTCTGGCAGCGCAAGACGCCCTATTCGATCGGACAGGGCAGCGGCGCGCTGACTACGGCGAGCGGTCTTTTGTTCCACGGCGAGCCCGACGGTGTGTTCCAGGCCTACGATGCCAAGACCGGCGAACTGCTCTGGAAATGGCAGACCGGCGCCGGCGCCGACGCGCCCGCGATCACCTATGAGATCGATGGTGAGCAATATGTCGCGATTGGGGTCGGCGGCGTATCGATCCAGACCGCGTCATCGAATGGCGATATGATCTGGACCTTCTCGCTCAAGGGCAACAAAGACCACCCGATAGCGCAATTCGATCCGCCACCACCGCCGCCGACGGAGGTGAGCTTCAATTTCACCGGACTGCTCAAGGGTGCGGTGCCGATCGAGAAGACGAATGCGGTCAAGACGGTCGATTACGCCTTCAGCCCGTCGCGGATCGCGGTTCCGACCGGCACCAAGGTGACCTTCAGCAATGCCGGACAACAGCCGCACAACGCGGCCGGCGCCGACCTCGGCGGCTGGGACATCGGCATGCTGATGAACGGCGAATCGGCAAGCGTCACATTCAACAAGCCGGGTACCTACCTGTACCAGTGCACACCACATCCGTTCATGATCGGGCAGATCATCGTGACGGGGCCCGAGATCGCGTCGGCACCGCCTGTTGTTGTCGAGGCGAGTGGCCGCAAGGCCGACGGTCCGATGGCGATGCCGGGTCACGAGGCGCGTTGAATGATCGTATCTGCGATACGGCGGAAGATGCTGCTGCGGGCCGTACTCGCCGCCGCGCTGACGCTCGGCGCGTCGCATGCGCGCGCGGCCGATCACATCCGCATCGCCGCACAGAAGACCGGCACGTTTGCCTGGGAACTCGACGTGCTGCGCCAGCACGGTCTCGACAAGGCAGCCGATCTCACAATCGACATTACTGATCTCGCCAGCACAGAGGCCGGCAAGATTGCACTCAAAGGCGGTTCTGCGGATTTGGTCCTGTCCGACTGGTTGTGGGTCGCGCGCGAGCGCTCGCTGGGCGACGATCTGGTCTTCTATCCCTATTCATCGACGCTGGGCGCGGTGATGGTGCCGGCCACTTCACCGATCAGGGAGATCGCCGATCTCAAAGGCAGGAAAATCGGCGTCGCCGGCGGACCACTCGACAAGAGTTGGCTGCTCATTCAGGCCCTGGCACGACGCGGCGGAATTGATCTCAAGACCCAAGCCGACATTGCCTATGGGGCGCCGCCGCTGCTGTCGCAAAAAGCCTTGCAGGGCGAGACCGACGCCACACTGACTTTTTGGAATTTCTGTGCCGACCTCGAAACGCATGGCATGCGACGCGCCATCGTGATGGACGAGGTGATGAAAAGCCTCGGTGCCAAGGGCGCAGTCGCCATCGTCGGTTACGTGTTCGATGGCAAGTTCGCCGAGCACAATCGCTCCGCGCTCGAACGCTTCTTTGCGGCGACGAGCAAGGCCAAGGAGATTCTCGCGCAGTCGCCGGCGGAATGGCAGCGGCTCGCACCGCGTATCGGCGCAACCGATCCAGGCGCGCTCGAAGTGTACCGGAAGCGCTATCTCGAAGGCATCCCACACCGGCCGATCGGCGACGAGGTCGCGGACGCGCAGGGGCTCTATCGCGTGCTGGCCGAGATCGGCGGCGCCGACCTGGTCGGCCCGGCCCGCGAACTCGCCCCGGGCACGTTCTACGGTGCAGGGCCAGGCGAATGAATGCCGTGGCGCGACTCGCCTCGATCGCCCTGCTCCTCGCAGTGTGGTTTGCCGGAGCGCATCTTGCCGGCGCGCGGCTGCTACCGGGGCCGCAGGCGGTCGGACTCGCCATCATCCAGGAAGCGCGCTCCGGCGCGCTTGCCTTCAACCTCGGTGTCACGCTGTTGCGCGTCGCCGCCGCATTCGCGATCGCCATGGCGCTCGGCACGGTGCTCGGGCTCGCCATGGGGCGGCTGCCACTCGCCGACCGCCTTGGCGATCCGTGGCTCGTGGTCCTGCTCAATCTCCCGGCGCTGGTGATCATCGTGCTTGCCTATGTGTGGGCGGGGCTGACCGAAACCGCTGCGATCGCGGCCGTGGCCCTCAACAAGTTGCCGATCGCGACAGTGACTGTCCGCGAAGGTGCCCGCGCGCTCGATCGATCGCTCGACGAGATGGCGACGGTATTTCGCCTGAGCCGCTGGGTGCGGCTGCGCCATGTGGTGTTGCCGCAGCTTGCGCCCTACCTTGCCGCCGCGACCCGCGCCGGCCTGTCGCTGGTCTGGAAAATCGTGCTGATCGTCGAACTTCTCGGCCGACCGAACGGCGTCGGCTTCGAGATCGGCGTTGCATTCCAATTGTTCGACGTCACCCGCATCCTGGCCTATGCTTTGGCCTTCGTCGCCGTCATGCTGGCCATTGAAACGTTCCTGGTGCAGCCGTTTGAACGACATGTCTCCCGCTGGCGCCCCAGGACGGCTTGACGTCCGTATCCGGGAGAAGTCTTTTCGCTCGGCGGCCGGCGGCCGGCTGCATGTGCTTGGCGACCTGTCGTTCACCATCGGCAGTGGAGAGGTTGCGGCCCTGGTGGGTCCTTCGGGTTGCGGCAAGACCACACTGCTGCGCATCATCGTCGGGCTCGATCGCGATTTCGAAGGCAGCGTGGAGCTGTCAGCTCACGGCAGGCTCGGCATCGTCTTCCAGGAACCGCGGCTGCTGCCCTGGCGCAGCGTCGAGGAGAACGTGCGCCTTGCGGCACCCGGTGCCGACGATGCAGCGCTCGAGGCGCTGTTCGGCACACTGGGCCTGATGGAACACCGCCGCCACTATCCCGGAGAGCTTTCGCTCGGGCTGGCCCGCCGGGTCGCGCTGGCGCGCGCCTTCGCGGTCGACCCGGAATTGCTCGTGCTCGACGAGCCTTTCGTCTCGCTCGACGCGGCGCTGGCGGCTCGGCTGCGGACCGAACTCGCCGAACTTGTCACGCGCCGACCCATGACCACGCTTCTCGTCACCCACGATGTCGCAGAGGCGATCGGACTCGCTGATCGGGTATTCGTACTTTCGGCAAGCCCCGCGCGCGTCTTGGCCAATGTGCCGATTCCCAACCCCCGCAGCCCGCAGAGCGCCGACCAAATTGCCGCGATCAACGCCGACATAGCGCGCAGGATCACCGCCGCACGGATGTCGGCTTAACGCATGATCCGGAAAATGCCTGCCCGCGGGCTTGAACCGCAGGTGGATATCGGCTTTCCGAAAAGATTATGATCCAATTGAATTGAACCGTGATCCGATTCCATCCGGACAGATCGTGGGCTAGGCCGGCTGCGCCTGCGCCGCGCGGCGGATCATACCACGCTGCGGATTGTAGCCGAGTACGGCAAGCAGGAAGAACAGCACCGTCGCGCCGCTGACGACGAGCGCTGAAACCGGCTCGAACATGCCGTAGAGCGCGAATCGGATCAGCTCCACCGCGTAAGTGAAGGGATTGGCGAGCGACACGTAGTAGATCGCCTCGGAGCCGCCCTCCCGCAGCTTCCAAAGCGGATAGAGCGCCGAGGAAAAAAAGAACATCGGGAACATCACGAAATTCATGGCGCCGGCGAAATTTTCGACCTGCTTGATGTAGACCGACAGGAACAGCCACAGTGCGCCAAGCATCAGGCCGGAAATGATCAGCGCCGGCAGCACATCGAGCCAGCCGCTTGGCGCAAATGTCACGTCGAACGGGATGCACACCGCGAGAAAGACGTAGCAGGTGATGACGGAGAGAGCCGTGCCGGCCGCAAGTTTGCAGGCGAGCAGCACCCAGCGCGGCAGCGGCGCCGTGAGAAGGAGACGCATGACGCCCATCTCACGGTCATAGACCATCGACAGCGAGGACTGCATGCCATGAAACAGCAAAATGATCCCGAGCAGGCCCGGCACGATGTAGACCTGATAGGTGATGTAGGTCTTGTAGGGCGGGATGATCGAAACACCGAACACGTTGTAGAAGCCCGCGGCAAACACGGCGAGCCACATCAGCGGCCGCACCAGCGCCGAGAGCAGCCGCCCACGCTGCTGTACAAATTTGAGCAACTCGCGCGTGGTCACCGCGCGAAGCGCACGAACGACGTGGGCTAGCTGCATGGCATCCTCCCGCGCTCGACTCGTCACCCGGTGAGGCACGCCGAGGGCGACTCGCCGAGCGCCACGGACCTTGTCCCTTGACCCTACTTATCCAAGTGGCAGGCCGATTCCGGCCTGTCGTCGCCTAGCGTATCGAGCTCATTGGTCTGGTGCAAAAATCCCTCGATCGGCGCGCTGGCGACAACCTCGTAGGGCGCGGCGAGCAGAACTGCCTGTCGCACTTGATGGTCCCAAGGGCGCACGCTCACTGCAAGACCCTTATCGCCATCGAAGCTGGCATCACCAAGGACGAAGGCGCGCTGTTTGGCGAAATCGGTGGAGCGTGTGCGCAGCGTCGACTGTACGATCATCTTGACCGCAATCCATGCCGCCCAGTCGGCGCCGGCCATGTGGCGGCCGCCTGATTTCTTGTCGAATCGCGAATTGACCTGCGGTGCACCATTGTGTTCCCAGGTCCAATGCCAAGCGACCGGCCCGAGATCGATGCTGCCGACGACCGGCCGCGGCCGCACCAGGCGGTAGGGCACTATGCGGGCGAAATCGAAGGCATCGTCGGCGACGAAGGCCACGTCGAAATCGCGATTGATGGCGCTGAGCAAGGCCGGATCGTTCTGCTCGCGGTCGCGCGGATCGGTGCCGGGCTTGAAGTGCTGGTGGGCAACGATGTGCGCACCGAATTTCTGCGCCGAATGCTCGAAGGCCGCGGACGCTGCGGCATCTGCCGGCAACGGACCTTCCAGCACCAAGAGATTGGTCCATTTGCGCGACACGACATATTGCACGAGAGCGTCCATGAGCTGCGCGCGGCTCGGATAAGCGTGAACGAACTCGCCGGCACATAACGTCCGGCGCAACGCATCGTCTGGCTCGGAGACGTTGAACAGCAGCACGTCGCGACCTCGCACCGAAGCCGCAAGCGCCTTGTAGGCGTCGGCCGGCACGTCGATGAGGAAAAAGTGGGTCCCGGTATCGGCCGCCGCGAGCACGGCTGCGGCAATGTCGGCCGGCGACTTGGCCACGATGCGATCGAGCGCAAAGTCCGCATTCAAGATCCGCGCTAACGGCGCGGCCTCATCAATACCGATCGCCGCGCCAGTGAATGGATGCTCGCGGGTCTTCAGAATGATTCGTTCATAAGCACGAATCGGCTCGTAGCGTTCGTCGCCTTCGATCTCGACGAACGCGATTTTGACGTGCTCTCGCGGCGCTACCGGCTGCGATGGCGTCGGCATGGTCTGGGCCGCAGCCGCCGCAAGTGCGCCGATGATCAAGGCCGGCGCCAGAACGGCTGCAGGCTTACTCATCGATGACGATGCCCCATGGCACCCGGCCGACCGGTACCGAGACCGTCGCCTTGCGGCTCACTGTGTCGATGATGGAAATGTCGTCGCCGAGCCCATTAGCGACGTACAGCGTCTTTTCGTCCTTCGACAGTGTGATGCCCCAGGACCGCTTGCCGACCAGGATGTAGGCCACAACCTTGCGAGTCGGCACGTCGACGACGGCAACATGCGCCGCATGTCCGAGCGTGACATAGGCGGTCTTGCCGTCCCTCGTCATGGTGAGACCGACCGGCGTCACGTCGGCTTTGCGCATGCCGGGCGGCAGAAACTCGATCTTGCCGCTGACGACGAACTTCTCGCGGTCGATGATGTAGACCTCTCCGGAGAGTTCCGTCGTCACCCATAGTTCCTTGCCATCGGGAGTGGCCGCGAACCGCCGCGGCCGCGTGCCGACAACAACATCCTGCGTAACATAGCCGCCATCGGCATCGACCTGGTGGACGAGATCGCCGACTTCCGAGGTCACATAGACGGTCTTGCCGTCTCCGCTGACCAGCACGCCTTCCGGTTCCGCGCCGGTCGGAACCTCTTTCACGATGATGTTCTGGTCGATATCGATAATCGAAAGCGACGAGGCTTCTTCGTCCGAGACATAGATGCGGCGCCGCTTTTCATCGATCGCGAAGGTTTCGGGGCTGGGGCCGGTGACGAGCTTACCGGTGACCTTGCCGGAAGCCACGTCGAGGACGTCGATCACGTCGTCATCGCCGCAGGCAATGTAAAGCTTCGTGTGATCGGCATTGAAGTGCATGTCGCGCGGCCGACGCGACACTTTGATGTCGCTGACGACCTTGTAGGTCTTGGGATCGATAACGATGATATTGTTGGTCTTCTCGTTGCTCACATAGATGAGCCCGGAATCCTTGGCCTCAGAACCTTGGAGGCCCGGCCCGGCGAGTGCGAGAAGCGAGAGTAGCGCAAGCCTCAATCTGCGCATCGCACGTCCTTCGTTGCATCGCACCCAGCCTACGTCTTAATAAGAACGGCGGGCAAGGCAAGGGCCGGGGAACATATGGCAACCGACGAACGAACACCGGCTTTGCTGCTCGATCACGTCGTCAAGAGCTATGGGGCAATTCGCGCCGTCGATGGGGTGAGCCTCAGCGCGTATGCGGGCCAGTTCATCGCACTGCTCGGACCAAACGGCGCCGGCAAGACCACGCTGTTCCAATTGCTGTCGGGGCTGTTCGTACCGGATTCCGGACGAATAGAGATCATGGGTCAGGACATGCTGCGCAATCCGGTGCCGGCGCTGGCCAAGCTCGGTATCGTCTTCCAGCAGCCGACGCTCGATCTGGAACTGACCGTAACCGGCAACCTGCTGTTTCACGCCGGTCTACACGGCATGGCACGCGGTGTAGCCAAGCCGCGCATCGATCGGGAACTGGCTCGCCTCGGCCTTGCCGACCGGGCCCACGACAAAACCGCGCAATTGAGCGGCGGCAATCGGCGCCGCGTCGAACTCGCGCGCGCGCTGCTCCACGAACCGCGCGTCCTGCTGATGGACGAGGCGACGGTCGGGCTCGACCCCGCGAGCCGGAGCGACCTGCTCAAGCTGATCCTGACCCTTTGCAAGGAGCGCGGCGTGGCAGTGCTATGGGCAACGCATCTGTGTGACGAGGTCGGCGATGCGGATCGCGTCATCGTGCTGCATCGCGGCAAAGTCGTGGCCGATACGACGCCGCAGCAACTCGTAGCAAGCTCGGGCAAAGCGTCGATCGAACAAGCCTTCTTGGCGATGACCGGGCCGCGCGCCGCGGCCTGAATGTCACGGTTTCGGCGGCAACAGCGGCGGCCCCATGGCCCGGAATTCGACGTGCTGAGCCTGGCGCAGCGCTTCAGTCATTTCGATTTTCGAGGTGCCGGGCTGCGAGCTATCGCCTTCGGGCAGATTATCGGTCGATTTCGTCAGCGCCTGGCTGTCTTCGGCCGTGATATCGTCGGCAGTGCCTTCCTGCGGAACACCGTTCATGATCTCGTCGCGCGCCTTGCTGGTGCGGTCGGCAAGTGGCCGCGAGTAAGGCAACCGATAGGAACGCGGTGTGCCAGATGGCACGTTGTTCTCATCGACTTCCTCGACCCACAGATAGACGGCTCCGCGCTCGCCGCTCTTGGCATCGGGCTCGACGACGCGCGTCCACAGCAGCTGGAATTTGGCTGGTAGATGGCCGCTCCCGGGCCAGCCGAGCAGGCTCTTGGTCGCAAAAAATGCCTCGACGAAGAAGGCGGAGGTTACGACGATCGCCCCCGCTTTGAGCCACCAGGCAACGCGCGCACTAAGCCCCATGCTGAGCAGGAGCACCGCGAGCGCTACGTAAGCGGCACAGATAGCGAGCACAATCGCGGTCATCGCGATCTCACTTCGCCGAGCGCCGCACGCTGCGGGTCAATTGAATGAGCGATTTTTCGCGATGATTGACGTCTATCACGTCGCCATTGGCGGCGACGCGGAAGCGCACCGCAGTCAGCTCCTGACCTGTGTGATCGAGCGTCAGGGTGTCATAGGAGACGACTTG
>Ga0335081_10014531_pt1 | contig 12739 bp, 10 predicted proteins | sample Lox_Sample_35_FD_206713 | JGI IMG/M metagenome (GOLD analysis project Ga0335081, IMG submission 206713) | Soil microbial communities from Loxahatchee National Wildlife Refuge, Florida, United States - Lox_Sample_3.5 | ecosystem: Environmental > Terrestrial > Soil > Wetlands | place: USA...
AAGGATCTCTTTTTAGAAATCTTCTTCGGCGACTTCGTCGTCCCCGGTGGCGTTTCAGCGACTTTATTTTTTGATACAGAAAGTGAGTGGCGCAAAACCCGAGAGGAATCGGTCCCTGCATCAGCAGGGATGTTTCGGGAAGGCTTTCCTCCGAGTCGTTTTGAGCGTGGGGAATCGTAACAATATGACGTTTCCACAAAACTATGTGATAATTTAAAAAGGCAGGATTTTTTTCGAATTCCTCAGTAAAAACGTCTTACTTTTCCATCGGCTTTGCATGCGCCTTCCAGATCTTCTCCCGGTACACCGGCCCGCTGTTATAGGTGCAGAACGGTACGAGTTTCCCGTCCGGTGTCGCGTAATGGATGCAGCACCGGGAGACCCTGTCAAGGTCGTAGTTATACCGGTCCATGAAGTGCATGGTGCCGATGAAGAGTGCGTTCCAGTGGAACTCCCGGAGGGCCTCGAAGTTCTGGCCGATGAGCGTCTTCCCGATCATCTTCCAGAACTCCGTGGTGTTGCCCTGCTCCCCCATTTTGACGGAAGCGTGCATATTCTTGACGCCTTCGAGGAGGGCTTTGTACTTGTTGATGGTTCCGCCTTTCTTGATCGTCTCCGCCATCTGGCTGATCGACTCGAAGAACTTGTCCACGTCCACCATCCGGTTGACTGGAACGACGGCATTTTCCTGCACGAAGACGTAGGTCGCGGCGCCGCAATGCTGGTGAGCAGTGAACCGGACCTGGGGCCTTCCGGTATAAGCTTCGACAAGATCGGAGAACGGGAGCACGCAGGGAACCGGATAGAAGTCGTCTTTCCTGAGGACGCCGCCCATCTGCTTTTCTATCGCATCGAGAACATCGGGAATCGTAATCCGGGACTTCCTGACATCGTCATCGCTTGCTGCTCCGGTGAAGGCAACCGGCTGGAAGTTTACGCCCCGGATCACCGCGATGTGATCTATCGCAAATCGTATGATGCCCCCGATCTCGTTGTCGTTCCTGCCCCGGATGATCGTGGGTACCAGCACCACGCCCAGCCCGACTTTCTTGAGGTTCTCGATCGCTCTTTCGTGGATCTTGAGGAACGGGTTGGTCTCAGGCGATATTCCGTCAAAATGGAGATACACGGTGTTGAGCCCGGCATCCTTGAGCTGCTGGACAAATTCGGGCTCCTTCGCGATCCGGACGCCATTGGTCGCGATCTGCACCTGGGGGAACCCTGCCGTTTTTGCGGTCCTGATGATCTCGACGAGGTCGCTCCTCATCGTCGGCTCGCCTCCAGAGAACTGGACGGCGGGCGTCGGAACGGGTTTTTCGTCCCGGAGGAGCTGCAGCATCTTTACGATCTCGTCAAAGGTTGGCTCGTACACGAACCCGCAGGCACGGGCATTGGCAAAACAGAAGTCGCAGTCGAGGTTACAGCGGTTGGTGAGGTCGATGTTGGCAAGCAGGGTCTGGGAGCGGTGGTTGCTGCAGAGCCCGCAGTCGGAGGGACAATTCTTCAGGTTCACGGGGTTCTGCGGGTTTGCGATGCCGTTTCCGACTGCATTGTATTTATCGAACCGGTGATACATCTTTGCGTCGGACCAGTAGAGGTTGTGGAACTGGCCGTGCTCCGGGCAGGTCCTGTTCATCCAGATCTTCCCTTCCTCTTCCACGATCTCCGCATCGATGACGGTATTGCATGTTGGGCAGAGGCTCTGAGTTTTTTTGACTAGCATCCGTGTCAACCCGTTCCGATCTCTGAAATATCCCGTCCAGGGTAACTTTAATGTTTGTTCCTGCTCTTTATTACAGGTATTGGAGTGCTACATTATTAGTATCGAGTCCTTCATAATACCATTGCTCTCCGCCCTCTGGCTCATGCTTCCTGCCTATGTTCCCAACCCCGTTGCCGCTCTCTTTGGAGGAGGGATGCCTGTTGATCTCGGCAGGAACTTTTCCGACGGGCGACGATGGTTCGGGGACGGTAAGACGTACCGGGGTTTCATCCTCGGGGTCGTCGCCGGAATCGGTGTGGGCCTGATTGAAATATGGGTATCGGGGGCGTACGGTCTCCCGTTCCTCCCGCAGCACACATTCACTTCAATAACGTTCCTCGCTTCCGGTGCACTTCTTGGCGATCTCGTCAAAAGCTTCTTCAAGAGAAGGCTTGGAAAGGAACGGGGAGAGAAATGGCTGCTCGCAGATATGTACGACCTCGTGGCAGGGGCACTTCTCCTCATGCTCATCGCAGATCCCTCATGGCTCGCTGCCAATGTGACTCTTGGGACCTTCATCGGTATACTTATCCTGACTCCTGTCCTTCACCGGTCAGTGAACATTATCGGGTACCTCATCAAAGTTAAGGAAGTGCCATGGTGACGAGAATCGGAAACCTCCTCCTGAAATTCAAGGCGATCGAGTTCGGGGATTTTACCCTCGCATCAGGCGCGAAGAGCAGGTACTACGTTGACGTGAAATCTGCGGTCACGCATCCCGAGCTGCTGTCGGAGATTGCACGGGAAGTATCCTCCCGTCATGAATTCGATGTGATTGCAGGAGTGGCAGTTGGCGGCGTCCCTCTTGCCGTAGCGGTATCGCTCGAGAGCAAAAAACCGTATGCAATCATCCGGGCAGCGGAGAAGAGTCATGGGAAGAAGGATATTGTCATCGGCAGCGTACGGGGGAAGAATGTCCTTCTCATTGAAGATGTAACCACATCGGGTGGCTCGGCACTGTACGGAATCGAGTCGCTCCGTTCTGCCGGTGCTGTCGCAGACAGGGTTATCACGGTCGTTGACCGCGAGCAGGGGGCAGAGGCCTCGCTTCACGGTCACCATATCCGGCTGATCCCTCTCGTGAGGATCAGCGAGATCAGGCAAGGGTAGGACTTTTTAGGAAAGGACGGCCTAGTACATGGATATGAAGATCGTCGTTGTAGGGGGGGGAGGCCGGGAACACGCGATCGCGAGTGCCCTCGCCCGCAACGGGGAGACCGAAATTTTTTCGGTCATGACGAAACGGAACCCGGGGATCGGGAAGCTCGCGAAAAAGATCCTCCTTTCCCAGGAGACAGACGTCCCCCGGATCGTCACGTTTGCGCTGGAGACCGGGTCAGAGTATGCGTTCATCGGGCCGGAGGCGCCGCTCGAAGCCGGCGTCGTTGATGCCCTTGAAGCCGCAGGGATTTCCTGCGTCGGCCCTACGAAGGCAGCGGCCCGGCTCGAGACAGACAAAGCATTCTGCAGGGATCTGATGGAGCGTCAGGCGATTGAAGGGTGCCCAATGTACCGGGTATTTTATGACAGGGGGGAGGCGATCTCATTCATCCGGGATTATGAAGGAGATCTTGCGGTCAAACCCGTAGGCCTCACGGGAGGTAAAGGGGTCCGGATCATGGGCGAGCAGGTCGACCGCGAGGGTGCAATCGCGTACGTGAAGACACTCGACGGGGGCGTCGTCCTCGAGGAACGCCTCATCGGGGAGGAATTCACCCTGCAGGCATTCGTCGACGGTAACCATCTCATCCCGATGCCCCTCGTGCAGGACCACAAGCGTGCCTTCGACGGGGACACAGGGCCCAACACCGGGGGGATGGGCTCGTATTCGATGCCGGACCACCGGCTTCCCTTTGTCTCCCACCAGGACCACGAGAAAGCGCTCAAAATCATGATCTCAATCGTTGCGGCTATGGAACGGACCGGCCAGCCTTACAAGGGTATCCTTTACGGGCAGTTCATGAACACGGCCGCCGGCCCGAAAGTGATCGAGTTCAATGCCCGGTTCGGCGATCCTGAGGCGATGAACGTCCTCCCGCTCCTGGAATCGGACCTCACCGGAATCGTCCGGAGGATCACGGAAGGTTCCCTGGGTTCTGCGGGCGTCTCTTTCAGAAAGAAGGCGACAGTCTGCAAATATCTCGTTCCTGAAGGATACCCGGGAGGCTCCCGTGCCGGAGATCCTGTCCGGCTCGGTCCCCGGAACAATGCGCTCCTGTATTACGCCAATGTCGAGGAACGCGGCAGCAGCCTTGTCACCCTGTTGTCACGGACCCTGGCCTTTGTCGGCATGGGGGATACTCTCGAAGAAGCCGAACGGATTGCCGAAGGTGCTGCGGCAGCCGTCACCGGGAAGGTCCGGCACCGCCGCGACATAGGAACAAGGGAGCTGCTGGAGAAACGGATCGCCCATATGAAGGAGCTGCGATGAAGAAAGATTTCCTCTCGATACTGGATATCAACCGGCAGGAGCTTGAAAAGATCCTGTCCGAAGCAAGGAGCCTGAAAGCGCTCAAGAAGAAAGGCAAGGTCCACGATTACCTCCGGGGCAAGAACCTCGCGATGATCTTCGAGAAGTCCTCCACGCGGACCCACATCTCGTTCGAGGTCGGGATGAACGAGCTCGGGGGGCATGCCCTCTTCCTCAACGCCCGTGATATGCAGATCTGGCGGGGTGAGGAGATTCGCGACACTGCGAGGGCAGCCTCACGCTATGTCTCCGGTATCATGATCCGCGCCTACAAGCACAGCACGATCGAGGAGTTTGCCCGCCATGCCACCATCCCTGTCATCAACGGCCTTTCGGACCTCGAGCATCCCTGCCAGCTGCTGGCCGATATCATGACCATGCAGGAGCACTTCGGTTCGACCAGGGACCTCAACGTTGCATGGGTCGGCGACGGGAACAATGTCTGTAACTCCCTGATCCTCTCGACGGCGCTCACGGGATCGAAAGTCACAGTCGCGACTCCGGCTGGGTACGAGCCGCCGGAGACGATTGTGAAGAAGGCGCAGAAGCTCGGCGGGAAAGTCGCGCTCGTCCGGAAGCCCGAGAAGGCCGTGGCCGGTGCTGACGTCATCGTCACCGATACCTGGGTCTCGATGGGCGATGAGAAGGAGCGGGAAGAGCGGATCCAGTCGTTCCGGAAATTCACCGTGGACTCGACGCTCCTCAGGCATGCCTCTCCCGAAGCACGTGTCCTCCACTGCCTCCCTGCACACCGGGGAGAGGAGATTACGGACGACGTGATGGAAGGTGGCCAGAGCCTCGTATGGGACGAGGCTGAGAACCGGCTCCATGCGCAGAAGGCGCTTCTCGTCCGGCTGCTCAAAAATTAACGAAAAAAAATCCTATTTCTCTTTTACGAACTCATTCAGTTGCTGGAGCATGTACTTCTCTACCTGTTGGATCACGTCCAGTTTTCCGCGGAACGCAAGAAGGTTTCTCTCATCGCCTTCCATATTGCCAAATTTGATTTTTTCGAGGCGTTCAACCACCTTCACGTCAAATTTGCCCGATATCTCGATGATCAACTTCATCGGCACGCCAGGTGGGATCAGAATATCATAGAGCTGCTCTTCATCTGCCATTGGTACATCGTTTCACGGTGATATTTTATAACCTGTCGGTATGTCTCCGATAAAACCGGGATTATCTGCCTATCTTTACCCGCCTGCTCATGATACACGGGCCGCCGCGTACTCCCCCGATGGGATTTTTCGGTTTGCCGAGGGAGTTCATGCATCGACCCATCAGGGCAGCGCCACGGGCAAGGCCGTCGTCAACGAATACGAGGTGATCGTTCGGATCGTCGAAGAGGTTTCGCGCCGTAATCCCCTCGAGGATATACTCCGGTTTCCTGCCGGAGATTGCGGCCCTTCCCGTGAACCCGATCGAGGAATTCCTCGGGACGAGGTTCTTATCGACCGCGACGTCGATCAGGCGCAGGGCCATCCGTGCGCACACCCGGTCTACGACCTGGTTGAGGGTGGCGAGGTTGTAGTTCTTGTGGATCTCCGCGCCGATAGCGACGAGCTGGTCGAGATCGCTCGAATTCACCCCGCAGTCGCAACCGATCATCGCGATCCCCGACTCGGCGGCGAGCTTTGCATTGACCGGCACCCTCCCGAACCGGTCCCTGTCCGCAGGGACGATCCGGATGTCGATATATCGGTGGCACCGGTCCACGAACCCGTCCACGACCTTCCGGTTCCCCCCGGCGAAGAGGCCTCCGATGACGCTATGCTCGCCGAAGATGTCAAGCGCAGTCCCCGTCCGGGCATCGACCATCCCGGTCCCCCGGACGATGGCGTCCGGAATTGCACCGGCAAGGCCGCAGAAGTTCCCGACGGTCTTTGCAAACGGGTTGGGATCGTCCTTCCCGACGTCGCTCGTGATCCTTCCGTCAAGGGTTGTCCCGAAATCGACCGAGACGCAGGGATTGCGGAAATCCACCGGTGTCCACTTGGCCCCCTCTTTGATCCCGGCCATCGCGAGTTCACCTTCCATCTCGTTTGCTACCATCTCTACACCGGTCGATCCTACCGGGGGGATGACACCGGCAACGGCACCGATGAAGACTACTTTGTCGGCAAAGGAGAATGGCTGAAGTTTCTCGGGCTGATTTGCCTTCGACATCGGGGGTGTCATCTTCCGGGGGGGGACACCGGCCATGAGGCAGCCGTTCGCAAGTGCGATGACAAAGTCCCCCACCTGGTCCGGTGACTCCATCTCAGCAACGACACCCGTGCTCCGCACGACAAAGTCCAGGTCCTTTTCTATGTCAAGGTGTGCCTCTTTGTGGCACCGGATGAGCGTATCCCGGACGAGTTCAGTGACCGACTCCCGCGTCAGCTCGGTGCCGTCAAGGGTAGCGCCGAAGATCTTCTCGCCGGGTTTGGGCTTCCGGATGTCCCTGCTCATACTCACCGTCTTATTGATGACGTATGACATCCCGGTCTCGAGGTTCACGCCGGTCAGGATGCATTTGGTGGTGGTATTCCCCATCTCTACGGATGCCACGATGAAATACGGCTTGTTCCGGTATTCAGGCACCTGCATGCCGGGACCGTGCGTAATCGCCGGCGGGGGAGGACTCTCGACGATATGGGGCTTTGGTCTGATAAACCGCGAAAAAAAACCGGCGCTCATAGTACCGGATTCTCCTCTGTCAATCCTTATACGTTTCGATTTTTCCCGGTATGGGTCGGATGTCAGGGAATACGGAAAGATGCAGCTGGCGTAAAGAAAACCTTCATCTCGCAACAAAGAAAGAACGGTCACTATGCCGGAGGCACTGGAACTCTACCTCACCGGGATGACATTCCAGAAATCCGGGAGACACCGGGAGGCAATCCTCGCGTTCGACCGGGCGATCGCCATCGATCCGTCGTTTACCGGCGTGTGGACCGGAAAGGGGCTTTCGCACGCGTATATTGGCGAATACGATGAGTGCCTCCGCTCATTTGACAGGGCAATCTCGCTGGATGCACAGAATGCCTTCACCTGGTATACCGATGGCCTCGCCCTCCACCTGCTCGGGAGGGATAAGGAGGCCCTCGCTGCCTTCGACGCTGCACTGAAGCTGGAGAGCTCCCATGCCCTCGCATGGTTCGGCAAGGGACTTGCATACCGGGGGCTCGGGGAGAACGAACGGGCTCTTGCAGCGGAGGAAAAAGCACGCAACCTCGCCCCGGGAACTACCGAACCCTTCATCGGCCTTGGGCTGGTGCACATGGCTCTCGGCGAACCCGGAAGGGCACGCGAAATGTTCGATATGGCCCTTTCCCTCGATCCCGATTCTCCTCAGGCCCTTGCAGGACGGGGGTGGTCGGAGATGGGACTCGGTCTGGTTCCTCAGGCCCGGAGCACGTTTGACAGGCTCGTATCAGCCGATCCGGAAAAAGCGGAGGGCTTCCTCGGAAGGTCTGCGGCGAATCTGGAACAGGGGGAGTACATCAGGGCACGGGAGGATGCGGACCGGGCGCTTTCCCTTGTTCCGGATTACGGCGACGCGTGGCTGTTTCGGGGTGTCGCTCTGGGGAGAACCGGCCACCGGAAAGAGGCGCTTGAATCGTTCGACCGTGCGCTCGCCTTCGATCCAGGGCTTGCCGTCGCATGGTACACCGAAGGAAGGTTGTTCCGTTGGGTAAGCAGGAGCGAAGGAACCCTGGGGATGTACCGGCGCGCGAGGCCCATCAATCCCAACGCTGCGGAAGCGTGGAGCAGCAGGGCGTTTGAGCTCGATCGGGGCGGGCAGTTCGAGGTCGCGGTCAGTGCGTATGACGAAGAACTTTCAGCAAACCCGGAACGGGCTCTGCTCTGGTACAACAAGGGGATCTCTCTTGACATGCTGGGAAGGCATGACGAGTCGGTTGTTGCATACGAAAGTGCCGTGGCAATAGACCCGGTTCTTTCGGTTGCACACTACAACCAGGGGATTGCGTATTTCGAAGAAGAACAGTTTATCAACGCGCTTTCGGCCTTCGATAAAGCGCTCTCGGTAAATCCCCGGTCGGCCGTCACCTGGTACAACCGCGGGATCGTGTGCGGGGTACTGGGGAGGAGCGCTGAGGAACTGGAAGCATACGACAAAGCGATTGCCATCAACCCCAATTTTGTGGCAGCGCTCTACAACCGGGGAGTAGTACTTGGCAGCACCGGAAGGTTTGATGATGCACTCGCTTCGTACGCACGCGTCCTTGCTCTCGATCCGGGCCTGAAGAGGGGATGGTTTAACCGGGGGGTCATTGACAGCAGGAACGGCGATTACGAGCAATCGCTGCAGGCCTTCGATACCGTGCTCAGGCTGGATCCCTGTTCCGGCATCGCTTGGTTCAACAGAGCTCTACTCCTCAACACGCTCGGACGGGAAGTCGAGGCAAAGGACTCCTTCGCAAAGACAAGGGAACTTGCCCCGGGGCACGCCATCCAGCGCATGAGTGGCGGAGGGGCGTGGTACAACGGGCAGAAGGTCGACCATGATCCTGTATACGTAAGGGATACGGCCACTTTCAACCGTCGCGATGCCCGTGAATGGGCCCTGAAAGCCCGTTCCCTGCTCCGTGAGAACAGGCCGGAAGAGGCGCTGATGGCGATGGACCGTGCTCTTGAAATCTGGCAGGACGATCACGCCATGCACTACATCCGGGGACTCATCCTTGCCAGGCTCGGGAGATCCGAAGAAGCCCTCCGCGAATTCGAAAGATTCCTCCTTTCAGATCCCGAAAATGCCCCGGCATGGAATAACATCGGTCAAATCCATTTGCGGGAAGAGAACGCCGCGGAGGCGCTCGCGGCGTTTGACCGGGCAGTTACCCTGGATCCCTACTATGCGCACGCCTGGAACAACCGGGGAATCGCCCTGATGAAACTCAAACGGTTTCCGAAAGCCCTGGCCTCGTTCGATCGTTCCCTTGCGATCGATCCCTCGGATACACTGGCTGCGAAAAACCGGAGGGCCGCAGAACAGAATCTCGCCGCACCGGATGCTGCCGGCGAAAAGAAAAGTCACGACAGCGTTCTCTCCTGAATAATTCATCACCCGTAGGAGGCGGAAACCGGCCCGCCTCTGTAATACACCTGAGAAAAATGAAAAATTCAGGAGACTAACGGTTCTTTTTCCGTCGCAGCTGCCGGACCATCCTCCCCTGGATACCGAAGTACTGGGAGACGCCGACGGCATGGCACTGGTCGATCGTACTGCTATCAAAAGAGACGAGCTCGCCCGAATAGATTGCATCGGGGGAGCTCCTGCCGAGGACCTTCACGCTGCCTTTGAAAAGTTCGAGATCGACTTCCCCGTTGACCCTTTTCTGGGTGGTGTCGATGAATGCACTCAGGGCAGCATACAAAGGTTCATAGACAAGACCCATGTAAGCAAGCTCGGACCACTCATCGTCCACGATCCGCTTGAACTTGAGTTCCTGCCGGGTGAGGACGAGCCCTTCGAGGTCGCGGTGGGCGGCGAGGATGACGGTTGCAGCAGGGTGCTCATAGTTCTCCCGGGCCTTGAGCCCGAGAATCCGGTCTTCGATCATATCGTTGCGGCCGATACCATGTTTTCCCGCAATGGCGTTCAGTTTCTGGATCAATTCGTACCCGCCGATTTTTTTGCCGTTTAAAGCAACCGGCACCCCTTCCCTGAATCTGAGGCTGAGTCTCTGCGGCTTGTCGGGAGTCTTCTCCACCGGGACGGTCCAGAGATAGATCTCCTCCGGCGGATGGTATGCGGGGTCTTCGAGCCTGCCGCCCTCGATGCTCCGGCTCCAGCAGTTCTCGTCCATGCTCCACGGCTTGTCCTTCTTTACCGGCACGGGAATGTTGTGCTGTTTCGCGTACTCGATCTCCCATTCCCGGGTAAGATTGTGCTCGCGGATCGGTGCCACGACCTCCAGGCCGGCCCCCCGGATGACAACATCGAACCTGAGCTGGTCGTTGCCTTTTCCGGTGCAGCCGTGCCCGACGGCAGTCGCCCCCTCCTTCTTTGCAACCCTGACGACCTCTTCCGCGATGAGGGGCCGCGCGAGCGATGTTCCCATCGGGTAACCTTCGTACGAGCCGTTTGCCTTGATCGCCGGGAAGATATGCTCCCGGACAAACTTCTCGCGGGCGTCGATGGTGTAGTGCCGGTCGGCAAGTTTTTTACCTTTCTTTGTCGCGGCGTCGATCTCTTCGTCGCGCTGGCCGACATTCACCGCCACGGTGACTACCCGGTCGTAGTTATACCGCTCTTTTAAGAGCGGGATACAGATCGATGTGTCCAGCCCCCCGGAATATGCAAGTACGATGGTCCCTTTTCCCATGAACATTCTCTCCTTATCCTGTTGCGGGTACTACAGATTTGCCGTAACAGCATATATATCCAAAATATCCGGAGAATCGGAGATACCGTCCCGGGGACTTCATTGAGGAAGAACAGCAAAAAAAGGTGTCCAGGTTTTTCTGAACGGTATCGGTTTTGAAAAATTTACGATGAAGTTACGACGATCTTTCCGGTCAGCTGGGGCTGGAAGGTGGTCGTGTAATCGTAGGATCCGACTTTCGTGAAGGTATACGAGAAGGACTGGCCATACGGTATGCTGGCCATTCCGCCGAACGAGGTCGAAGAGATCCCGTGGGGCTTGAGCGCGTCGTTGTTCTTCCAGACCACCATGGTTCCGACCGGAACAATAACTGTTGCACCCGGCGAGAGGGTCAGATCCTGGGTGAAAGCGATCGTGACCGTGGGCACCGGTGTCGGGGTTGCCGTCGCCGTCGCATTGGGAGTTACGTTCGCCGTCACGTTAGCTGTCGGAACAACGGTAGGAACCATGGTCGGGACTGTGGTAGCAACAACCGTCGGGACTTCGGTGGGTGTCGGCGTGGCTGCAGGTGTTGCCGGCTGGGATGTGCATCCCGCGAGCAAAATCCCGATAAACAGGATTGCGAGAACAACAAGAAGTTTCTTCATGCATGTTTTTTTGGTTATTTCGGTATAGAAGGATATTCTATTATTTTTTCAGAGCCCGGCTCCGTTGTGGAAGAGAGATGGATCTTCGTTGTTGCATCCTAAGGCAAATCGCCGGTTCTCCGGTGGATCTCAATTCAGGTAATGGCTGATGGGCTCAAGGGTCATCTTCTCGCGCTTGATTGCGTCAATGGCAAGGGCTGCGGCCCGCGCTGCCTGGATGGTTGTGATATAGGGGATCCCGAGATCTACTGCCGCCCGCATGATCTGGTAGTGATCCTCGCGTGACTGCCTGCCCTGCGGCGTGTTGATGATGAGCCGGATCTCACCGTGGCGCATCATGTCCAGTACGTTCGGGGAGCCTTCCTGGACCTTCCGGACGAGGTGGGCCTCAACCCCGGCTTCGTACAGGTAATCGACCGTACCTTCGGTGCCGTAGAGTGTCAGCCCGAGGTCCCGGAGCTGGCGGGCGATCGGGATCACCTCGTCCTTCTGGGCGATGTTGACCGAGATGAAGATGTTGCCCTTGAGCGGCAGCTCGTTGTCTGCGGAGATAGACGCTTTGTAGAACGCGAGCCCGAAGTCGTAGTCGATCCCCATCACCTCACCGGTGCTCTTCATCTCGGGCCCGAGCATCGTATCGACGCCGGCGAGCTTGTTGAACGGCAGGAGGACCTCCTTGACAGCGACATGCCCGATCTCCCGTTCCCGGTACCCGAGCTCGCTGAGTTTCCTCCCCACCATCACCTTTGCCGCAAGTTTCGCGACCGGGATACCGGTAGCTTTTGAAACGAAGGGTACGGTCCGGCTGGCCCGCGGGTTCGCTTCAAGCACGTAGACGACGTTGTCCTGAACGGCAAGCTGGAGGTTGACGAGTCCTACGACACCAAGGCCAAGTGCGATCTTCCGCGTATACTCCCGCACGGTAGTGACCACCGTGGGGGAGAGGGACTGGGTGGGAATGACGCAGGCAGAATCCCCGGAATGGATGCCGGCCTGCTCGATGTGTTCCATAATGCCCCCTATCAGGACTTCGGTGCCATCACAGACTGCATCCACGTCGAGCTCGACCGCGTGACCGAGGTATGAATCGATAAGCACCGGGTGCTGGGGGCTTGCCAGCACCTCCTCTTTCTTCATATAGGCCTCGAGATCGTTCGCGTCGTGGACGATCTCCATAGCCCGCCCTCCGAGGACATATGACGGCCTGACAAGGACCGGATAACCGATTTGTCCGGCCCTCTCCCTGGCCTCCTCCTTGGATCGTGCGGACGCATTGGGGGGGCTCGGGATCGTAAGCCGGTCGAGAAGCACGCTGAACCGGTCCCGGTCTTCCGCGATATCCATCGCGTCGGGGCTCGTCCCGAGGATCCTTGTGGGAAGGCCCAACCGCTGGATCTCCTTCTCGATAGGCACCGCGAGGTTGACCGCGTTCTGGCCCCCGAACTGGACCATAACACCGTAGTAGTGGTCTTTCCGGAGGATATTCATGACATCCTCGAGCTGCATCGGCTCGAAGAAGAGGCGG
>Ga0335081_10014532_pt1 | contig 12738 bp, 9 predicted proteins | sample Lox_Sample_35_FD_206713 | JGI IMG/M metagenome (GOLD analysis project Ga0335081, IMG submission 206713) | Soil microbial communities from Loxahatchee National Wildlife Refuge, Florida, United States - Lox_Sample_3.5 | ecosystem: Environmental > Terrestrial > Soil > Wetlands | place: USA: Florida...
AACGCCTTCACGATCTCCCCCACCTGTTGGGCGCGGTCGCGGCGGGCTACCAGTAACGCATCCGGGGTATCCACCACGATCAGGTCCTTCACACCCAGCAGCGCCACTACCTTGCCGCGGGCGTCGACGAAGTTGTTATGTGCGTCCAGGCAAACCGCGTCGCGCGCCACCACGTTGCCGCAGCCATCGCGGCCCAGCAATTCGTAGACGGCGTTCCAGCTTCCCACATCGTTCCAGCCGAAATCGCCGGCCGCGATTCCGCTGACGCGAGCGGCCTTTTCGAGAACGGCGTAATCGATCGAGATGTTATCGCAGAGGGGAAACGCCTGATCGAGCTTCGCGGAGAACTCTCGCGAACCAAATGGTGGAAGCGCAGCCAGGATGGTCGCGGTCTTGGGAAGGTGCTGGCGCAACTGGTCGAGCAGCACGTCGGCGCGCCAGAAGAACATGCCGGAATTCCAGTAGAAGTTGCCCGCGGCCAGGTACCGTTTGGCTCTCGCAAGAACCGGCTTTTCGTGAAATCGCTTCACGGCTACCGCCGCAGCGCCGCCGGATTTCGTCCCGCGCGGAAACTCCACATAGCCGTAGCCGGTCTCCGGCCAGCGCGGCTGGATCCCGACTACCACCAGGTTTCCCGCCGCAGCCGCTCTCAGTCCGGCGCGCAGCACCGCGCGGTAAACGGCGGGCTTGCTCACCACGTGGTCGGAAGGAAACACGCCCATGACGGCATCGCGGTCGAGTGAGTGCAAGATGTGCGCGGCCAGTCCGATGGCCGGCGCGGTGTTGCGCTGCGCGGGTTCGGCCAGCACCTGTTCCGGCGGGACATCCGGCAGTTGTTCGATAATAGCGCCGCGCAGGTGGTGGTTGGTGAGAATCCAGATTCGCTCCGGCGGGATCACGGCCGCCAGGCGATCCACGGTGGCCTGTATGAGCGAGCGTTCGCCGACCACGTTGAGCACCTGCTTGGCGGAGCGCTTGCGGCTGCGCGGCCAGAAGCGGGTTCCACGTCCTCCGGCGAGGATCAGGCCGTAGTGATGGCGGTTCATCTATTTCAGCGGATAGGGATGAATCAACTGCAGCGTGCGTTTCCAGCGCGTTTTGGTCGGGAAATGTTCCAGAAGGTCGAGAATGTGCCGCGGACTGATGGTCGAGCTGGTGAGATCGTCGGTGGGCGCGTCGTACGACCAGTAAATGATTACGGGCTTTCCGATGATGTTGGCGCGCGGCACAAATCCCCAGTAGCGGCTGTCGAGCGAGGAATCGCGGTTGTCCCCCATGGCGAAGTAACAGTTGGGAGGCACGACCACCTCGCCGTTCTCGACGTGGTTCTCGAGCATGTCCTGGGCGGGTTCGGGGACATGGATGCTGACCAGCGGGAAGTCGTCGCGGTATGGATCGAGGTAGTCCATCTTGTGATAGACGTACGGCTCTTTCACCGCTTTGCCATTGAGGATCAGTTGCTTGTTCATCAAGCGGATGCGATCGCCGGGAACGCCGATGCAACGCTTCACAAAAGTCTGATTGATATCCACCGGGTAACGGAAGACGATGATGTCACCGCGATGTACTTCGCTATAGGGAAGAAGGTGACTGGTAACCGCTCCGCCGGCCGGCGCGTAAGAGAGTTTATCCACGAGCAGGTGGTCACCCACCAGCAGAGTATCTTCCATGGAACCGGTGGGAATGACGTATGCCTGGATCAGCGACGTGGTGCCGAACAACAGGAGAACGATCGTGACCGTCCACTCGGCGATGAATCCGCGCTGCGCTCCGATGTAGCGGCGCCTCGGCGCGATGGGCGGCTCTACCTGATCCGCCTGCTTTTCCGGCTCCCCATCCGCTACGACGATGTCGTTTTGATCCACAGACATTCATTCTATCGAAAAGCCTGTTATTCTGTTTTGAGACCACCGAGGCCCTTCGTTTGAGCACCGTTTCCACTCAACCCCCATCGCAATCGGACCGCGCCGCGCGGCGCCGGTCGACCATCGCCGTCGCCGCCTGCACCGTCTTCGGCGCGGCGGCGCAGATTCTGTTCAAGATCGGCATGAGCCCCGGCCACTTTGTTCCTACGCTGACCGGTTTGGCGACGAACGTTCCACTGATCACCGGCTATGTGTGCTACGGGGTCTTCACGGTAGTCTTGGTGCTGGCTCTAAGACAAGGCGAGCTCTCCATGTTGTATCCCATCATTTCGCTCACCTACGTTTGGGTGACGCTGGCGTCGTACTGGCTGCTCCACGAGCCGCCCAACTGGTACAAGAATCTCGGAGTGGCCACCATCGTCATCGGAGTGGCGGTGCTGGGTCGTGGAGAGCACAAATGACGGCGCTGTTGATTCGTTCGATGCTGATGGTGTTCTTCGCCGGCATCATCGGCTCGTTCGGAGCCGTCTTCCTCAAGCTGGGCGCGGCGCGGCTGAACCAGAGCATCCTCAGCTTTGCGAATGCGCGGCTCGTCTGGGGCGTGGGATTGTATCTCGGATCGTCGGTGGTCTACACGCTGGCGCTGCGCGGCGGCCAGCTCTCGGTTCTGTATCCGATGGTTTCGCTGGGATACATCTGGACGATTCTCTGGGCGCGCCTGCTGTTCCACGAAGCGTTCACGAAACAGAAAATCGCCGGGTTGGCGCTGATTCTGCTCGGAGTGGCGTTGGTAGGAGTGGGCGGCAGCTAAGTGGGGCAGCCAATATTGGCTGCTGACCCGCTCTCTAGCGGGTCGCGCCGGCTGAAGCCGGCGCCCGGCAGGATTGCCCGCCACATTCCGACGGATGCGTCGGCGCGCCTTCATACCGCAGGCCCGGCAGCAGATGCTCGTGCTTCATGATCACGCTGTGCGGCGCCACGTGCGTGCCGGCTCCGATATCGGCGCCATACAAAGGAACGGACTCACTTCCTAAGGTGGCGTCCCGTCCGATGCGGATGCGCCCGATCTTGAGTACCCTGTCTTCGAAAGTGTGGGCCTGCAGCACGCAGTGAACCGTGGCGCCATCTTCGATGGTCAGCATGTCGGGATCGACCACTTGCGCGAACCCGCTGCCCAGCACCACGCGTTTCCCAAGCCGCGCTCCCATGGCCCGCAGATACCACGAGAGAGCCAGCGTGCCCTCGAGCGTCGACAACGACCTGCGCGTGTACAAAGCCCACGCGACGTACAAGAAGTCCCAGCGGCTGCACCAGCAGGACCACAGCGGATGCTGGCCGGGACGCACGCGGCCCAGCAAGACCCATTTGAGCGCCAGCACCAGAAGGCAGAGCGCCGATGCGCTGCCGAACGTGATGAGGGGAACCATTCCGAAGACCAAGGCTGGGCCGGAGGAAACGCCACTCGCTGTGGCCACTACCTGGAACCAGCGGAACGCCACCAGCATCGGAGCCGTAGGCAGCGTAAAGCGCAGCAGTTCCCAGAACACGCGGTTCCAGTAGCGGATGGCGGACGGTTCGTAGGTGAGGCTGCGGTCGCACGCCACAACCTCGCGATTGGGGAGCTCGAATGGCGGATGGCCGAACCAGGACGTGCCGGGGCGGACCACGGCATCGTCGGCAGCGGTGCAGACGCCCAGCAGGACACCCTCGGGAAGTTGCTGGCCGGCGGGAACGACGGCATGGTTGCCGAGGAAGGTGTGCCTCGAGAGCCGTGTGGCGGCCAACGTGACCGTGCCCCGATGGACGCGTGGGCCGCCCAGGTAAATGCCGTCGGCGAAGAAACTCTCCTCGCCGATCTCGACCAGTTCGGGAACCACGTCGGTGATGGTGCTGATTTCGCAGCCGCGGCCGATTTTCATGCCGGCCCAGCGGAGCCAGACGGGCCAGAAGAGAGTGCCGCTGAGCCAATCGCAAGATGCCTGGAGTATGCCCGTCTTGAGCCAAACCCGGACGTAGGCGAAGCTCCAGCGGCTGATCACGCCTTCCGGCACTGAACCCAAGGCGCGCATCACGCCAGCCTCGAGCGCCAGGGATGCCGGAATGGAAAGGGATGCCAGCAGTATCGCGGCCAGGAGCGGCGTTGTTGCGATCGTTGGCTCTGTTAGCCAGTCCATGACTGTGCTGGCGCGCACTCCGAAAACAATGACGGCCGAAACAGCGAACAGCGCCGGAACCAGCAGCGGCAAAGCCGCGAGGCCATAGCGTGCCAGAACCATCAGCACGCCGTGCTGGAGTGGCGTCAGAGTCCGCTCGCCGCGAGGCAGCGGCGGCGGCTCGGGCGCGCGGCCAGCGTGTGTGGCGGGAACGCCGTCCCAACACTCGCCCGCGGGAATCGTGCTTCCGGGAGCGAGCCAGGAAAGCGCGGTGAGCCATGCATTCGGCTCCAGACGCGTGCCGGGCGCGAGGCCGGCGCGGATGTCCACGGTGGCGCCGTCTCCCAGAATTACTGGGCCTACGACGATCTGTCCGTCATCCAGTTCCACGAGTCCGAGCGATGCATCCTGCGCGATGGTGACATCGTTGCCTATCTCCAGCAGATCCCATCCGCCGCGCTGGAGGTTGACGCCGCGGTGAATGTGCACGCGAATGCCGATGCGCGCTCCCAGGGCTCGCAACGCGACATGTTGGAAAATGGTTCCCGCGATGAGGGGCCAGGGAACGGCGCGGACCACCTGCTGGACCATCCAGTTCCGGACGTAGAAGCTTCCCCACACGGGCGCGCGCAGCGGGCGGTAACGGCCTATCAGCAATCGCTTGACCAGCGCCGCGGCGGACATGGCAAGAACGAAGTAGACGGCGAAGCCCGCGAGAAACAGAAGGGGGCTTAACGCGATCAGCGGGACCAATCCCAGGGGGCCGGCGAGCCACGGAGCGAGTTTGAAGATCACGCCATAACCGGCCGCGGCAAGCAATGAGAAGCCGAGCGCCAGCCATGCCATCTGAACGACCGTGGCCCAGAACGGATGGACGCCACTCGTTGCGGTCCGCGGCTTGGCGCGCTCCGCCTGCCCGGCGCCGGATCGGAGGCGCTCCGCCAGTGCGGCCACCGTGCGCGCTTCGTACACATCCCGCACCGCGACGGACGACCCCGGCGCGCTCTTGCGCAAGCGGGAGACGAGTTGCGCGGCGCGGAGCGAATCGCCACCCAGGTCTGAGAAGAAATCCTGGTGAACGGAAACCGGCGTGGGGAGTCCCAGGATGTCCTGGAAGGCTTTGGCCAATTCGGCTTCGACGCTGCTGCGCGGCCTGGCGCTCGGTGACTCAGCGGGAAGCGCGTGGGTTCCCGGCCCCGCGCCATTCAGATGCGGGAGCGCTGCCCGGTTCAGTTTCCCTCCGACGGTGACTGGCAGTGCGGTGAGAAGCCCGAACCGCGACGGAATCATGTGAGAGGGGAACGTCTGGCGCAGAAGGGATTTCAGCGCGTCGAACTGTGGTAGGGCGTGTGACTCTTCGGGAACCAGAAACGCCACGAGATTGTTCCCGTCGCCCTCCTGCTGGACGGCGCAAGCGGCGGAGCGGACGCCCGGACACGCGGCAAGCCGGGCTTCGATCTCCCCGAGTTCCACGCGGTACCCGCGGATTTTGACTTGCGAATCGATGCGGCCGTGGCAGTGGAAGTTGCCGTCCGAATCGCGATGAGCGAGGTCGCCGGTCCGGTAGATCCGGCCCCAGCGTGGATGCGCGACAAACTTTTCGGCGGTGAGTTCGGGGCAGTTCCAATAGCCGCGCGCCACCCCCAACCCGCCCACGCACAGTTCGCCCCACTGGCCATCCGGAACATCCTCCAGCGCCTCGTTGAGCACGCAGGCGCAAAGGCCCGTCACGGGCCGGCCGATGTGAACCGGCGCGCCGGCTCGCATGGTCGCGTGCAAGGCAGTGACGGTGCATTCGGTGGGCCCATATCCGTTCTCGAGGAGTCTTCCCTTAGACCAGCGATCAGATAAATCCTGGGGGAGGGCTTCGCCGCCAGAGTAGACGAAGGCGAGATCGGGAAGGTCCTTCTCCGGGTCATCACAGTCCATGGCGCGCAGCAACGTGGGCGGAGGGCAGAAGACCGTGACACGTTCGCGGCGCAGCCATGCGACGAGGTCTGGACCTAACCGCACGGTCTCGTCGTCGGCGATCACCAGTGTGGCGCCGGCCGCGAAGGCAAACCAGATCTCTTCCACCGAGGAATCATAGGATGCGGATGAGTTCTGCGACACGCGGGCGTCCGGTGTGAGTTGGAAATCCGCGAGGTCGGCTGCCACCAGGTTGGCGATGCTGCGATGCTCGATCATCACCGCTTTGGGGCGGCCGGTGGTGCCGGAGGTGTAGATTGTGTAGGCGAGACTTTCCGGAGCGAGCCACGGGGGCGGTTCGATGGAGGCAGCAGCGGGCAAGTCCGGCGAGCCAACATCCAGAACGCGGGCAGCATGGTAGCCGACGGTCCGAACGCGTTCCGCGCCGGATGAATCGGTTAGCAGGGCGCTGGCGGCGGAATCCTCGAGAATCTCGCTAATACGCCCGTCCGGGAACGCGGGGTCGATGCAGGTGTAAGCGGCGCCGGCTTTGAGTGCCGCCAGTTGGGCAGCATAGAGGAGCGGCGTGTGGCGTGGAAGAAGGATGGCTACGACGCATTCGCGCTCAACATACGGCCGCACCAGCAAGGCGAGCGCATCAGCCTGCCGCGCTAGCTCGGCATACGTGACCAGGCAGCGTTCGGGCCTGCCCTTTGCGGGAGGAATATCGATCGCGATCCGTTCGGGCCAGCACCGCGCGGAGCGCTCGAAGAAGTCGTGCAGCAGGAGCGGAGCGCTCCCGCCGAAATCTCCCATCTGTTCACCTTGCCACGACCATCCGCTCCCTTACGGTCGCGGCTCTGAGGCGCCTACAGAGGTGCGGCCGCCAGGAGCGGAGAGGCCGAAATGCAATTCTTACTTGTATTGTATTCTACCCGCGGCCCTTCTTCACTACAATAAGCACGTGGCGTCAGGCTCCTTGGACCGGTTCTCGCAGCGCTTCCGCCGCCGCCGCATGGAGCGTTTCGCCCGCGAGTTCGCCATTACCGCCGAGACGCGTGTGCTGGACATCGGCGGCACCCCGGACAACTGGCGGCTGATCCCGGCGCGGCCACACCTCGTTCTGCTCAATATGCCGCGCGCCCATGCCGACCTGGCGGGCGCGGCGGACTGGGTGGCCGCGGACGGGCGCGCGCTGCCGTTTCGCGACGGCGCTTTCGACGTGGTGTTCAGCAATTCGGTGATCGAACACGTTGGCGGCGCGGGCAGCCAGCGCCGCTTCGCGAGGGAGGTCGCTCGTGTCGGGCGCGGTTACTGGGTGCAGACGCCCAGCCGATCGTTTCCTCTGGAGCAGCATCTGCTCACTCCGTTTGTGCATTGGCTGCCCAAACGGTGGCAGCGCGCGGTGGTACCGCGCTTCACGGTATGGAGCGCGCTGGAGCGTCCCACGCCAGATCGCCGCGAGTTTTACATCGAGCACTTTCTGCGCGACGTGCGGCTGCTGGATTGCCGCGAGGTGCGCACGCTGTTTCCCGGGGCGCGCGTAATCCGCGAGCGGTTTCTGGGAATGACCAAGTCGTTGATCGCGGTCCGGCTTTCTGGTGGAGTTGAGCGCACCGACAACAGGAGTGCCAGTTGCTAACATGAGCGCCAGGAGGACGCCGCGTGTCCTGCAAGAAAGTCGTAATCCTCGATGGCTGCGCGCTTCCTGACCGGGACTTGGCCCCAATCCTCGGCGGGCTGTCGGATGTGCTCCGACAGGATGGCTCTCAAATTGAGATTTTTCCTTTGTGCGAAATGAAACTGGCCCACTGCCTGGGTTGCTTTGGCTGCTGGCTGAAGACTCCGGGCATGTGCGTTGAAAATGACGACGGCCGGAAAATCGCGAAAGCGGTCATTCAGAGCGACACCACGGTGTTCTTCACGCCGGTGACATTCGGGGGTTATTCGCCGGACCTGAAGAAAATGATGGATCACTGCGTTCAGCTCATCTCTCCTTACTTCCAGATGGATCACGGCGAAGTTCACCACACGCCGAGGTACGCGCACCGGCCGAGACTCGTGGTGGTGGGAGTGCAGAGGCAGCCGAACCCCCGCGAGGCTCACGTCTTCCGGACGCTCGTGGGACGCAACGCCATCAATCTCCTGCCCCCCAGCTACGCAGCGGAGGTTGTGGTTGCAACGGAGACGGCCGAGACACTCCGCGCGCGTTTCGAAGCGTTGCTGACGAGGTCGGATGCCCTGCCTTTCGGCGAGGCCGCCGCCTCGCTGATGCCGCCAGTGGTTTCCAGCGCGCCCGCGGACCTGCGCGTTCCCCGGCGCGCGCTGCTTATCATCGGCAGTCCCCGGACCGATGCGCCCAGCGCGTCGAGCGTCCTGGGAAGCTATCTCTTGGAGCGCTTGGGTGCCTCCCGCTGGGAGACCGAGGCGCTGACTCTTCGAGCCAGCCTGAATCGCGAGGAAGGTGAAGCCGCGTTGCTCGAGGCAACCGATCGCGCCGGACTGATCCTGTTCGTCTTTCCACTCTACGCCGATGCCCTGCCTCATCTGGCGACCAAGGCACTGGCCGCTATCGCCGCGCATCGACGGGCGGCCGCGGATCCTCCCCCGCAGCGGCTGATGGCGCTAGTGAACAGCGGCTTTCCCGAAACCCATCAGAACGCCGTGGCGCTGGCCATCTGCCGGGAGTTCGCCACTCAGAGCGGCATCGCGTGGAGCGGCGGTCTTGCGTTGGGCGGCGGAGGAATAGTCGGCAGCCAGCCTCTTACCGCGACGAAGCGTTCGGGGCCGCCGGTGAAGCGCGTGATTCAAGCCCTGGATCTGACCGCCGCGGCTCTCTCCGAGGGGCGCGCGGTGCCGGCCGCGGCGGTTCGACTAATGACGAGGAATCCGATTCCCTTTTTCCCCTTTGCGCTCTGGCGCTCGCTCTATATGCGGTTGGGGAGCAGGGGACTTGAACAAGAGGCCGCCAAGAACGGCGTCGGCAAAGACAGGCTGCTGGATCAGCCGTATGCGGCGTGAGGGGGCATGATACTGATGCGTTTAGTGGAAGACCGGGTCGATGTCGACCGGGATGTTCCTGGTGGCTGCCAGAGCTTTTTCCAAATCGGCCGGGATCCTGTCATATTTGGCGAACCAGGCTTCCGCGCGGGCCCGGTCGCCGGTTGCTTCGATGGTCAGCAACTCTTTGGCAAGGGCCGTGATCACTTCGGGGACGCGCGGGTAGGCGATGGCGTAGCGGCCGCTGTTGTGTGAAAGGGCGCCGCTTTCGAGGAGGTAGTTGAACTCCATCATCTCGGCGCGGCCGTGCGCCTCACCGGTGCCGAAACGCAGCGTCCGAAAAATGCCGGCAACGTAAGAGGCGTAATATTCTTCCAGGCGGTCCTTGGGGAGGACGCCGCGGTCGACCAACCATTTCAAACCGTACAGGCCGACCACATCGGCTTTGGCTTCTTCCAGGCCGGAGTAGGCTGGACCAATGGCTTCGCGAATATCGACCTGTTTGCCGGCCTGGCGCGCGAAGGCGGGGCCGAGCTCGTGAGCGATCTCATGCATCAAGGTGCCGGCCATATAGCCTTCACCGGTTGCGCGGGCGGCCTGCGCGGGTTGCATCAGGACCTTGGCGATCGGCAGGATCACATAGTCCACGCGCGCGTCCATGAAGTTCTTGAAAAAAATCTTCTTGGTGCCCTTTTCCTGGTGGATGCGGGGGTCGTTGGGAAGATTGTCGGCGACGGCCTGGTAGCCGTGACGCAGATCGCCGGCGCGGTAGGGAGCGTCCACGACCTCCATCGGCGTGAGGTGGCCGTGCTTGGACGGGCGATCGGCGGCGTCAATGGGCAGCGCATCCTGAATCTCGGGGACGTATCTCTGGTAGACCGCCAGCTTGCGGCTCTCTTCTTCATTGCGGATCAGAATGGAAGCGCCGTAGGAGGTCTTCACGCCGAGTAGGTCGTCCAGGTAGGTTTCATAGGGCGCGAAAATGACGTCGAACTTGGGATCTTTGAGGTCGAGCCAGGCGAGGTCGCTCTTGTAATAGTCGTCGGTCAGGAGGGCGTCGGCGCGCAGGCGAAGGAAACTCGCGAAGGCAGCGTCGTCGCTGAGCGCCCCCGCGTCGCGCAAGGCCTTGGCCATGGGTTGCAGGAACGGTTTGTACTCTTCGTGATACGGCACGCCGACCAGGCGGTCGCCCTTCCACTTGACTACGGTATAGGGATCGTAGATGGCGGCCTTGTCGGCGGGATATTGGCGGAGGTAGTGGTCGATGCGCGCGGCCGTGAGGTCGTGCGGATAGAGGTCGTGACCGGGCGGCATTGGCTCGCTGCCGGTGAAGGGGCGGTTCTCGTCGATGAGGTCCCAGCGGCTTCCCATAATGTTGAGGAGGCGCTTGAGGACAGGGTCCTGGGTGGTTTCGAGCAGCTTGCGGCCGGCGGAATCGCTCTGGCGCCAGTAGATTTCGTCGAGGAGCCGGCAGGCTTCTTGCAGCCGCCCGACCATCTGGCGCTCTTTGGCGGAGAGGCCGGACGGGAGAGACATTTCGACCGCTTTCCACCTGGCCAGGCGCGCGGCAGGATCGGTCTGGGAACTGGCGGCGAGGGCCATCAGGAGTGCGAGAAAGGCGACGCGGGACCAGAGCTGCATGAGGCCATGATATCGCCCAGCACGAATCCGGCAATCTTCGGCGCCATGTAGTCGAGCACGTCGAGCAGTTCGTGGCCGGAGTCGAGGACTTCCAGGCGAGCGTTGGGGTGCGCCGCGGCGAATTCTTCGGAATGGCGCGCGGGGACCGCGTCGTCGTGTGCGCCGTGGAAGATGAGGGCGGGCTGGTCGAAATCCGGGTAGTCTTCGTAACGTTCGGCGTCGGCCATGAGCTGATAGCCGAGCTTGCGGTTGCGATTATCGGCATAGTGAAAGACGTCCATCGCGCCGTTGCGCCGCCATTGCTCCACGGTGGCTGCGCCGAGGTGAGCGGCCCAGCGCCGGGCGAAGCCGAAAGCCGGAGCCAGCAACACGACGCGGGTTATTTCGGGGTGGCGCGCGGCGTATAGGGCGGCCAGGTATCCGCCCATGCTGGAGCCGATCAGGACCACCGGGCCGCTCGCGGCGGCGCGTGCGATCACGGCGAGCTGGCTGGTGAGCGTGAGATGCTCGAAATCGCCGGCCGCGAGGTCGGGGACATCGACGCGGGCGCCGGCTTTTTCCAGGAGAGCGCGGAAGAAGCGGGCCTTGTTGGACTCCGGTCCCGAAGCAAAGCCGTGGAGATAAATAACGCGGGTCATTTCTTGACGGGGGGCGCGGGGATGAAGGACGGCACGTCCCCGAACTTGATTTCGGTGCTGGTGGTGAAGAGCTTGAAGGGGTCGTAGCGGTAGAGGTTTTCGGTCATCATCACGCGATTGACCAGGTGACGGTGCACCACGGCAACCGGGGTCAGAAATCCGTGTGCGGACATGGCGTAGTCGATGGTCGCGTCGTCGCGGATCTCCTGTTTGGCTTTGTCGGTGTACTCCATCCAGGCTTTAATTCGAAGCGGTAGACCATCGTAGGCGCGAACCCAGAGGATGCCTTGTAGAGGAAGCCGGATGGATTCGCCGCCGTGAAATTCGAGCGCGCCGCTTTCGGCCGACTTCTGCTTCCAGGAGAGGGTCAGGGCGGCATCGGCGCCGACCTGGTCTTTTCCCAAAGGAGCGATATCCAACTGATCCAGGCCGCGCCGGGTAAAGGTCAGGAGGATGAGGGCATAGTCGGTGGCGACGTCCACCAGGCCGTTCTTGGCGAAATCTTCCAGCATGCGTTTGCGGATGCGGTCGTCGGCAGCCAGAATTCCCTGCGAGAGAGCGCGGCGGGCGTTCTCAGGCGACTGGACCTTGCGTCCATCTACAGAGGTCACCTGGCGGAACTCAATCAGGTTGGAGGAGCCGGACTCGCGTAAAGTGCCGTAGGTGTATTCGGAGACGATCTCGCGGACGCGCATCCGGGGCCCGATGGCTCGCTCGGCTTCGCTGCCGGCGCGGGGCCGAAAGCGGTTGGGCGGCATAACCGAACGCTGCTCCAGGGTTTCGGTGGTGAGGATTTTGGAAGCGTTTTGCGCGAGGACTTCAGCCTCTTCCGAGACCCGGGACAAGACCTGCGCCACGGTCGGCTGGGCCAGCGCCTGGAAAGCGAGCACGAGCAGCAGGAGGGCAGGGAGCGCTGGGGCCATTTGTTTCTATTCTAGCTCTCCAGGGGGCTGGCGTGGCCATCGTTAACTCGTTCTTTTATAACCAGTTGCCGGAAGCCGCCGATTTTCGGACAGGAAGCGGTGATTTTTTTGTCACAATCGCTTGCATCGGCGGGCCGGTCCTGGTATCCTGATCTGGTCGCCGATTTGGGGATCTGTGTGGGATCGTGCGCTTTCGTGGCGATTTGCGCTGGCGGCACGAGGGTGGTATAAAGGTAGAGATCCCCTGTAAGGAATGGTAACAAAACTCCGTTCGGGCCACCGATCGGGGCGGAATACGGCCTTCCTGTTTGGTTCTTTCTAAAGTCTGGGCTTTTCTGGCGTGCGCGTGTCTGTTTTGTCGGCCGCGCGGCCGGAGCAAGTTTCGAGGCCTGCCGTCCGGCCGGGTATTGCGATGTCCGGCGGGGCGCGCGCAGATCTTTGACAATCTGGTTGGATGCAGTAAAGAAGAACTCGTCAGTACTCTGAGTAAACCGGAGCGATTAAACTCAAAACGATCAAATGAGAGTTTGATCCCGGCTCAGAATCAACGCTGGCGGCGCGCCTAACACATGCAAGTCGAACGAGAAAGCCGGAGCAATCTGGTGAGTAA
>Ga0335081_10014533_pt1 | contig 12738 bp, 9 predicted proteins | sample Lox_Sample_35_FD_206713 | JGI IMG/M metagenome (GOLD analysis project Ga0335081, IMG submission 206713) | Soil microbial communities from Loxahatchee National Wildlife Refuge, Florida, United States - Lox_Sample_3.5 | ecosystem: Environmental > Terrestrial > Soil > Wetlands | place: USA: Florida...
GTCCCGCTCGAGGGCGACCAGATCGACACCAAGCGGATCGTGCGCGCCGAGGCGGACTGGCGCTCGCCCGCGCCGGCCGAGCGGCCGAGCGTGCCGTCGTTCGAGGAGGGCACCGAGCTGTCGATCGTCGCCGAGCCGCCGCGCGAAATCGCCGACGTGATCGACGACATCGAGCGCGCGCCCGAGGGCGGCGCCGAGGACGCGATGGCCGACGCGGTCGAGCGCGCGGGCGACGCGCTCGGCGAGCTGATGCGCCGGTTTCCCGGCAAGCTGCGCGTCGACCGCTTCGCCGCCGCCGCGGCCGGCCGGCCGCTGCTCCGCGCCGCGCAGTACGGCGGCCTGCTCGAGCTCGTGGTGCGGCTCGGCGGCATCGCGTCGGAGCTGCTGATCGAGAAGATGAGCGCGCCCGAGCGCGACATCCGCTACTACGCGACCGTGTGCGCCGCCGAGCTGCGCCCGCGCACCGCGGTGTACGCGCTGGTCGAGCGCGTGTTCGACCAGGACTACGGCGTGCGCGAGAAGGCGATCGAGGCGCTCGCCGGCTATCCGATGCAGGATCTGTCGCACGCGCTCGCCCGCGCGCGGCGCGCCGTGCACTCGACCGACCCGGAGGTGGTCGCCGCCGCGGCCAGCGCGATCGTCGCGCTCGGCGACGTCGAGGCGGTCGGCGACCTGATCGGCGTGATCGAGCGCGCCGACCGCGGCACCGAGCACGTGCGGCGCGCGCTGGTCGAGCTCACCGCGCAGGACTTCGGCACCAGCGAGCGCAAGTGGCGCAAGTGGTGGGAGCTCGCGCGCAAGCGCCACCGCATCGAGTGGCTGATCGAGGGGCTCAGCCACCGCGAGGACGCGATCCGCGAGCGCGCGATCGGCGATCTGCGCCGGCTCACCGGCGAGTACTTCGGCTACCACCACGATCTGCCGAGGCGCGAGCGCGAGCTCGCCGCCGAGAAGTGGCAGGCGTGGTGGCGCGAGACCGGCATCCGCCGGTTTCATCCGGCACCGACCCCGGCCGCGACGTCCTCCGACGACGAGCGCGGGCGGCCGACCGGCCTTCTGCCGATCACGCGGCAGCGCGATTAGCGCGTCGCGACGTCGCTCGGCGGATCGGGGCGATCGAACGCCGCGACCGCCATCGCCTCGTCGCCGTCATGGGTCTGCGCGCGCACGACCAGCTCGAAGTGGTCGACCCCGAGGTGATGCGGGGTGACGCGGTACACGGTCAGCGACTCCTCGCCGGGCGCGAGCATGTGGGGCTCCGGATCCACGTCGATGGCCGGGCTCGGCGCGACCGGCTCGACCTCGTAGTCCACCGGCTTGGCGAGGAACAGGTGGTTGTCGAGGTCGGTGATCCCACCGAATCCGGCGCCGAGATCGAGCTCGGGATCCGCGAGCGCGGCGCGCGTCGTGTTCGTCACGCGCACGGCGATCGTGAACGGCCCTTCGGTCGGGATCGTGGCGGGCGGCTCGATCGCGACGTCGAAGCTGTTGCCGCTCCACGTCGCGATGCCGGTCGAGGCGACCTCGCCGGTCTTGCTGACCAGCTCGACGTCGTACCAGTCCGACCGCCCGGGCTGCTTGATCGGCCGGTCGACCGCGAACGTCACGACCTTCGGCGGGCCGCCGCCGGGCTCGGCGTCGAGCACGAGCGGGCGCCGCATCACGAGCTCGGGCGGCTGCTCGGTGCGCCGGCCGTCGAAGCCGAGCTCGTGCATCGCGAGCAAGGTGACCGCGATCTGCCGGGGGTGCGGCGCGGTCGCGACCACGATCGCGCTGACCTTGCCGCCCGCCGGCATCACGCCGCGATCGAGCTCGATCGTGACCTGGGCGTCGCCGAGCTCGAGTACGCCGGTGCGCGCGCGCAGCTTCGGTCCGTCGGACTGGATGTCAGCGCCGAGGCCGCGCAGGCTCGCGGGCACCGCGATCGCGATCGTGACGAGCGAGGAGGCGAGCATCGCGTGCTTCATGGCTGGCTCCGGGCGAGGACGTTGACCAGGCAGCCCAGCGAGCCGTTGAGGCGGTAGATCGACGCGACGTCGATCGGGTGCACCTCGAAGCCCTGGGCCTCGTAGAAGCGCTGCGCCGCGCGATCGAGCGCGGGCAGCTCGTAGGTCGGCAGGTAGACCACGCGCTTGCCATCGCGGCGATCGAACAGCGCGTTGGTGTAGGTCACGTAGCTGCCGGCGCCCTCGAGCACGAGCACCGGCACGCGCGCGACGTGAAAGCCGCGCGCGGCGAGCAGCTCGGCCGCGCGATCGAACCGCCGCGCCTCGAGCTCGACGTCGTCGAGCGCGAGCGCGCCGCCGGCCGGCTCGTGCGCGAGCAGCGCCATGCCGGCGCGCACGTCGCCGACCGCCACCGTGTGATCGTCGAGCGGCATCATGTACATCATGATGTGGTGGCGCGGCACGTCGCCGACCGCGTCGCCGAGCCACACCACGTCCTGGCCGAAGCGCAGCGCGAGCTCGCGCTCGATCGAGTCGCGATCGGCGGCAGCGCGGCCGACGTTGCGCGCGGCGAGGTTGACGTCGGCGAACAGCCAGCGCGGCGTGGCCGCGAGATCGCCGCCCTCGAACACGATGTTCGCGACGTGGGCGTCGCGGTGGTACAGCGCGCGCGAGATCGCGTCGGGCGAGCGCGCGTCGCCGGCGCGACCGACGAACGGGGTCTCGATGCGCGGCGGCGCGAGGATCGCGCCACGGCCGGCGTCGTCGACCAGGGCGGCGTAGCGATCGCGCGACCACGTCGTGATCGGCGCGCCGACCACGACGGGATGGAAGCGCTCGAGGTGCGGCGTGCCCTGGAGCAGCCGGAGGAACCGATCGTAGTCGGCCTGCGCGGTGACCTCGACCTCGACCTCGACCTTCGCGGGCAGCACCGCGAACAGCTGCCGCCACACCGGCAGCGCGACGCGATCCGCGCTCGGCGCGTAGTGGATCGCGACCTTCGCCAGCGGCGCGCTCGGGTCCTCGGCGACCAGCCGGGTGCGCGCGCGGGGATGGCCGTGCAGCCGGCCGGCGAGCTGGACGAGCACGAAGCTCGCGACCAGCCCGAGCGCGATCCCCGCGAGCAGCCGTCTCATCTTCGCGCGACCTCCGCCTCGCCGAGCGCGATCGTCTTGATGTCGATCGCGCCGCCCAGGTTCGGCCCGATGTCGCCCGGGTACGCGGTGGCCTCGACCACGAACGTCACGGACGTGACCGCGTGCTTGGGCGTGACCAGGAAGTGCGCGACCGTGACCTTCCCGTCGTCGGTCGGCGTCGGGCCGACCGGCTGCTCGTCGCTAGGCTCGATGTCGAAGTCGTCACCGCTCACGATCGAGCCCGAGTCGTCGAGCGCGGTGCCGAGCATGACGATCGGGCGCTCCGGCAGGCGGCGGCCGGTGGTGTTCCTGACCTTCACGACCACGGTGAACGGCTCGCCCGCGACCGGCTTGCCCTCGGGCTTGACCGTCATCGCGAGCGAGTTGCCGCTCCATCCGCGGATCGAGACCGCGGCGGCCGAGCCGTCGTCGGCGGTGAGATCGTAGGTCCCGCCGTCGTCCTTGGTCGCGTGATGGCCGTGCGCCGCGACGAAGATGCGGAACGTGTCGGTGCGGCCGGCGACCCGCTGCTGCTTGCCGAGGCGGAGCGCGGTCACGAACGGCTTGCCGCCCTCGGGCGCGGCCTCGAGCGTGATCGTCTCGTGATCGATCGGCACCTGCGGCCGCTCGACCCGCTCGCCCGCATAGTTGTTGCTCTGATAGAGCGTGAGATCGACCTTGACCTGCTTCGCGGCGCCGAACGCGCGGAGCGTCGCGTGGACAGTGTCGCCGGTCGTGACCAGCGAGCGATCGACGTCGAGCGTGACCTTCGCGCCATCGATCACGACCGACTGCTCGAGCGGACGCAGCTTCTTGCCGTCCTTCTCGATCGTGGCGTCGAGCTCGTGCCACGCCACGGGCACGACCAGCGCGACCGTCGCGACGAATCCGGCGATGAAGGAGCGATCTCGCAGCATGCGAGACCAACGCCCCCGGCGCGCCTGCTATTGCGCCTACATGTGCGCGCGGCCAGGGCTTTGCATCAGCGCGTGGCGAGCACGATGTCGACCGCACCCGCCGCCAGGTCGGGCTGGAGCTGGGTCGTGACCACCGCGTGCTGGCCGCGCGCCTCGAGCCGCGCCTCCAGCGCGTCGCGCGCGCTCGCGATGTGCGACGCCACCGCGGGGTCGCCGCTGGCGATCGTGACCACGCCGGCATCGCGCAACGCGCTGCTCACCGCGACCTCGCGCACCCGGAACGCCGGACCGCGCGCGATCGTGAACGTCACGTACGCGCCGCCGTCGCCATCGAACACCACGCGCGCTGGCTGCACCTTGGCCGCGAGAAACCCGCGCGCGACCAGCGCGGCCTCGAGCGCCGCGCGATCGTGATCGAGCCTGGCGCGATCGAGCTGGTCGCCCGGCTTGGTCGAGAGCACGCTGCGCAGGGCGCTCGACGGCAGGCCGCGGCCGTCCAGCGCGACGCTCGCGATCTCCTGCGGCCGCAGGTGGGCGACCGTGCCGGCATCGCCGTCCGGCAGCTGGTGCACCACCTCCCAGCCGATCGCGATCGACAACGCGGCGAGCAGGGTGATCGTGCGCACGCCGGTCATCCGTGCAAGCCGGGGACCACGTCGGGTGTTGTGCAATCCGGCAAGTTTCCACGCCGGCCGCGACGCCGGCGTTGCCGCCTTCCCACACTTTCCGGAACTGTAGCGAGTTGGTCACGCCGGGCTGCGCCGGCCGTGTGGTACCGATGCGCGCATGTCACGCCATCCGGTCGCGCTCGCCCTGGTCCTGGCTGCCTGCGGGTCGTCGTCGCACAGCCTTCCTCCCGACGCGAGCCCCGACGCGCCGCGCCCGATCGACGCCGCGCCGCCCCCCGACATGGCGCTCGACGCGCCGAGCCCGACGGGCATGCACTATCACTACGTGATCGATCACGTGAACGTGCCGACCACGAGCGCACAGGCCCAGGCCGACGGGCTCGACCTCGATGGCAATGGCACGATCGACAACCAGCTCGGCAACGTGCTCGCGACGTTCACGAGCCAGGGCTTCGACTTCCAGACCACGGTGAGCCAGGACGTCGACGACGGCGCGATCATCATGCTCGGCGATCTCCAGGCCAGCGCGCTCGACAACGCGAGCGACGCCGGGTTCACGCTGTACACCGGCACCAACCCGCAGCCGCCGGCGTGCAGCAGCCCGACCGACACCGTGTGCCGCCATCACCTGACCGGCAGCGCGATGTTCGATGTCGCGGCGTCGCCGCGCGACAACCCGCTCGCCGGCGCGATCGTGAACGGCACGTACACCACGACGACCTCCGGTCACCTCTCGGTGCAGCTCGCGCTCGCCGGCAACCCGGTGACGCTGACCTTGATCGGCGCGCGCGCCAAGCTCGTGCCGACCGCGACGACGATCACGACCGGCATCCTCGCCGGCGCGATCACCACGACCGATCTCGACACCAAGGTGTTCCCGGCGGTGCAGCAGGCGGTCACCGCCACGATCGCGGCCGACTGCACGGCGCTGACCAGCCCGCCGACCTGCGGCTGCGCCTCGGGCTCGCAGGGCGCGAGCCTGATCGCGCTGTTCGACGCCAACCACGACTGCGCGGTCTCGGTCGACGAGATCGAGAACAACCAGCTGATCCAGGCCCTGTTCGCGCCCGACGTGACGGTCGAGGGCCAGAAGGCCCTGTCGTTCGGCGTGCAGGTCACCGCGGTCGGCGCGGTCTACACGCCCTAATTGATCGGCACGGTCGCGGCGTTGCCGAACCGGTCGGTGATCTTCGCCTGGGTCGCGCTCGCGTTGTCGGCGACGGAGGCGTCGCCCATCGCGTCGGTGGTGACCGCGGTGGACGACAGCTGCGCGCCCGTCGCGTCGAGCAGGGCGACCGTCGCGGCCTGGCTGCGCACCGGGACCACCTGGTTCGAGTTGACCGCGAGGTCCATCAGCCGGTAGCCCTTCGGCGCGTTCCACTGCACGACCACGCTGACCTGCCCCGAGCCGCGCGTCGCGGTCGGCGCGAGCCCGCCGGCCACGACCTGGAACGGCGCGCTGTCGAGCGACCAGCCCTTGCCGTCGACGTGGAAGCGATAGTTGCCGAGCGGCACGCCGCCGCGATCGTCGAGCGTGTCGAGCCCGGGCGCGCCGAGCCACGGCACCGCCTGCCACTCGACGTCCCACACGTGGGTCTGCGGCCCGCTGCCGCGCTGCAGCGGCTCCGGCGTGTACGCGACGTTCATGTCGATGTCGTCGACGATCCGGCCGCTGCGCCGGGTCGCCGGCACGTAGGTGCCGCTGCCCGCGGGCTGCTCGACCATCAGCGTGACGTGCGGCGTCTGGACCTGCGGGTCGTCGCCGATCCACACGAACGTCGCGATGCCGGACACGCGCGGGATCTGCGCGGCGGGCTGCGCCTGGGCCGGCAGGCCGGTGCGCGCCCAGGTGTCGGGCGGAACGGTCGCCGGGACGGTGCCGGCGTTCGGCGCCGGATCGTCGACCGGGAGGTTGTCGCTGGCGGTGGCGACCGCGACGCGATCGGTGCCGCCGGCGGTGCCGTCCTGGCGGGTCGACATCAGCGCGAGCGGCATCAGCTCGAGCAGCTGCTCGCCGATGTGCTCGGCCTCGAGCGGGCCCCAGAACGTCACGCTCGGCTCGTAGCCGCCCATCATCCAGTCCTCGGGGCGCAGCAGGTAGCCGACGTGGCCCTGCGAGTAGCCGACCAGGATCGTGTGATCCTGCGCGACCGGCGAGCCCTGGCGGAGGTAGTCGGCGAGCAGCACGGTGAGCTCGCCCGGCATCGTGCCGATCAGGTAGTCGTTGATCCGCAGCGCCGAGATCGTCGTGCGCGTGGTCTCGCACACCGGGTGGGTGTCGTCGACCCCGAGATCGAGCTGGAAGATCTGGCCGAGGATCGGCGCGGCCTCGCCGAGCTTGAGGCACGAGCCGTAGGGCAGGATCCCGTCGTCGCCCGGGATCGCGGCGGCCGGGAACATCGCGGTGTCGTACTCGCACAGCCCGGCGCCGACCGGCGCGTTGAACTCGTCGACCGGCGAGACCAGCGCGCCGGTGCCGTCGTAGACCACGCCGTCGGGCAGGGTCTGGCCGTTCCACGGCGCGTACGACAGCGCGCCGTTGCGGATCGTGAAGGTCTCGGGGTTCGGCCCGTCCTCGATCGAGCGCGACAGCATCTGCAGCGCGACCTGCGACTGCATCGCGGCGCCGGCCGAGGTCCACGCCGCCATCAGCTCGGGCTCGGCGACGCGGCCGTGGCCCTCCTCGGTCGCCCACGAGAAGCACGGATCGTTCGGGTTGCCCGGGTGCACCGTGCAGTCGACCCCGCCGTGGCCGGTCGGCGAGTTGTCGCCGCCGGCGCTCTGCAGGTGCATCACGATCACCTGGCTGTCGAACTGCTCCTCCAGCACGCGCTCGAGCGCGCCCGGCGCGTCGGTCGACGCCAGCGAGTTGTCCTCGCTGTTGAGCGTGCCGTGCTCGCCGAAGATCGGGATCGCGGCGATCGGCGCGCCGTCGGTGCCGTCGATCCGGATCATGTAGAAGTGGTTGTCCTTGACGTTGCCGCCGGGCAGCGAGTCGTTCTCGCCGCGGCGATCGTGGTTGATGTTGTTCGGCGGATCGAAGTTGAAGTCGTTGAAGAACCCGATCTGGGCCGGCCGGCGCGCGGCGAGCGCGTCGCGCGCGGTGGCCTCGGCGGTGTCGAGGAAGCGGTTGTAGACGGCCTGGCGGAACACGCCGGCGCCGAGCTTGAGCGGTCCGTGGCCGGTGTACTGCGCCCACGCCGAGTGGCTGTGCGACGCCGCGAGGATGACCTTGCCGGCGAAGTCGGGGCCGAGCCGCTGCTCGAGATCGAACAGCATGCCCTCGTAGACGAAGATCATGTCGATCTTGACGATCACCACGGTCTCGTCGCCCGAGCTCAGCGCGACCGCCTTGACGCGCGGCGCCGACGAGATGCCGATCGACGGATTGAACGTGCCCGGCATCGCGACCTGCCGGGTGTCGACCACGCCGGCCGAGCCGAGAAAGCCCGCGCGCGCGGTGTAGCCGCCGAGCGCGGTGCCGACCGGCACGTCGAGCACGCGCTCGGCTGCGCCGGCCATCAGTGGCATCGCGGTCACCGCCTCGCCGGTGTGCGCGGTCGGCGCGAGCGGCAGGTAGCTGCAGCTCGAGGTGGTGACGCCGGCGTCGGGCGACGGCTTGCTGCCGCCGCCGCACGCCGCGAGAACGAGCGCGAGCGCGAGTCGAGAGACCCTCATCCCGGGCTGCATATCACGGGCGGCGGCGTGCCCGGCGCGAAACTAGCGGAGCGTCTTGCTGACCGTGGCAGTTTGGCCCGCGTCGACCGTCACCGCATAGGTGTAGCGGTCGGACCCGACCTCGAACGTGATCTTGTGCTTGCCCGGGGTGACCGCCAGCTCGACCGGGGTCTTCTTGCCGGTGTCCGCGCCGTCGATGTAGACCTCGGCCGGGGCATCCGTGTGCAGGCTCAGGTGCGCGGTCGTGGGCTCGGCCGTGGCCTTGGACTCGAGCATCTCGCGGGTGATGCCACGGCGGATGCACATCACGTCGAAGTGCTCCTGCGCGTCGGCCGAGAGCTTGGTCCACGCGGTGCGGGCAGCCGGGAGGTTGCCGGCATTGCAGGCCTCCATGAACACGAGCTGCGCGGTGTGCGCGTCGGGCTTGCAGGCGTACGCCTTCTCAAACCAGCGTAGCGCCTCCGCGTGGTTGCCGACCGACATCGCGCTCTGACCTTCGGTCTTCAGGTGCTCGGCATCGCATGGCTTGGCCGCGGGAGCGGCCACGCCCTCCAGATCGTCCATGGTGATGCCGTTGCGGATGCACAGGACGTCGTAGTGATCCTGCTGGTCCGTATCCAGGCGGCGGTAGCTGTCGCGCGCCTTCGCGAGATCCTTCGCGTTGCACGCCGCCATGAACACGAGGGCGTTGCCGTGGTTGCTCGGCTTGCACGCGTAGGCCTGCGCGAAGTCGCGCAGCGCGTTCACGTGGTCACCGATGCTCTCTGCCTGCTGGCCCTCGCTCGTCAGCTTCTCGGCATCGCACGCGGTCTTCGGCGCCGCGCCGAACGGCAGCTGCGCGGCATACTTACCGTCCGGCACGCCGGTGAGCGCGTCGACGGCGTCACGCACGCAAGGCAGGAGGCGTTCGCTGCCGCCATCCGTTGTCTGGAGCTGGACCGACGTCACCACACCGTGCTCGACTTCGAACCGCAGCGACAGCGTGCCGACGAAATCGTCCGCGGCCGCGCACCCGTCGAGCGACGGGCGCAGCGCGTGCATGACCGCGCCGTCGGGTACGATCGGCTGGACGTGATCGCCTCCGAGCGCAGCGACTTGCTGCTGGAGCGCGGAGCGCTCGTGTTCGAGCTGATCGACTCGCTGGCGCAGCGCCTCGAGGTCGTCGTCGCGCGTGGCCGGCGCCGGCGCGAGTCCCGAGCCGAGCGCGACGGTCGCGCCCGGCTCGACCACCACGCTCCGGCCGTCGCTGGTCGCGCGCACGTGGCCGTCGTAGACCACGACGGTGACCAGCGCCACCACGGTGGCGGTCAGCGCGCTCGTTCCGATCAACTTGGCGTCCGAGATGTTCATGGGAGCCTCCACGCGCAGGCTTGCGCCCGACGCTTGCACCGACGTCCCCGCGACGCCGGTATCGATCCACACGTGCGCCCCGGGCTCGACGCGCCAGGTCGCGCTGCCCGCGATCTGCGTGACGTGCAGCCCGTCGGGCTCGCGATGCCACGCGATCGCGGCGCCGGCGTCGAGCTCGGCGGTCGCGCCGGCGAGCTCGACGTGCGTGGCATGCAGCCCGCCGGCGGCGCCGAACGGAAGCCCGGCGCGATCGGCGCCGCCGGCGAGCACCACGATCAGCGCGATCGCCGCCGCGAGCGCGGCCGTCAGGCCGCCGAGCCACCACCACCGCCGCCCCGCGCGCGCGGTCGGCTCGACCGCGCCGACCGCGCCGACCACCGTGGTGTCGCGCAGCCGCGCGATCACCGCGTCGGCGAGCTCCGGCGGCGGCGGCGCTTCCCAGGCGGTGAGATCGAGATCGTCGTCGGTCATGGCCGGTCCCCTAGCTCGGCGGCGAGCTGCGCGCGCAGCGCGGTGCGCGCCCGCGCGAGCCGCGATTTCACGGTGCCGAGGTCGAGCTCGAGCACGTGCGCGATCTCGGCGTAGTCGAGGTCGTGGTACTCGCGCAGCACCAGCACGACGCGCTGTGCGTCGGGCAAGGTCGCCATGCCGCGCGCGATCGCCGCGCCCAGCCGCGCGCGCTCGGTCGCCGCGTCCGCGCGATCGCGCGCGAGCGGCTCGTGCTCGAGCGCGGCGGGCTCGGGCCGGCGCAGCTCGTTGAGCGCGAGCCGGGTCGCGATCGTCAGGATCCAGGTCGACAGGCTCGCCGGCCCCGCGGGATCGAACCGCGGCAGCGCGCGCAGCACGCGCACGAACGTCTCCTGTGCGAGATCCTCGACGCGATGGCGCGCGCGGCCGGCGAGCAGCCGCCAGATCAGCGCGTGCACCGGATGCTGGTAGCGTGCGATCAGCGCGCGCCACGCCGATTCCTCGCCGCGCTGGGCGCGCCGCAGCGTGAGCTCGTCGAGCGGCTCGGCGGCGCGTGCGGCTGCGACGGCGGGCATGGTCGACAGGTATCACCCGCGAGGCGCAGAAAGGTTCCCGCCATCGCAAGCCGCCGGGATCACGCGGCTTCGAGCCCGCGCAGCAGCGCGTCGCGGACCGCCTCGTAGCGCTCGGGCAGCTCGACCGGCCGGTTGCGGTACTGCCCGCCCGGCAGGACACCGTCGTGATAGCCGACCTTGAAGTCGGCGAACTTGAGCCCGCTCGCGGTCGAGATCACGACGACGCGCTGGTCGCGGCGCACCTCGCCGCGCGATGCGAGCTTGGCGAGCGCCGCGAGCGCGACGCCGGTGTGCGGGCAGGTGAACAGGCCATCGCGATCGGCGAGCGCGGAGGCATCGGCGAGCTCGGCCTCGCTGGCGATCTCGACCACGCCATCGAACGCGCGCAGCGCGCGCACCGCCCTGGCGAAGCTCACCGGGTTGCCGATCTGGATCGCCGAGGCCAGCGTCGGCTGCGCCTTGATCGGCTCGAGGGGCGCCCAGCCGCGCCGGTAGCTCGCGTACAGCGGGCTCGCGTGCGCGGCCTGCGCGACGCAGATCCGCGGCCGGCGATCGACGAGGCCGAGCGCGAGCAGCATCTCGAACCCCGCGCCGAGCGCCGACACGTTGCCGAGGTTGCCGCCCGGGATCACGACCCAGTCGGGCACCTGCCAGCCGAGCTGCTGCGCGATCTCGATCGCGACCGTCTTCTGGCCCTCGAGGCGCAGCGAGTTCATCGAGTTCGCGAGGTACACGCCCTCGCGGGTCGCGAGCTCCTGGACCAGCCGCATGCAGCCGTCGAAGTCGCTGTCGATCGCGAGCACGAGCGCGCCCATCGCGAGCGGCTGGACCAGCTGCGCGGTCGAGATCTTGCCCCGCGGCAGGATCACGACGGCGCGGATCCCGGCGGCGGCGGCGTACGCGGCGAGCGCGGCCGAGGTGTCGCCGGTCGACGCGCACGCGATCGCGCGGATCGCCTGCCCGCCCGCGATCATCGCCCGGACCTGCGACACCAGCACGGTCATCCCGAGATCCTTGAACGAGCCCGAGTGCGAGGTGCCGCACTGCTTGACCCGCACGTCGCCCAGCCCCAGCGCGCGGGCCAGCCGCGGCACCGGGCACAGCTGGGTCTTGCCCTCGAGCATCGACACCACGTGCTCGGGCGCGAGCTCGGGCGCGACCCACTCGCGCTTGCCCCACACGCCCGAGCCCCACGGCTGGTCGGCGCGCGCGTCGCCCCAGCGCTCGGCGAACCGTCGCTTCCACGCGTCGGCCGGCACCGCGCGCAGCGCGTCGAGATCGTGCGCGACCTCGAGCAGGTCGCCGCAGCGCGGGCAGCGGTAGATCACGTGATCGAGCGGATACGCTCCCGAGCAGCCTGCGATGCAGCGGAACCGCGCCGAGAACGGCATGGCTCACTCTACCGCTACTTCTTGCGCGCCACGAACCGCACGAGCGACGCGCGATCCTTGGCCCAGTCGGGCACCGCATCGACCACCTCGTCGCGCACGATCTCGAAGCCATCGCCGAACAGCTTGGCGAGCTCGCCGCGCGCGAAGCTGCCGTCGGTCTTGCCCGGCGTGTCGTTGTCATGGAAGTACTCGACGACGAACAGCCCGCCGGGCCGCAGGCTCGGCTTGATCCGCTCGATCCACGACACATCGTCGCCCGCGTAGATCATCGTGACCAGATCCCACTTGTCGGTGCCGAAGTCGTAGCTCGCGAGGTCGGCGTACTCGGCGTCGAGCGCGAGCCCGGCCTTCGCCGCGTGCTCGCGCGCGATCCGGATGCCCTCGGCCGAGAAGTCGACGCCGGTGACCAGCCAGCCCTGCGACGCGAGGTAGAGCGCGTTGCGGCCCTGGCCCATCGCGACGTCGAGCGCGCGCCCGGGCCGCACGCCCGCGACGGTGTCGACCAGCAGCTGGTTCGGCCTGGGGTTGAAGCCGCTGCCGGTCCGGAAGATGTCGTTCCACGTGTCGCGCTCGGCGCCGGCGCCGGCGCGCTGCCAGGTCCACAGCGCGAGCCGCCACGCGTCGCCGTCGCGCTTCCATTCGAGCGTG
>Ga0335081_10014534_pt1 | contig 12737 bp, 10 predicted proteins | sample Lox_Sample_35_FD_206713 | JGI IMG/M metagenome (GOLD analysis project Ga0335081, IMG submission 206713) | Soil microbial communities from Loxahatchee National Wildlife Refuge, Florida, United States - Lox_Sample_3.5 | ecosystem: Environmental > Terrestrial > Soil > Wetlands | place: USA...
CGCTGACGCTGTCGCCCGCGGACTTGAGCCACTTGCCGACGATCGCCTCGGTCACGCTCTCGCCCAGAGCCGGCACGCGAATTTCGGTCGCCATCTCGTCCTCGCCTCGCGAAGGTCGCTTGTCTATCCTCACGCCGCGGCGTCGGGGCCGGTCAGCGCCTCGTCAACCAAAGTCTTCTGCTCGTGCAGGTGTTTCGACAGAAGCCCGCTCGCGGTAGCCGCCGTTGCCGCGCGGCCGGCGTAGGCCGGACGCCGCACGCGGGCCTCGATGCGCTCCAGCACCCACTCGAGGTTGGGCTCGATGAAGCTCCAGGCGCCCATATTCTTGGGCTCCTCCTGGCACCACACCATGCCGGCGTTCTTGAAGCGCGAGAGCTCGTGCATGAGCGCACGCGCCGGGAACGGGTAGAGTTGCTCGACGCGGAGCAGATAGATGTCGTCGATGCCGGCCGCTTCGCGCGCCTCGTAGAGGTCGTAGTAGACCTTGCCCGTGCACAGCACCACGCGCCGGATCTTGTCGTCGGGCTGAAGCTTGATCTTCTCGCCCGGCTTGTACTCGGCGTCGTCCCACAACAGGCGGTGGAACGAGGTGCCCGGCGCCATCTCGTCGAGGCGCGAGAGGACGCGCTTGTGGCGCAGGAGCGATTTCGGAGTCATCAGGATCAGCGGCTTGCGGAACTTGCGGTGCAGCTGCCGGCGCAGGATGTGGAAGTAGTTGGCCGGCGTGGTGCAGTTGGCGACCTGCCAGTTGTCCTCGGCGCACAGCTGCAGGAAGCGCTCCAGCCGGGCCGAGGAGTGCTCCGGCCCCTGGCCTTCGTAGCCGTGCGGCAGCATGCAGACGAGCGCCGACATCCTGAGCCATTTGCGCTCGCCCGACGAGATGAACTGATCGAACACGACCTGGGCGCCGTTGGCGAAGTCGCCGAATTGCGCTTCCCACATGACGAGCGCGTTCGGCTCGGCGAGCGAGTAGCCGTACTCGAAGCCGAGCACGGCCTCCTCCGACAGCATCGAGTTGATGACCTCAAAGTGGGCCTGGTCGTTGGCGACGTGTTTCAGCGGCGTCCAGCGGCGCTCGCTCTCCTGGTCGATCAGCACCGAATGGCGCTGCGAGAAGGTGCCGCGCTCGCTGTCCTGGCCGGAAAGCCGCACCGGGAAGCCCTCGTTCAAGAGCGAGCCCAGCGCCAGGTGCTCGGCCATGGCCCAGTCGATGCCCTCGCCCGTCTCCACCATCTCGCGGCGGCGCTCGAGCAGGCGGCGGATGGTCTTGTGCGCGTTGAAGTCGGGCGGGATGCTGGTGATGCGGCGCCCAATGATCTTCAAGCGCTCGAGATCGACCCCCGTCTCGCCGCGGCGCGCATCGTCCTCGGCGAAGCCGACGCCCGACCAGCGTCCGTCGAGCCAATCGGCCTTGTTGGGACGGAAGGCGTCGGCCGCGCCGAATTCGTTCTCGAGGCGTGCGCGGAAGCCCGATTTCATGCGCTCGGACTCCTGCTGGGTCACGACACCTTCCTCGGCGAGCCGCTTCGAATAAAGCTCGATCACCGTCGGATGCGACTTGATCGTCTTGTACATCAGCGGCTGCGTGAACATCGGCTCGTCGGCCTCGTTGTGGCCGTAGCGCCGGTAGCAGAACATGTCGATGACGACGGGCTTCTGGAACTTCTGGCGGAACTCGGTGGCGATCTTGGCAACGTGCACCACCGCCTCCGGGTCGTCGCCGTTCACGTGGAAGATCGGCGCCTCGACGGTCTTGGCCACGTCCGAGCAGTAGGGCGAGGAGCGCGAATGGCGCGGGCTCGTGGTGAAGCCGATCTGGTTGTTGATGATGAAGTGGATGGAGCCACCGGTGCGGTGGCCCTTGAGGCCCGAGAGGCCGAAGCATTCGGCGACGACCCCCTGGCCCGCGAACGCCGCGTCGCCGTGGATGATCAGCGGCAGCACCGGCGTGCGCTCGCCCGGCGCGCATCCGAGCTGGTCCTGCTTGGCGCGCACCTTGCCCAGCACCACGGGATCGACGATCTCCAGGTGCGAAGGGTTCGCCGTGAGCGATAAGTGCACGTTGTTGCCGTCGAAGGCGCGGTCGGAGGAGGCGCCAAGGTGGTACTTCACGTCGCCCGAGCCCTCGACGTCGTCGGGCTTGAAGGAGCCGCCCTTGAACTCGTTGAAGATGGCGCGGAACGGCTTCTCCATCACGTTGGCGAGCACGTTGAGGCGCCCGCGGTGGGCCATGCCGATGACGATGCCTTTGACGCCGAGCTGGCCGCCGCGCTTGATGATCTGCTCCAGCGCCGGAACGATCGACTCGGCGCCGTCGATGCCGAAGCGCTTGGTGCCGGTGTACTTCACCTCGCAGAACTTCTCGAACGTCTCCGTCTCGATGAGCTTGTTCAGAATCGCGCGGCGGCCCTCGGGCGTGAAGCGGATGTCCTTCTCCTCGCCCTCGATGCGCTCCTGGATCCAGGCCTTCTGCGACGGGCTCGTGATATGCATGAACTGTGCACCGATGTGCCGGCAGTAGGTGCGGCGCAGGATGCGCAGGATCTGGCGCATGGTGGCCGTCTCGAGCCCGAGCATGCGGTCGATGAAGATGGGCCGGTCGAGATCGGCGTCGGTGAAGCCGTAGGTCTCGGGCTTGAGCTCCCGGTGCACCTTGCGGTCGGCGAGGCCCAAGGGGTCGAGATCGGCGGCGAGATGGCCCATGACGCGGTAGGCGCGGATCAGCATCAGCGCGCGGATCGAATCCTGCGTCGCACGCAGCGAGGCGGCCGGCGACATCTCGAAGCCGAGCATGTGCGCGCGCGCCTGCAGATTGTCGCGCAGGGTGCGCTCCTCGGCGCCGTAGTCGCCGGTCAGCGCCGCGACGAGCTCGCCGTTCTCCGTCTCGAGCGGGCGCACGCCCCAGCTCGGGCCGCGCCCGTCGCCGTGAGCCCTCTCACGCTCCTCCTTGAGGCTCTCGAAGAAGTGCCGCCACTCGTCGCCGACCGAGCCCGGGTTGCGCTCGTATTGGGCCTGCATCTCCTCGACGTAGGCCGCATTGGCGCCGCTCAGGAAGGACGTTCGCAGGAATCGATCATTGAGCGGTTGGCGGGTCATGGAATCTCTTGCCTCAACGAAAGGGCGGGGCGGAAAGCCGGCCGGGGTGCCAGCTCAGCGATGCCGAGGGCATCCAATATTTAGTGTGCGCCGCAGCATACGCCTACTTGGCCACTTTGGCATGCCGAGTTTGACCTTTTAGGACATCCATCAGCGTGGTCCCCAAGGCCGCCGGGCTCGACGCGATGGCGATGCCGGCCGAGCGCATGGCGTCGAGCTTGTCGGAGGCCTTGCCCTTGCCGCCGGAGATGATGGCCCCCGCATGCCCCATGCGGCGCCCGGGGGGTGCCGTGACGCCGGCGATGAACCCGGCCATGGGCTTGGCGCGGCCGCGCTTGGCCTCGCTCTTGATGAAGTCGGCGGCGTCCTCCTCGGCCGAGCCGCCGATCTCGCCTATCATGATGATGGAGTCCGTCTTGGGATCGGCGAGGAACAGCTCGAGCACGTCGATGAACTCCATGCCCTTCACGGGATCGCCGCCGATGCCGACGGCAGTCGACTGCCCGAGCCCGGCGTCCGAGGTCTGCTTCACCGCCTCGTAGGTGAGCGTGCCCGAGCGCGAGACGATGCCGACGCGCCCCGGCGTGAAGATGTTGCCCGGCATGATGCCGATCTTGCACTCGTTCGGCGTGAGCACTCCGGGGCAGTTGGGCCCGATGAGGCGCGACCTCGAGCCGTCGAGCGCGCGCTTCACCTTGACCATGTCGAGCACCGGGATCCCCTCGGTGATGGCGACGATGAGCGCGATGCCGGCGTCGATCGCCTCGAGGATGGCATCGGCCGCGAACGGCGGCGGCACGTAGATGGCTGTGGCGTCGGCGCCGGTCGCGGCCTTGGCCTGCGCCACGGTGTCGAACAGCGGCACGTCGGCGAGCTCCTCGTCGGGGTGCCTCGAGCCGCCCTTGCCGGGCGTCACGCCGCCGACGATCTTGGTGCCGTAGGCCTTTGCCTGCTTGGTGTGGAACGTACCTTGGCTGCCGGTGATGCCCTGGCAGATCACCTTGGTGGACTTGTCGACGAGAATGGCCATTACGCTGTCCGCTGCCGTTGCGCGCCCAACTCTTGAAGTCTTTTCTGCACTGCTTCAAGCCGAACAATGGGCGAAGAGGCGAAATATCTTCGCACCGTCTGCCGACTGCCGTTCGATTGGGCGCTAGCTGCTCGAGGTGGCCGCAAAATTAGGCGGCCTTCTTCACTGCGCCCGTGATCTTCTCCGCCGCATCGCCCAGGTTGTCGGCGGGCGTAATCTTCAAGCCGCTCTCGTTTAAGATCTTCTTGCCGAGGTCGACGTTGGTGCCCTCGAGGCGAACGACGAGCGGCACGCGGATGGCCATCTCGCGCGCCGCCGCCACCACGCCCTCGGCGATGATGTCGCAACGCATGATGCCGCCGAAGATGTTGACCAGGATGCCCTTCACGGCCGGATCAGAGAGGATGATCTTGAACGCCGCCTGCACGCGCTCCTTGGAGGCCCCGCCGCCCACGTCGAGGAAGTTCGCGGGCTCGGCGCCGTAGAGCTTGATGATGTCCATGGTCGCCATGGCGAGCCCGGCGCCGTTCACCATGCAGCCGATGGTGCCGTCGAGCTTGACGTAGGAGAGGTCGTGCTTGGAGGCCTCGACCTCCATCGGATCTTCCTCGGTGAGATCGCGCATCTCGACGATGTCGGGGTGGCGATAGAGCGCGTTCGAATCGAAGCTCATCTTGGCGTCGAGGCACGTGAGCGAGCCGTCCGGCGTCACTACCAGCGGATTGATCTCCAAGAGGCTCACGTCCTTGGCGAGCATCAGCCGGTAGAGATCGCCGACGAGCTTGACGCAGGCCGACACCTGCTTGCCCGAAAACCCCAGCGCGAAGGCGATCTTGCGCCCGTAGAACGGTTCATAGCCCGAGGCCGGGTCGATGGCGACCGAGATGATCTTGTCGGGCGTCTCCGCCGCCACCTCCTCGATGTTCATGCCGCCGGCCTGGCTGGCGATGAAGGCGACACGCGACGTCGTCCGATCCACTAGCGCGGAGAGATAGAGCTCGCGCTCGATGTCGCATGCCTCCGACACGAACACGCGGTTGACGATGCGGCCATCCGGCCCCGTCTGCTTGGTGACGAGCGTCTTGCCCAGCATCTGCTCGGCGAAGGCGCGCACCTCCTCGCGCGACTTGGCAAGGCGCACTCCGCCTTTCGGCCCCGCAGCGGCCTCCTTGAACTTGCCCTTGCCGCGGCCGCCGGCGTGGATCTGCGCCTTGACCACGAACATCGGGCCCGAGAGCTGCTGCACCGCCTCGGCCGCCTCGCGCGCCGAGAACGCCGCCATGCCGCGCGGGGTTGGGATGCCGAATTGCCGGAGCAGCTCTTTCGCCTGGTACTCGTGGATATTCATGCCACCTCGCTACGCTCAACCGATGCTGCCGACCTGCGGTGCTCAAGCGCCGAGCTGCGGCGCGATTTTGGTGCAGGCGTCGACGAGGCCCTTCACGGACTCGACCGACTTGATGAACATGTTGCGCTCCGCCGCGTTGAGGTCGATCTCAACGACGCGCTCGGCGCCGCCGGCACCGATGATCACCGGCACGCCGACATAGAGACCCTTCACGCCGTACTCGCCGTTGAGGTAGGCGGCGCAGGGAAGGATGCGCTTCTTGTCCTTCAGATAGCTGTCGGTCATCTCCAGCGCCGAGGAGGCCGGCGCATAGTAGGCCGAGCCCGTCTTCAACAGCGCGACGATCTCGCCGCCGCCCTTGCGCGTGCGCTCGACGATCTCATCGAGCCGGTCCTGACGCATCCAGCCCATGCGGATGACATCGGGCAGCGGGATGCCGGCGATCGTGGAATAGCGCACGAGCGGCACCATGTCGTCGCCGTGGCCGCCGAGCACGAAGGCCGAGACGTCCTCCACCGAGATGCCGAGCTCGGAGGCGAGGAAATAGCGGAAGCGCGCGGTGTCGAGCACGCCGGCCATGCCGACGACCATGTTGCGCGGCAGGCCGGAGGCCTTCTGCAACGCCCAAACCATGGCGTCGAGCGGGTTCGTGATGCAGATGACGAAGGCGGAGGGGGCGTATTTCTTGATGCCGGCGCCGACCTGCTCCATCACCTTGATGTTGATGCCGATGAGGTCGTCGCGGCTCATGCCGGGCTTGCGCGGCACGCCGGCCGTTACGATGCATACGTCCGCGCCCTCGATGTCGGCGTAGGCGTTCGAGCCCTTGAAGTGGCAGTCGAAGCCTTCGACCGAGCCCGATTGCGCGATGTCGAGCGCCTTGCCCTGGGGCAACCCTTCGGCGATGTCGAAGATGACGGCGTCGCCCAGCTCCTTGAGTCCGATGAGGTGCGCGAGCGTGCCTCCGATCATACCTCCGCCGATCAAGGCGATCTTCGTGCGCGCCATGTCCTCCCGCTCCCTCTGCTGAATTTGGGTGATTTCGTGCGGCGAACGCCCGCACCCGAGGGCTTGCCACAACTCCGACACGAGTACGTTTAGACTACCGGTCCCAGCAGGAAAAGCCCAACTTCGGGCGCACGCAAAGCGTTGCACCTGCAGAGATTCACCAAGCGGCGGTCGGTCTTACGGGTCCGGGCGGCGGGAGACACGCACAGGACCGCGCAGGGCGTGGGGACGGAGGGGGAGTGAGGGCGACCTATCTCGCTGCAGCGCTGTTGCTCACGGGCTCCGCCTGGGCGGGCGAGCACACGTTCCTCGGCTTCCAGCTCCTCGACCTCGAGCATCAGACGGTCAAATGGCAAAGCCCACGCATGGGCGTGGGCGCCGCCGTGACGTACGCATTCGCGACCGAAGCGGTCGACACTCCCGGTGCTCGCAACTGCGCTAAGCTGGTGCCGCCGGAAAAGGCATACGCCCCCTCGCACATCACGGCCGAGCAGTTCCGTCATGAGGTGGCGGCCGCGTTCCGCATGTGGGAAGGCGTCGCCAACATCAGCTTCCGCGAGGTCCACGATCCGCGCGCTGCCGACATTCTCATCGGCGCGCAGGGTGAGCCGCAGGGGCGCGCCTTCACCAACGTCGCCCTGAAGGACGGCCCCCCGGGCCTCAAGACCATTGAGCGATCACTCATCTGCCTCAATCCGCAGCGGCCCTGGAAAGTGGGCTTCGACGGGCGCCTCGACGTCTATGATATCCGCTACACCGTCGCCCACGAGATCGGGCACGCCATCGGCCTCGATCATCCGAGCGCGGCGGGCGAGCTCATGTCCTACCGCTACGACGAGCGCCAGCGGGGCCTGCAGCCGGGCGATAGCAAAGGCGTCGTGCTGCTCTACGGGCCGAGGCCCGGAACGTCGCCCTACGCGGACATCGAGACGGGATCCATTCCCGTTCAAAGTGCGCAAGAGGGCAAGGCTGCGTCCCCGTTCGGCATCGGCGAGGCGCGCGACAAGGCCCAGTCGGCACGTTGAGCGATAGTCAGCGGCGGAGCTCGATTGGCCGCCCCTGGCCATGGCGGCTCCTGAGATAAGCCTCGCTGCGCATCTCCATCAGCCGCGACACCGTGCGCTGGAAGGCGTGCGTTTCGGCGCCGTCCGGGTAAAGGCCGGCCGGTTCGGCCTCGGCCGAGGCGATGAGGCACACCCCGTTGTCGTAGAGGGTATCGATCAGATTCATGAAGCGGCGCGCGGTATCGCGGCGCTCCCGCGTCAGCACCGGGATGCGGTCGACAATGAGGGTATGATAGGCGTGCGCGAGGTGCAGATAATCGAGCGAGCCGAGCGGCAGCTCGCATAGCTCCCCGAAGTCGAAACGGGCTATGCCCATGGACGCCACGGGCACCCGCACCGAGCGTCCCTTGACATGCACGCTCTCCTCGCGGCCGGGGTGCCGTCCCGTCAGGCGGTCCCAGTGCTTGTCGAGCTCGGCTTTGGCGCGCTGATCCGCCGGCATGAAGTAGAGCGGCAGCCCCGCGAGCTTGTCGAGCCGGTAGTCCTTGGCGGAGGCGAGCTCGACGACGTCCATGCGCGCCTCGATCGCGTCGATGAAGGGCAGGAACAGCTGCCGGTTGAGGCCATCCTTGTAGAGCGCACGCGGCGCCGAGTTGGAGGTCGCCACCACGACGACGCCGCGGGCAAGAAGCTGCGTGAACAGCCGTCCGAGGATCATCGCGTCGGCAATATCGGTCACCTGCAGCTCATCGAAGCATAGAAGGCGCGCCGCTTGCGCAATGCCGTCGGCGACGTGCGGTATGGGATCGCCGTCGACGGCGCAGCGCGCCTTGGCGATGCGCTCGTGCACGTCCGCCATGAACTCGTGGAAGTGCCGGCGCAGCTTGGGCGCGAAGCAGGCGAGCTCGAAAAAGAGATCCGCCAGCATCGTCTTGCCGCGGCCGACAGCCCCGTAGATGTAGAGGCCGCGCGGCGCCGAATTGCCGGCGCGGCCGAACAACGAGCGCATTCCTGCCCGGTTGGGCTGCCAGCGCTGCAGATGCGCCAGCAATTGGTCGAGCCGTCGCGCGACATCGAGCTGCGCTGCGTCGGCATCGAGCTCGGCCTGAGCGATCTGCTCGCGCAGGCGCCCCGTCAGCTCGCCAGTCACGTTTTGCATCATCGGCGCAAAGATTCCCCGCAGCCCTCGTCGCGCACTTCTTAGAGATCGGCGGCTCGTGTGCAAGTTGGCGCGACCGAATGTCACGAACTCTGCGCAGCGCCGCTACGTGCGGCATTCAATCCTCCCCATCGCTGCCGCGGGTGGAACTTCTGCCATGTGAGTGGCATATTGTGCAGTGCTAAAGGGGAGTGGGCGTTCGGCGCGCTCCAAAAAACCAATCCCTGTGCAGCTGGCGATGGCGTCACCGGTTCCGGTGGCGGCGGCCAGTATCTGTTGCCTGGAACGGAGGTTCTCGTCATGAGCGAACGTCAGTTCTCGGGAGGAAACATCAGGAAGCTGTGGCCGACGGAAACAAACAAGTTCCGCGACCACCTTTTGCGGCTCGACAAGATGAGCCGGCGCCTGCGCTTCGCGCACGGCGTCTCGGACGCCTTTATCGAGGATTATGCCGCCCGCTCGGCCGAGATGGGCACGCTCATCTACGCCTACTTCGACGGCGGCGAGGTCCGCGCGGCGGCCGAGCTCAAGAAGCTCGGCGACATATGGGGCCGCGAGGCCGAGGCGGCGTTCTCGGTCGAGCAAACCCTGCAGGATCAGGGCCTCGGCAGCGAGCTGATGGGCCGCGTCATCCGCGCCGCGCGCAATCGCGGCGTGCAGCATCTGTGCGTCTCCTGCCTGGCGGAAAACGGCAAGATGCGGGCGATTGCGCGCAAATACGAAGCGGATTTGCGTTTCGAGTACGGTGAGGTCGTCGGCGAGATCGTTCCCGATGGCGCCAATTACTTTTCCCTGCTCGCCGAGGCGGTGGAAGACCGCTTCGGCTACATGATGGCGGTGCTCGATTTGCAGAGCCGCGTCGTGAAAGCGGCGTGATCGCGCGCCCATTCCGGACGCAATTTGCAGGCCGTAACTCTCTCAATTGCGCCCGCGCGCTTTCGCAAAAAGCGGAGGCGAAATCTGCAGACGACGCGCCACGACATTAGAAACACGAGAAAAATGAGGATTTCGCGCAACACGTTTGAGCGAATGCGCTTTGCCGCAACGCGTAAATTGCAATTTGATGTCAACAAAATCTTCGAACTTGCTCATCCTTTTTTTGTTCGGAGCTGATTCGAACTCGAGAGAGATAGGAAACTGGAAAGAGGTATGAACCAAATGGCTAAGAGGGTAGTGAAACGGAAGATCAAGAAGGCGCCGGCTCGCCGGACCGCCAAGAAGTCGACTGCACGCAAGACGGCTCGCAAGAGCATGCGCAAGACCGCTCGCAAGGCGGCTCGGAAGACGCGTCGGGCTGCCTAACGCAGCCGGATCACGCGCGGTTAGCTTGGCTGAAGCGTGTGATGCAGGACGACGGGAGCGGGCCTCATAGCCCCCGCCCACTTATCTCCTTCAAGACCGGTGGCAGCGAAGGCGCCGCCGGTCTTTCTCTTTTGTCGCCCTTTTTTACTCGGGGAGGTGGTTCACGGCCTCGATGTTGTGCCCGTCCGGGTCGAGGACGAAGGCGCCGTAGTAGTTTTCGTGGTAATGCGGCCGCAAGCCCGGGGGTCCGTTGTCGATACCGCCCGCCGCAATGGCCGCCTCGTAAAAGGCGCGCACATCGGCCCGCGACTTCGCCGTAAAGGCGACGTGCAGGCGCGATTGCAGGGGCTTTCCGGTCCCGATCCAGAAATGCGGCCGGTCGGCGCCAAAGCCCGCATATCCGTCCTCGCCATCCTCCGACAGCGAAACCTGCATGACGAGCTTGTAGCCGAGCGGCGCCAGCGCCTGGCTGTAGAACGCCTTGGAACGCTTGAAGTCGGTGACGCCGAAGCCGATGTGATCGAGCATTGCCGCTAACTCCGAAACGTTGGAGGTTGATTGCTTCCCGGGCTCGCCGTGCCGCTTCAGACGCGGCGCTCCACCATCAGCTTCTTCAACTCGGCGATGGCCTTGGCGGGATTGAGCCCCTTGGGACAGGCCTTGGTGCAGTTGAGGATGGTGTGGCAGCGGTAGAGGCGGAAGGGATCCTCTAGCGTATCGAGCCGCTCGCCGGTCGCCTCATCGCGGGAGTCGCTGATCCAGCGGAAGGCCTGCAGCAGCGCGGCGGGGCCCAAGTAGCGGTCCTGGTTCCACCAGTAGCTGGGGCAGGAGGTGGAGCAGCAGGCGCACAGGATGCATTCGTAGAGCCCATCGAGCTTCTGCCGGTCGGCATGCGACTGGCGCCATTCCTTGGGCGGGGCCGGCGTGTCCGTCTTAAGCCAGGGCTCGATCAGGCGGTGCTGCGCGTAGAAGTTGGTCATGTCGGGCACGAGGTCCTTGACGACATGCATATGTGGCAGCGGGTAGATCTTCACGGGCCCCTTGATCTCCGCGAAGCCTTTAAGGCAGGCGAGCGTGTTGGTGCCGTCGATGTTCATGGAGCAGGAGCCGCAGATGCCCTCGCGGCACGAGCGGCGGAAGGTCAGCGTGGGATCGATCTCGTTCTTGATCTTGATGAGCGCGTCCAAGACCATCGGCCCGCAGCGGGCGGTGTCGACCCAATAGGTATCGAGGCGCGGATTGTCCTCGCCATCCGGGTTCCAGCGGTAGATGCGGAACTCCTTCCAGCTGCCGCCGCCCTCCGGGCCGTTCCAGGTCTTGCCGGGCTCGATCTTGGAGTTGCGGGGAAGCGTGAAGTGGACCATCGGGCGGGCTTTCTTGGCGGCGGCTAGCGCGTCGGCCCTCACATGAGGCCCCACCGGCGCCGCTGTCAACGCCCGCGTCCGGTACGGCCCCCCAGCAAATCGTCACTCGACGCGATGCTTCTTTAGGGCGCGGACGAGCTCGGTGAGCGCCAGCGCCACCTCCGCGCCGGTATCGACGGATGCTTTCAGGCTCGCGCGCGTCTGGATCAGCTTGTTGAGGCGCTCCTGCTGCTCGCCGAACCCGAAGAAAAGCTCCTCGGGCGCGTTGATCTCGCCGTCCTCCACAGCGCTCATGACGTCGAAGGCGTTCTGGGAGGCGAGCACCAGCATCGAGGCGACATCGTTCATGAGCTGGTGGAACAGGCGCGCCGCGTCCGCGCCGACGCGCGGCCCGTGCACGCCGAACTTCAAGGGCGATGAAGCCGGGGCGCCATCTCCGGCGAACAGCTTGGGATTGCGCTGAAAGCGGCGGAAGATCTCCTGCAACCCGAGGCAGCAGGTCTCGAGGTCACGCAGCGCCGTTCCGGCCTTGCGCTTTGCCTTGGCGCGATCGGGCGTGCGCTCTTGGGCCGTCCAGTTGATGGTGGCGATGGAGGCGATGGCGCCGAGGGCGGCCAGCGCCGGCAGCACGGCCGTGAACGGATCGGGCGCGAGCCGCGTCTCGCCCTCGGTAACGGGCTGGCTCTCGGCAGGTTTGCTCGCCGTCCCCGCCGGACCCTCCGTCCCCTTCGTAAACCGGATTCGCATTCGGCCTCCGCCCTCTTCCCCGATCTTACGTCAATTCGCGGACAGGAATGCGCGTCTGCGGCGCCGCAGCTTGTGAAAGGTATGTTGAGGGGGGTGGGAGCGCTTGCAAGCCGCAAGAGCTAGCAGCAACGAGGGGACGGGCGGCAAGTGCCGTTCCGGGTCGGGTGAAAGCGGCGTTCGCCGCCCGCCGCCGCTATTGGGTGCGCGGCCGTTCTCCACGCTCGGGCCTAGCTGAAGGGCGCCGAATCCCAAGTTCGCGGCCCCCGCCTCCGCAACCGCCCAGCTCGCGGCCGCGTCCTCTTGTGAGGCGGAACGCGCAAAGCCTAGGCGCGGGCACGCGGGGCGGGGATAAGTTTCCCTTCCGGGCGCGGGCGAGACCCGCGCCGGCGTCAGGCTTATGCTCAAGGTTCGCCTCAATCCGAGACCGCTCATGCCGCCACCCAAGACCCCGTTGCTCGCCGCCGACTGCGTCGTCTTCGACGGCCAGGATCGCGTGTTGCTGATCAGGCGCGCCTATCCGCCCTTCCAAGGCGAATACGCCCTGCCGGGCGGTTTCGTGGAGGTCGGCGAGGCGGTCGAGGACGCGTGCCGCCGCGAGCTCAAGGAGGAGACCGGCATCGCGGCCGGCCCCCTAACGCTCATTGGCGTCTACTCCGACCCCAAACGCGACCCGCGCGGC
>Ga0335081_10014535_pt1 | contig 12736 bp, 8 predicted proteins | sample Lox_Sample_35_FD_206713 | JGI IMG/M metagenome (GOLD analysis project Ga0335081, IMG submission 206713) | Soil microbial communities from Loxahatchee National Wildlife Refuge, Florida, United States - Lox_Sample_3.5 | ecosystem: Environmental > Terrestrial > Soil > Wetlands | place: USA: Florida...
CGCGCCTTCTCGCAAGGTCTCGCTGAAACGCTTACCGCCAAGCTTAGCCAGCTGACCGATCGCTATCCAATAGAAGTTGTATCCGCAAGCGAAGTGCGGGCGCAGTCGGTAGCTTCGCTGGAATCTGCAAAAGCCAACCTGGGAGTGAACCTGGTCCTCGAAGGCAGCTTCCAGCAGGCTGGGCGGAGTGTGAGGGTGAATTACAACCTGGTGGATGCCGGCACTCACCGCGTGCTGCGCGCCGATACGATTACTTCCGACGCCGGTGATCCGTTCGCGCTCGAGGACCGTGTAGTGGACAGCGCACTGCACGCCCTGGACCTCGAACTGAGTTCGTCCGAGCGGCAAAGCCTCGCGGCGCGGGGCACGGGGCAGCCGGATGCCTACGACTTCTATCTGCGCGGCCGTGGATATTTGCAGGATTATCAGAAGCCGGAGAACATCGATAGCGCCATCGAGGTCTTTCAGCGAGCGCTCGAGCGCGATCCCAAGTATGGATTGGCATACGCCGGGTTGGGCGAAAGCTATTGGCAGAAATACGAACTCACGCATGACCGGTCGTGGGTAACGAAGGCGCTGGAGGCTTGTCAGAGGGCCGGGCAAAGCGGGACTGGATTTACCTGTCTGGGCGTGGTTTACAACGGTACCGGAAGGTACGAAGAAGCGGCGAGTTCATTCCAGCGTGCCCTTGATGCCGACCGCACCAGTGACGCCGCTTATCGAGGTCTGGCTGCTGCCTATGAACACACGGGAAAATTTGCGGACGCGGAGCAAACCTATCGCCGTGCCATCACGATCCGCCCCGGGTACTGGAGCGGTTATAGCTGGCTGGGTGCTTTTCTGTTCAACCAGGGGCGTTATGAGGAGGCAGTCAAGGCATTCTCCCAAGTGACGACGTTGGCGCCGGACAACATTCGCGGATACAACAATCTCGGAGGGACCTATCTCGCCCTTGGCCGCTACGCCGATGCTATCTCGGCTTTCGAAAAGTCAGTTGCGATTCAGCCCAATGAGGACGCTTATTCGAATTTGGGCGCGGCCTACCTGTTCTTGCGACGTTTTTCCGAAGCCTCGCGCGCGTGTGAACGAGCCGTGCAGTTTGACGGCAATCAATTTGTCCTATGGGCAAACCTGGCCAATGCTTACTACTGGGAGCCCGGCCGCCGCGGCGATTCTGTGGCTCCGTATCACAAGGCCATTGCCCTCAGTGAGGAAGAACTGCGCGTCAACCCTCGCAATGCTGTTTCGTTGAGTTACCTTGCGGTCTTCCACGCAATGATAGGAGAGGAGAAACCAGCCTGGACTGCGCTGGATCGCTCGCTGGTACTGGCTCCGGCCGATGCTACCGTCCTGATGAACGCAGCCTTGGTGGCGAATCAATTGGGAGAAGCAGACAAGGCGATCGCTTGGCTGCGTAAGTCATTGGCTGCCGGCCAATCGCTCGACGTAGTGCGCAACACTGTCGATTTCGACAACCTGCATTCCAACAAGAAATTTCAAAACCTTCTACAGGAAAAGATCCCTGCAGAGCAGTAGATGTAACCAGCACCGGGAAAGTGTCTTTCAGGAGCTACACAAAAATTCAAACAGCTTAGTTTAGGAGGTGGATTATGGCAGCATTACCCGTACACGTAACGGCCACAGTCTTGGCTGGCATTGACGTTGCCAACAAGAAAGTAAACCCTACGACAATTAACATCACTAAGGGCCAGCAAGTGGAATGGCATTGCACGGACATAAAGCAAACCGCCACGGTTAGGTTTCCAACCACTCAAAATCCGTTTTACGACAATAACCTGGTTGTTCCCGTGGGCGGCGCGGTCTTGTCCGGCCCGGTCAAAGACTCTGCCCCCATTAACGTCGAAATCCCGTACGAGATTCTGGTTAACGGCGTGCCACTCAGTCTTGCACCTAGAGTGATCATTATTATCAGGCCGTAGCAGCGTTTCTCGACGGCAGAATGTCAAAGGACGGGCGGTCACCGCCCGTCCTCTTTTTGCTCGCGAACCTGACAGCTCAGTTGATGTCGAACTGTTCCTGATGCAGCGCCGGATCGCTCTTCACGATCACGGTCTTCTTGATCAGTTCTTCCATTTCGTTCAGCAGCCGGCCATTGCTGGACTTCAGCACCTTGGCCACTTCTGGATTCACCCGTAACATCACGTCGGAATGCTCCAGGTGCTTGGCCATCTTGCGCATCTCGACATAAATCTCGTTGCACACCGTGGTTGGCGATTTAACAAAACCCGTCGACTGGCAATAGGGGCATGGCGAACCGATGGTGCGCTCGAGTGACTGCTTCACGCGCTTGCGGGTAATCGCCACCAATCCAAAATCGTTGAACTGCAGGACCTTGGATGGCGAGCGGTCGCTGCGCAGCGCCTCTTCCAGAGCTTGCATGACCTTCTGGCGATTGCGGCGCTCGTCCATGTCGATGAAATCGATGATGATAATGCCGCCGAGATCGCGCAGGCGAACCTGGCGCACGATCTCTTTGATCGCATCGACATTGGTTTTGACGATGGTGTCCTCCAGGCGCGCCGTCTTGCCGACGTACTTGCCGGTGTTGACGTCGATGGCGACCAGCGCCTCCGCCTGATTGATAACGATGTAGCCGCCGCTCTTCAGCCAGACTTTGGACTTGAGAGCCTTGTTAAGTTCGTCGGTCAGGCCGAACTGCTCGAAGAGGGGGGTCTCTTTGGTGTAGAGCTTGACGCGCTTGACTAGCGCAGGCTGGAAGCGGTTGGCGAAGCGCAGGATCCGTTCATATTCCTGCTCGGTGTCGACCCAGATGGCGGTAAAGTCAGAAGTAACCTGATCGCGCAGCACGCGCTCCACCACGTTAAGATCGTGATAGATCAGCGTGGGAGCCTTGCCCATCTCGGCGCGGGTCTTGATCTCCGACCACAGGCCCTTGAGAAAACGGATGTCGGCGCGGAGCTCGTCTTCGGAAGCGCCCTGCGCGGCCGTGCGCACGATAAAGCCTCCATGCCCGTTTTCACGCTCGCTGAGCACGATGCGCTTCAGCCGTTGCCGTTCTTCCTCGGAAGAAATTTTTCGTGACACTCCGGTATGATGCACCGTCGGCATATAAACCAGGAATCGGCCGGGCAGCGCGATGTGGCTGGTGATGCGGGCGCCTTTCTTGGCGATTGGTTCCTTGGCGATCTGCACCAGGATTTCCTGGCCTTCTTTCAAAAGGTCGGTGATCAGGGGGACGTTTTGGGTTTCGCGACGGCGGAAGCGGCGGCCTCCGCGGCGTCCGCGTGGTCCGCCCCGGCGGTCGAATCCCTGACGTTGGGCGCGGCGCGTATAGCTCGGATTGCCCGAGGCGGCGCGAACTTCGGCCTGGGCATCGGTAGTACCGTTGCCGCGGGCTTCGGCGTCGAGCAATGCTTCGGCCTCGGCCTGGGCTTCTTCGAGTTCCAGTTCTTCCGCGTCCTCGTCGTTTTCTTCTTCGCTTTCCTCAGAGAAGCTTTCTTTCGATTGGCCGGCAGCTTCGATCACAGCTTCGCCATTTTCCGCAGCCTGCGGCTCGACCGTTACTCGGGAGCCCTCTTCGGCGTGTCGGGTCTCTTCTTCCATTTCTTCGAAAGCAATATCTTCTTCAAGGTCTTCCACATAAGAAGCGAGATCGGCTTCTTCCTCTTCAATCTCTTCTTCTTCGAGGGTGCCCCGGTGGGCCGCCGCTACGGGAGACTGATCCGACTCAGCAAAAGGCTTGTTGTCCTCCCCGATAACTTCTTCTTCGGTTTCGTCCGCGCCAAATACCTCGGCGACATTCATCTCATGCAGGCGTCGCTGTTCGCGGTCCCACTCGGGAGATCCGATCTCCGCATTGGCAGCCGCACCGCGGGCGCGCAGTTCCTGTTGCGGTTGTTCGTCTTTTGGTTCGGCGAAGACGGCGGGAGATTCTTCGACCTCACGCTTCTGCTCGCCGGGAGCGGTCCCCTCGGCGAACAGCGGTTCGTCCTCGGGGAAAGACGCAGTTACAGGTGTTTCCTCGTGAGCTTGGGTCTGCGACTCGTGCGAAACAGGCGTCTGGTTTTGCGCCATCCGCTGATATTTCGAGATCGACTCTCCGGGCAGCAGGATAGGCTGATATCCGGGAGGCGGGCCGAAGTCACTTCGCTCATGGCGAGGCTCGGAAGATGGGCGGGCAAAGCGGTTGTCCGGCATTCCGCGACGCCCACGACGACGCCGATTGCGCCAGTTGCCGCGGCCTTCTTGCTGCTGTCCTCCGCCGTTCGGTTTGGCGTGGCTCTCTCCGTTTGCTTTCGGATGATTTTCACTTGCTGCCGCCACAGGCTCAATTTGTTCAGCTGCGGGAGCCGGTTCTTCAGAAGGATGCTCAGGCGGCTCAGGCGGCTCAGGCGGCGCAGAAACCGTCTGCACTGACCGCCCCGTGGGGATGTCTTCGATTTCGTCTTCGTCTTGCAACTCCATGAAGTCGGAAACGTACAGGAAGGCATCACGCTCAAGGCCGATGTCAACGAAGGCCGACTGCATGCCGGGAAGAACCCGGGTGACGCGTCCTTTGTAGATGGAGCCAGCTAAGGTGTATTCGTTCTCGCGCTCAAGATAAACTTCGGCGAGCAGATCGTCTTCCACCAGCCCAACACGAGTTTCGTGCGGGGTGGACGACACAAACAATTCTTTCGTCATACTTACTCCGGTCCTGCGCTCTCAGGCGGCAGGATTCACCGGAAACTAGGCAGGGAACGGTCAGGACGTAGCTTTGCGATGATGGACTTGGGTAGAGTCCGGCGTAGAGCGCGGCTGGGTAACCGCAACCCGAACAACTTGCTTAGCTGGAGATCTTTTCTCACTTATCGCATTGCGACTGCCGGGTTTGTGGCCACGAAAGGGGCCGTTCCCCGCCCGGCAGCGTTGTCGCTCAATCCTGTCCGGCCTATCCCTGCTTGGTGGCCGGTGAGTGCCCTCTTCACGCGAGGGCGATCGTAATCTTGTTTTGTCAGCCGTGGATGGCCAGCGCGGCAGCGCTGCTTGCCGTCCTCCTCCTGTCTAGTTCACGAAGCGGCGCATTCGAACGTTCATTACAATACCCAGCGCCAGGAACATAAACAGAACGGAAGACCCGCCATAACTCATTAATGGCAAGGGTATTCCTGTGACCGGCATAAAGCCGACCACCATGCCGACGTTGACCAGAATGTGAAAGCTGAGCACAGCTACCACACCCATCACCAGAAATGTGCCGGCGCGGTCAGGCGCCGTTTGCGCATTCTGGGTCAAACGCATCAGCACTATAAAGTATAACAGCATCACAGTTAAGGCACCGACAAATCCATGCTCCTCAGCAAAAGCGGCAAAGATGAAGTCGGTTTGGGGGACTGGGAGAAACGACAGGTGGGTCTGGGAGCCGGCACTGCTGCCCCAGATGCCACCAGAACCTACCGCAATTAGAGACTGAATTACCTGGTATCCGGAGCCCTGACGGTCCGCCTCCGGTTCCATAAAACTGGTCAAACGCTCACGCTGATAAGGCTTTAGCACATGCCAGGCGAGCGGCATCATAAGCCCTGCAAGCAACGCGACAGTGAGGGCCTGTTTGGCGCGCAACCCACCGAGGAACAACCCCATGACGGCGATCGGAATATAGGTCAGGGCTGTACCGAGATCGGGCTGAACCAAGACCATCAACATGGGGACGCCAACGATAGCGCCGGCTTTGATGAAATCGGGCCAGGTAAGATCGCGTTGGTGCAGGTCGGCGAAGTATTTGGCGACGGCAAGAATCAGGATAAGCTTGACCCACTCCGAAGGTTGAAAATGCCAGCCGCCGGGCATCTTTACCCAGCGCCGCGCCCCGAGATACTTTTGCCCGAAGATCATGACCATCATTAAGGAAGCGATGGCGGCAATGTAAATCCAGTGCACGCGCTCAAGCAGCGCCTGATAATTCACCACGCTCATGGCGAACATGCAACCGAGCCCGGCAATGATCCAATAGACCTGCTTGATGTGAGCGCCAGCGAACTTAGTGTGCTCGGTCGCGCTGCGAATCTCCATGATGCCGAGGGCGCAGAGAATCATCACGAAGGTCAGCAGGACCCAATCGAAGTCGCGAAATGAAATGTAACGTGACATCAGTAGTTAGGAGTCAGGGGTCAGGGGTCAGGGGTCAGGGGTCAGGAGTCGGGAGTCAGCCCTTCTATTCTAGCTACTGACTCCTGACTACCGACTCCTGACTACTTCAGTTCACTCCTGGCACGGCACTTGCCAGCGGCAGCTTCTTCGAAACGTCGATCACAAATCGTCCGCCGCGCAGAGCATCCGAGTCCGAGCCATCCGGATCGGCGTCGTTCCAGACTGCGCCGATCTCCACTTTGTTATTACCCTGCGCCACTTTGTTCGGAGCACGGCGCTCTTTCTCGACATAGGCCTTGATCACCTGCGCCACGGTTCGCGCGGCCAGATATCCGTGCTCGCCTTCTTCCAGCAGAGCACATACAACGATTTCCGGACTACGCCGTGGTTCAACGCCCACGAACCAGCCGTTGTCTTTGAATTTTTGTTTACCGAAGGCGCCAAGACGGGCCTTGGCCGCGTTGCTGATGGTCTGTGCGCTTCCAGTCTTTCCGGCGAAATCGATCCCCTGTAAGTGCGCGCTGGGCGCGGTGCCGATGGGGTTCACCACGTTCGACATCGCATCCGTGATGATCTCCCAGTTCTGTGGGTCAATCGGCACTTTCACCTGATCTGGAACAGTCGAGGCCGGAATCACATTCGCTGGCAGGTCGCGAGGATTGGTGACGTGCGGGCGAACCAGCACCCCGCCACTAGCAATGCCTCCAAGAGCGCGCATCAACTGCACCGGCGTGACCGCGACCGCGCCCTGACCAATGCCTACGGAAATCGTCTCACCTGCATACCACTTCTGCTTGAAGTTGCGGATTTTCCATTCTTCCGATGGCATGACGCCGCTGACTTCCTGCGGCAGATCGATGCCGGTCTTTTGCCCGAGCCCAAACATCATGGCGTATTTCGCGATGCGGCCAATGCCGAGCTTCTCGGCCAGCGTATAGAAGAAAACGTCGCAGGACTGGTAAATCGCTTTGCTGATATCGACCGAACCGTGCACGCGGTGCTCCGCCACCACCCAGCATTTGAAGTAGCGCCCATAGAAGCTGGCGCCGCCGGCGCAGTTCACGTGCATGTCCTGCGCGATGCCCTCCTGCAGGCCCGCCGTCGCCATAATGATTTTGAACGTCGAACCGGGCGCCAGCTGCGCTTGAATGGCCTTGTTCAGTAGCGGATGGTCATCATCGTTGACCAGCTTCGTCCACTCATCGCGCGAGATGCGAACCGCAAAATCATTGGGATCAAATGTCGGACGGCTGACCATGGCCAGAATCTCGCCATTGCGCGGGTCCATGGCGACGATCGCCCCGTTGTGGCCGTCCAGCGCCTGCTCGGCGGCGATTTGCAGGTCAAGATCAACCGTCAGCTTGAGGGCGCGGCCTGGTTCGGCCGGAGTATCTTCGAGCGTCTGCACTTCCCTGCCATGACTGTTTACCACGGCGCGGCGCGAACCGTTCTTGCCCATCAACACTTGGTTGTATTCGAGTTCCACGCCTGATTTGCCGACGATATCGCCGGGATTGTAGAGCTCGAACTGCGGCTGGTTCAGCATGTCTTCGCTGACTTCGCCAACATAGCCGATCAGGTGCGCCATGAAACCGTTGCGCGGATAGAGGCGGCGATGCGCCATGATCGTGTCAAGTTCCGGCAATTCATTGCGATGCGACTCGATGAATGCCAGTTCATCGGGCGTGATGTCATCTTTCAGAAAGATAGGCTGATACTGCGGCGAGCTGGCGAAATGCCGGATGCGCGCCTTCACCTCAACGGGATCAAGGTGCAGACCTTGCGCGATGAGATCGGCGTCCTGGGTCAGATCGCGAGACGAATCGCGCAGCAACAGGGCGGTGAACGACGGATAGTTATCAACAATCGTCCGGCCTTCGCGGTCGAGGATGCGGCCGCGAGGCGCGAGGATGGGCACGTTGCGAATGCGATTTTTCTCGGCCAGCAACGCGTAAAAGTCGCTCTGCACCACCTGCAGACGCCACAGGCCGTAAGCCAGTATCAAAAAAATGCCAAGGATGATGTATTGCGCCGCAGTGAGGCGCATGGGCGAGACTTTTTCGTCGCGGCCAAACATCAAAATCAGGAGTCAGGAGTCAGGTCTCAGGAGTCAGACTCGGCACACCCTGGGATCGTCCCAATACCTGGTGAAATCCTTTCGGGAAGTTGTCTTTATTGTATCCCGTGGAGGAACGGGTACGGGTAATGCGAAGGGTGACTAAAGTAATTGGAAGTTTGCGGAGCAGAACCAAGGGCACAAATTGCAGCCTTGACTTATGCACATGTTATATGCACACTAGATATACACATTTATGTCGATCAAACGAGCCCATATTTTGTTACCCGATGACCTGTTACGGGAAATCGACGCCTTAGTCGGACCTCGCGGTCGCAGCCCGTTTCTAGTAAGTGTGGCACGCGAAGCGGTGAAACGTCAGAAGTTGCTCAAGTTTTTGGAGAGCGGGGAGGCGGCGTGGAAGGACAAGGATCATCCTGAGTTGGTGGATGGCTCGGCGGCCTGGGTAAGACAACTACGCTCGGAAAGCGAGCGCAAGAGAGCACGGCGGAAACACCCGGAAAAGAGTGATGAGAATACTTCTGGATAGCTCGGTGCTTATCGATGTGCTGCGGGACCGAAAGGCGCGCCGGGCAATGCTGGCAGAACTCACACGAGCCGGGAATACGCTCGCGACGAGCGCTCTCAACATCGCAGAGGTTTATGCCGGAATGCGCGGGAAAGAAAAATCGCGCACGGATGCTTTTCTCGACTCCCTCGACTGCTACGATCTAACCCCGACCAGCGCCAAACGGGCCGGAAGTCTCAAGCAACAATGGGCAGAACGAGGAAAAACTCTGACCCTTGACGATACGATCATTGCCGTCGTGGCAATCGAAAATGATTGCACGCTAATGACGGACAATCGCAAGGATTTCCCGATGCCTGAGATTCAACTGTTTCCCATGGAAACAGTTTAGTTCGAAGAAGGCTGGATTTTGCCTAAAGACCGACTTTACGGCGCAACTCGAAACGGCTTGTTACTTTTTAGCGTACGTCCGGACGCCCTTACTGTGATGTAACCAGTTGTTGCCCCGGCGGGGACAGCCACCTTCAGGAGAGTGTCAGAAACAACCCAGAACTTTGCGGGCACTCCATTGAAACTAACTTCCGTCGTTGCGGCCAAGCCCTGTCCGAGGATGTGCTGTGTGGTTCCCAGTCGCCCCGAACCACGAACCAACGATACAAACGGCTGGAGACCTAGATCCAAAACAAAGATAGTTCCGCAGCCCTCGCCACCAATGCAGACGAATCGTCCGCCCTCACCCGCCGTGCCGTACAACTTCCCATCTGTTGCCTGGAACAATCCACCAACTATGTTGCCGCCGTCGGGCCCGCCGAAAGCATGCAGCAGTGTAAAATCACCATCCGGGCTGACGCGGTAAACCGTCCCGCAGCCATACCTCTCGTTGAGCGTGCAATGCATATCCCCGCCCTGGGTTGTCATGCCATAAAACATACCGTCACTTGCTTGGATCACGCCCTCGTACGGAAAGCTGCCGTCAGGGCAGTTCGGATCTGAACAAAAATCATAAATGGTAGTCAATTGGCCGTCAGGGGTGAGCCGGAAAACTGTGCCGCGGTCGTTGGCGCCACCCCCGCCCGTCGTTCCGTAAAAATTGCCATCCTTCCCCTGGATTACTCCCCCCGTGGTTCCCGCCCCGTCGATGCAGTTTGGTTGAGCGCAGAACGAGTACACCGTGCTCAGCGTACCCGCGAGGGTAACCTTGAACACGGTTCCATGGCCAATAGGACCACCAAAGGTCGTGGTGCCATAGAGATTTCCGTCGGTCGCCTGGATAAGGCTAGCCGTTGGCGAGGCACCGTCAAAACAGTTTGGGCCAACACTACAGAAGTTGTAGATCGTAGTTAGAGTTCCCCCTGGCGTTACTCGATAAACGGTACCGCCGGCACTTTTTCCGCCAAAGTATGTTGTTCCGTAAAGGTTTCCATCGCTCGCCTGTACCAAACCAGCTTCAATGGAAGCCCCATCGGCCGAGTCGAAGGAGTGCAACCGAGTAAAGTTACCGGTCGAGGTGATTCTAAAGACCGTACCGTCATCGCTTGCGCCACCCCGGTAGGTCGTGCCGTAGAATGCTCCGTCGGGACCGAGGGTTAGCCCAGCATGTGGGAACGTACCATCGCTCGCCTTAAAGGTGTGGAGCGTCGTCAGCACGCCATCCGTGGCCACCTTGAATACGGTGCCACAGCCTGCAGTGCAGACCTGATAGTCTCCGCCCCCGCCAGTCGTACCATACAAGTTGCCATCGGGTCCCTGCACCAACGAGATATAAAGCGGGTCTTCGCCGTCAATCACTCCGATTGCGCTGTTTACACCGCCGAAATACACGAGGGTCGTGAAGATCTTGGCGGGTGCTGCAATCGATGCGAGAATACAAAGCAAGAATGTCATGCAGAAGCGGTAGGGGACGATTTGTTTCATTGATGTCCTCACGAGTGAATCATCCAAGCCTGTTATTGCGTGACCGTGAACACCGTCGAACTGATCGCCTTTCCGCCCAGAGTCTGAATGCCGATTGGTCCCTTCTTCGCGCCGGCAGGCACAATGGCCGTCACCTGCGTGTCCGAGTTCACTGTGAATTGCGACGGAACCTGATTGCCGAAGCCGACCCCCTGGGTTTGCGTCAGGCTCACGCCAGTGATGGTCACCTGTGCACCGACCGGCCCGCTGGGCGGGTCGAAGCTTAACAGTTGCGGGGTAACGCGAAATGGCTTGTTGCTTTTCAGCGTGCCCGAAGGTGTGGTTACGGTGACGTAGCCGGTCGTAGCGCCGGCAGGGACTGCAGCCTTAATCAGCGTGTCGGAGACGGCTTTGAATTCTGCATGGGTTCCGTGAAACGAGACCTTTGTAGCTCCGGTAAATCCCTGCCCCAGGATGCCTTCGCCATCGCCAACCTTTGCCGCGTCGCGGATCAAACTAACGAATGGGCCAAGGCCAACATCCAGACTAAATAACGTTCCGTCGCGATAGAAGCCGCCGCCACTCGCCGCTCCGTAGAACGTGCCTGTTGTCGCCTGCATTAGCCCGTCGGGGGAACCGTCACTCTGATCGAAGCCGTGCAGTACCGTCAACGCCCCGCCCGGTGTTATCTCGAAGGCGGTACCATAACCGGGCCCACCTTGAAGTGTTATGCCGTAGAAATTGTCATCGGAGCCTTGAACCATAGCGTAGGGGCCGTTACCGTCAATTTGATTGAAGCTGTGGAGCACAGCTAGATTGCCAGCAGGCGTGATTTTGAATATGGTTCCGCAACCGTATGGCGGTGGGCAATTTGTTCCTCCCGACTGGGCAGTCCCATACAGGTTTCCGTCTGCAGCCTGAACCATACCCCCGTTGGGCCAAGCCCCGTCAGAAAACTCGAACTTATGAAGTACGGTTAGATTGCCATTTGATTTGATCTTAAAGACTGTGCCACAGCCATACGGTGCGTTGCATGCAGGATCCCCGCCAAAGATGGCCGTCCCATAAAAATTCCCGTCAGTCGCTTCAACCAAACCGGCGTTTGGGGAACTGCCAGATGGGCCGTATTGATCGAAGCTGTAGAGGGTTGTTATCTCCCCGTCTGGCCTCATGCGAAACACCGCGCCAGCGCCACCTTCGCCGCCAAGCCCGGTTGTCCCGTAGAAGTTTCCGTCAGTGCCTTGCACCAATGGCCCGAACGGCTCGTCGCCATTCAAGCCGTCAAAACTTTGTAGCGTAGTGAGGGTCCCAGTTGGCGTGATCTTGAAAGCTGTGCCGGAACCGGTTCCTCCTAGAGTGGTTACGCCGTAGAAGTTACCGTCAACGCCTAAAATCAGCTCCCCGGGCTCTTCGCCATCCGGACAGCCTCCCTGGTTGCAGAAGTCGTGCAGTTTCTTCAGCTGCCGTTGTTGGTTGACCATAAACGCCGTTCCGCAGCCATACTCCTGCGGACAGATGTTATTCCCCGGACTTCCGCCTTCGATGGCTGTTCCGTAGAAGTTGCCGTCAACACCCTGCACCACCGAATTCGGGGAAATACCGTCAAAGCCATCAAAAACGACCCATTGGTTGAATGTCTGCGCGGGCGAAGCGGTCACCGTCGCAGCATAGAAGAGAAGAACATAGATTTTCTTGAACTCACTGGAGTACGTCATAAATGTCCCTCCTCTATGCAAGCTGTCAGATGGCGGAAGACTCAGGTCTCATTGAGTCACCGTGAACACCGTCGAGCTGATCGCCTTTCCGCCCAGGGTCTGAATGCCGATCGGCCCGGTCTTGGCGCCGGCGGGCACGATGGCCGTCACTTGCGTGTCGGAATTCACCGTAAATTGCGCCGGAATCTGATCGCCGAAGCCGACCCCCTGGGTTTGCGTCAGGCTCACGCCGGTAATGGTCACCTGAGTGCCGACCGGTCCGCTGGGCGGGTCAAAGCTCAACAGCTGCGGCGTCACGCGAAATCGCTTGTTGCTTTTCAGCGTGCCTGATGGCGTGCTCACAGTGACGTAGCCAGTGGTAGCGCCGGAGGGGACTGAAGCTTTAATCAGCGTGTCGGACACGACTTTGAAGTCTGCATGGGTTCCGTGAAA
>Ga0335081_10014537_pt1 | contig 12734 bp, 11 predicted proteins | sample Lox_Sample_35_FD_206713 | JGI IMG/M metagenome (GOLD analysis project Ga0335081, IMG submission 206713) | Soil microbial communities from Loxahatchee National Wildlife Refuge, Florida, United States - Lox_Sample_3.5 | ecosystem: Environmental > Terrestrial > Soil > Wetlands | place: USA...
TGGAAATGCTCGTCGATCGGGATTATCTTCGCCATCGGGTGTAGGTCTCCTATCGGAACGGCTTTTGCTTGTCAGGCAAAGCCAACTTACACCCTCTCGCTTTTTACACAATCAACGTTACGTCACCGTTTGCCGGTAATCGCTTCTGCTACCCTATGCACTCGCATGGAACCGGAACCGGAGCACAGTACGTCGTCGATTTCGCTCGCGTCCTATGTGCGGCTGATCCGCGCGAATGCGAATTTCCGCCGCTTGTGGTTGGCGCAGATCGTCAGCGAGATCGGGGACTGGTTCTACACGCTCTCCATTTACACCCTGCTTTTACAGTTGACGGGCCACGCGGGATCAGTTGCTCTGGCGATGGTGCTGCAAGTGCTTCCGCAAACCCTGGTCGGCCCCACGGCCGGAGTGGTGAACGATCGCTTGAAGCGCAAGCACGTGATGATCGCAGCCGACCTGATCCGTTGCATCATCGTTCTTTCCATGTTGCTGGTCCGCTCCCGATCGATGGTCTGGCTGGTGTATCCCTTGCTGCTGGCTGAAACCACGATGGCCGCTTTCTTTGAACCGGCCCGCAATGCCGTGATCCCCAACATCGGAGCGGCAGACGAGGTTTTGGTCGCGAATACGCTTTCCTCCGCAACCTGGTCGGTCAATCTGATGATCGGAGCATCCATCGGCGGGGTCGTCGCCGCGTTCTTTGGCCGCGATGCCGCCTTCATTTTGAATGCGCTCTCGTTTCTTGTATCGGCGATCTTAATCAGCGGCATGCGCTTTGCCGAGCCACATGCCGCTTCGGCGCTGCCGCTTCGTTCTCGTGACCTGGTGGACTTCTCGCCGATCCTGGAGGGCATCCGCTATATCCGGAGTCATCGGGTTCTGCTGCCGGCCGTCTTCGCGAAGGCGGGCGAACTTATGGTGGGGCCAAGCTGGGTGATCTTCACGGTCATGGGGGCTCGGGAATTCGCGATCCACGGCCGCGGCATCAACGACGCCGGCGGAGCGATGCTAGGCATGAGCATCCTGCTTGGAGGCCGAGGCCTTGGCGCGTTAATGGGTCCGTTGCTCGCGGCGCGATGGGCGGGTCAGAGCGATCATCGCCTGCGCTTCGGCATCCTCTTTGGATATCTCACAATCGCTCTCGGCTATTGCACCTTAGGTGTGAGCCGCACCGTCTGGATGGCCGCGGCTTGCGCGATGTTGGCCCATGCCGGCGGATCGACAGTTTGGGTATTTTCAACGACGTTGTTGCAGTTGCACACGGAGGACCGCTTTCGCGGACGCGTGTTCTCCGCTGATCTCGGCCTGGCAAGTTTCACCTTCGCCAGCACAGCGTATCTATGCGGACGATTTCTGGACTCCGGTTTCTCTGTCCGAACGGTTGCTACCGGGGTCGGATTTGCGATGCTGCTTCCGGCAACGTTGCTGATCTTGGTGCTGCGAGGCTACTCTCGGAAGGCGGTTGCGGTCTCATAGTCTGGCTTTTCCTTACACTTCGCTCGCGCGGTCGATTTTCGCCGCCATGATGAAATCGCTCTCGGTCAAACCGTCGATCTTGTGCGTCCAGAGGGTGATCGCGGCTTTGCCCCACGCCAGCAGAATGTCGGGATGATGCCCCTCTTGCTCGGCGATCTCGCCCACACGATTCACGAATGCCAGTGCCTGCCTGAAGTCGGGAAAGCTAAACTCGCGATGCAGGTGATGTTCGTTCTCCACCTTCCAGTTGGGAACCTGTTGGTGAAGTTTTTCGAGCGCTCTTCCTTTGAGGGCGGGCACGCCGCCTCGGCAGGGAACGCATTTCTTATCGGCGAGTTGTTCCGTCATGGCTTTCCTCGTTGTCTCGTGCTGGAGCTTGTTGTTCCCGGATCTCGCAAAGGAGGCGAGACGCGGGGCACGCGAAAACCGTTCAGGTTGCGCTCACAGTTAATGGATCAGGCCCGATCGGGTTGGCGCGGTCGGAGAAGTAACGCTTGATCCAGATGAGAAAGCCAAACAAAATCACCATGGAAAACAAGCTCCACCACAGAATCACATGGCTGCGAATCATAGGATTGGCATTCATCATTTGAACTTGCGCGTCAGAGAATCCGATTCGTGAATACGCCCGCATCAGATCAGCGCGCGCGTAGGTCAAGATCATCGACACGATCCGGACACTCAAAGTCGATATCGCCAGCCACCAGCCGGATGACTGCAAACGGTACAGCGAATAGGCAAGATACGCGTCCAGGGCAGCCAGAGCGAGGAAGCATGTGGTTCCGGCGATCCCTGTGAGATATCGCCCGAAAAAGGGAAACAACGGGGTGGTGACAGCAACCACGAGCATATATGCGGAGCCTACGGCAAGCACCACACTGGCGCCGATCACCGGCAAAGGTGCGCGATCCGTCCAGCGCTCGAGAGGATCGCGATGTCGGCAGGTCTCAGCTACATCGCTTCGGCCATAGAAGATGACGAACCCGATCGGAACCAGCACAAGAAAGAATGCCGCCATGACGATGATGATGGTCAGAATGACGGCCATAACTCCGGTCGGGATTGGCGGGGCCGGCGCGCCACCCATGTTGTGTTGCGCCTGCGCCATGGCCGTGCGCATTGTGACGGGAAGGACTGCGGTCAGCAGGATCGTCACCAACATTCCAACAGCCAGCCAGTACCAGGAGATGATCAGCGTCAGCGCGCGCGCCCAACGTTTGGCCTGTATGGAACCAATGCCGAGAGTAAGCAACACGACTGCCACGAACAGATAGGTCGTAAGGCCGGGGATCAGATGCCGAAGGCTCGTGGGCCCTCCAGGGGCGTGACGCGAGATCAAGAGGCCCAGCATAGCCAAAGGAATCATGAGGGCGGTAAGGATTCCGAGAATGATCTGGCCGACACCGAAAATGGTCAGGCCGGTGCTGCGGTCTTTATACGTTGATGTGATCGCTGACTGCGGAGTTTCGGCCCTTGGGGATTGGCTTAGAGCCGGCGAACTTGGTGCGTCGGGAGAGCCGGATTCTGATCCCGGAAGGGGCGGCTGTTCTGATTCCACAAAGGCCTCCAGAAGCAACGCCGTATGTTATCAGGTCGACGCGCGGAAATAGAGCTTTCGCGACGGTCGGCAGTGGCCGTTCATTCGAATCCTTCCGTGTACAATCGATGGCTGCTCGCTTCTCCGTTTTCAGCACAATGCCTGACAACCAAGGGTTGCTGCAGGATGAAGGGCGCGCACTTTTCGAAAATACTCCAGCAAACCCTGCCAGCCACGCGCAAGCGGATGAAAGGAAAGCGACGTGATTGTTCTTGTCATAGGCGGCGCGGGATATATCGGCAGCCACACGGCCCGGGCGCTGAAACGCGCCGGTCATGAAGTTCTCATCTTCGACAACCTCAGCACCGGCTACGAAGTTCTCGCTTCCGGATTTGAGCTGATTCGCGGGGACGTTCTCGATAAGTCTGTGCTGGCTCCCGCACTCGCCCGGGCGGATGCCATCATGCACTTCGCGGCGCATGCTTATGTCGGCGAATCCGTCACGAATCCCAGAAAATATTTTCGAAACAATGTCGAGGGTGGGCTGGCTCTTCTGAACACAGCTCTCGAAGCCGGCGTCAAAAAGATCGTTTTCTCGTCGACTTGTGCAGTGTACGGCGAGCCGGCGAAGGTTCCCATCGAGGAGAACACTCCGCGTCAGCCGGTGAATCCCTATGGCGTTTCCAAACTGTTCTTCGAATACGCGCTCGAAAGTTACGATCGCGCTTACGGATTCCGTTACGTCAGCCTGCGCTACTTCAACGCCGCCGGCGCCGACGAGAGCGGAGAGATCGGCGAGCTGCATGATCCGGAAACGCACCTGATTCCACTCGCTTTGAATGCTGCTGCTGGAACTGGCCCCGAACTGCATATCTTTGGATCGGATTATCCGACCCCCGACGGTACCTGCATTCGTGATTACATTCACGTGAACGATCTGGCCAGCGCGCACGTCAAAGCTCTGGATCATCTTGCATCGGGCAAGGAAAGTTTTGCGGCGAACCTGGGAACGGGCACGGGTGCGTCAATTCGGCAAGTGATCGCGGAAGTGGAGAAAGTGACGAGCAAACGAGTGCCGCACAAGTTCGTCGCGAGGCGCCCAGGAGATCCTCCGGCGCTGGTTGCGAATCCAAGGAAAGCGCAGCAGTTACTGCAATGGAAAGCTACGCGGGGTCTGGGCGAAATCGTCTCCACTGCACGGAAATGGATGGAGCATCGCCAATTGATAGTGAAATGACGCGGTTTTCAATCCGAGGAAAGTATGGGAAACGATCTGGCAGGGAAGAAAGTTGCATTTCTGGGAGCGGGGAAAATGGGGGGCATCATTCTTCAGGCGTTGCTGAAGAATGGGTTATTGTCGCCCAAGTCTACATGTGCGACGGTGGCGCACGAAGAGCGAGCCCAGTCCCTCGCCAGCAAGTTAAAGGTGAAAGTCGGCACGAACAACGCTGAAGCCGTTAAAGGCGCCGACCTCATTGTGATCGCCGTTAAGCCGCAGGTTGTTGAGGATGTCGTCCGCGAAATCAGCAGCCATGTCACTCCGAAGCAGCTGATCGTTTCGGTCGCGGCATCGGTGCCCACCTCAATGATCGAGAAGAATCTGGCCGCGAACGTGCCGGTGGTGCGAGCGATGCCCAACACGCCCTGTCTGTTGGGAGCGGGGATGACCGCTATCTGCAAGGGTAAGCACGCCAGCGCTGCTGATGTAGCCCTTACTTCACATCTGTTTGACGTTGTCGGTAGAACCGTCGTGGTCGACGAAAAGCATATGGATGCGGTCACTGCTCTTTCTGCCAGTGGCCCCGCTTACATCTACATCATTCTTGAATCGCTCGCCGAAGCGGGAGTGAAAGTGGGATTGCCACGCGATATTGCCACCTTGCTGGCTGCACAAACTGCGCTTGGGGCGGCCAAGGTTGTTCTCGAAACCGGAGATCATCCGGCTCTACTGAAGGACGCGGTCACAACTCCGGCAGGATGCACGATTGACGCGATCATGGAGCTGGAAGAAGGGAAGCTGCGCGTCACTCTGATCAAGGCCGTGGTGAAGGCTGCGCAGCGCGCGAAGGAACTGGCGTTCGGATAACCTCAATTTAAGGTCACACGGTCAATCGACGGATACGTTTGGCCGCAGTTCGTTGACCAGTGTTCCTTCCCGGAAGCAAGTCGAACTTTTCCCCCTCAGGGACTTCATTGTCCCCGACTGGTCGACGCAGTACGTCTTCATTTCTGATTCCACTTCAATCGGCGTAGCTGTAATCCGATACCTAGTTACTGGAGATCCCTCGCAACCGCTGAGTGCAAACCGATATCCATTCAAAGGTTCGTTCGTGAAGCCAGGCACGTAAGCGACATCTCCTCCCGATAATTCCGGCTGCGGGAACAGGCTCGCCATGCTGCAACTGTATCCTTTGTCGGCATGATTGGCGGCGTACTGAGTCTCGGCTTGCACGATCATTGCCAGGCGCGATTGCGCTGCAGACTCGTTGGCTTCATTTTGCTGCTTTCGGAGTCCCTTCAGATAGTCAGGATCAGTCAGCGGAACATGTGCCGAGGCCGTGACAGCCGTCAGACGCCATACCTCCTTCTGTTGCTTAAGCGTGAAAATCAAACTTGGAATGACAGGAAGCTCTTCTGGTTGGCCTTCCTTGAAATAGTGAACAGAAAGTTCGATCTCGTCTTCCTCGCCATTTAAGCTGTCGTGCTCCACGGCTATTTCCACTCGTTCGTGGCCGGCTTCGTCTTCCGAAACCAGAATGTCCGGACCTGCGTCGAAAGTCTCCGCTTTGCCGGGAAGGTCAGTCGCAATCTCGTGGGCAGCGGAGGCAACCTTGAGCACAAGCGATGCCTCAGCCGTTTCCCCCTTGTGAATTAATGTTTGCCGCGCTTCATCGGGAAGGTGTTTCGTGAAATCGTCGGCGTTCTTGCCCAGGAACATTTCGATTAGAGCCTGACGCGCTGATTGTGGGGGAGAGGTTGTAGTCTGCGCAGCTACGACAATACTGCTCGCCACGCACACCAAACCCGCCAACCGGAAAAGCCGCATAACGACTCCTTCGCAAGGGCCATGGGAACATTTCATTTTACGCTTGAGACTCCGCGACCGGCGCCGACGTTCCCGTTGAGAGAACGATAGTTGTGTAAGTTCTTGCCGGGGATTCTGCGCCAAGCCGCCTTGTGTTTAAATTCTTTCCGTGAAAGTCCTGATTGTCGTTCAGCACCGTCTCGATCTGTGGAACGTTCCCGCATGGTTCGGCGAACATCTGCGTTGCGATTTTCCCAAATTGCAGTTCGTGATTCGCAACAGGTATGAAAGGATCGAGCAAGAACTGCGCGATGCGGAAGTCTTGTTTACGCTATCGCTCCGTCCGGCGCAGTTTGCCGAGGCGCGCGTTCTGCGCTGGATTCACTCTCCGTCCGCCGCGGTCCATCAGTTCATGTTTCCCGAATTTGTGAACAGCGATGTTCTGTTGACCAACTCACGCGAGGTGCACGGTCCGGTCGTCGCTGAGCATGTAATGGCGCTGATTTTCGCCTTGGCGAAGAAGATTCCGGAGGCGGCTCGGTTCCAGCAGAAGCATGAATGGGGGCAAGAATCAATTGTGAATGAAGGCCGGCGCCTTCAGGAACTCGCTGGCTCGACGCTCGGCTTGATCGGGGTGGGCAGCATCGGAGAACGAGTTGCGAAGATGGCCGCGGCAATGGGTATGCGCGTGATCGCGGCGCGTGAGCACGTGGAAAAGGGATGTCCCGAAGGAGTGGAGCAGGTTTTCGCAGTTTCCGACCTCGACAGGCTGCTCGGGCAATCCGACTTCGTGGTTGTGGCTGTGCCTTTGACTTCGGCTACCGAACGGCTGATCAACGCCGCGCGCTTGGCAGCGATGAAGTCTTCCGCGTGCCTCATCAATGTTGGCCGTGGCGCGCAGGTCGACGAGATCGCGCTCGCCGACGCTCTCCGTTCGCGACGCATCGCGGGCGCCGCGCTGGATGTGTTTGAAGAAGAGCCCCCGCCGCCGGACTCGCCGCTGTGGAGTCTCGACAATCTTCTGATCACGCCCCACACCGCGGGCCTCACCGATAAGCTCTGGACGCGGCATTATGAGCTGTTCTCAGAAAATCTGCGGCGCTATCTCGCGCACCAGCCGCTGCTCTACCTTGTCGACAAGCGCAAGGGGTATTGATACTCGCCTTCGTGCTACAGTTTTTAAGGCGGATCTTTTTTAAGACAGCTTGCGCCGCATAAGGCCATCGCATCATGGAACCACGACTCATCCTGGTCAATCTTCTGATCAAGCTGGGCGTTGCTGCGGCCGTCTCCAGCACTCTGGTGCGTTCCAAAGAGTTCAAGTCGCTCCTGTTCCGTGAAGAGCGCACATTTCGGCAGAAGGTCTATCTCGTCCTGTGGTTCGCGCTCCCGATCATGATGGGCGTCTGGATCCGCATCGCACAGAGCAGCTTTGCCGCCAGCGACATCAGCTTTGAAACTGCGCTCCTGCTGGGCGTCATGGGCGGACGCTGGGCCGGCTCCCTCGGCGGAGCGCTGATGGGGATTCCAGCGCTCCTGCACGGCGAATGGGCAGCGCTGCCCTTCGATGTCCTCTGCGGATTTCTTGCCGGCCAGCTTCGCACTATGGCCCGGGACAAGGACGACATCTGGTCCTTTTCTCCGTTTATCGACCAGAGTATCTTTCGCCTGATTCGGCGAAACCTTCCGCGGCCGCGCCTGTTCGATTGGCAGGTGATGTTCTTCATGACCATCGTTGGCCTGCGCTTCGTCCAGACGGAACTGTGGCGGGCTTTTCCGCACTCCATCTTCAGCATTGAAAGCATCGAGAACTTCTGGGTGTGGGGACTGATCTATGCGGCGTCGGTGGCGGCCATCGGAATCGAACTCAAAGTGTTCAACAGCGTCCGCATTCAGATAAAGCTCGAAGAACAGGAGCGTCTTCTGCTGCACGCCCGCATGGAGGCACTGCAGAACCAGATCAACCCCCATTTTCTTTTCAACACGTTGAACTCGATTTCGTCGCTGGTTCGCTTTGATCCCGATACGGCTCGCGACGTGATCTTCAAGTTGGCCACGATTCTTCGCCGCCTGCTCAACACCAGTGAGGCGTTCGCACCTTTGCGCGAGGAATTCGAATTCATCGACCACTACCTCGACATCGAAGTCGTGCGTTTCGGCCGCGACAAGTTGCATGTGGTCAAAGAGCTCGATCCCGCCTCGCTCGACGTGATGGTGCCCAGCATGCTGCTGCAGCCGCTGGTCGAGAATTCCATCAAACACGGCCTCGGACCCAAGGTGGAGGGCGGCAGCATTTTTCTGCGCAGCCGCCTGACGGATTCCCGCCTGATCATCGAGGTTGAAGACGACGGCGTGGGAATGGGCGGAGCTCAGCTCGAGGAAAGCAGCAGTTGGTCAGGAATGGGAATCGGAATGGCCAATATCTCGGAACGTCTGCAAGTGCTCTACGGCGATACTGCGCGCATGACCATCGACAGCCACGAAGGGAAGGGAACGCTCATTCGTATCCGCCTGCCACTGGTCGCATCCGACAGCGCTGTTCCGGAAGGATTTTACGCAGAGCGATCCAGCACGCGCCGGTAGAAGTCCTCATATTGCGCTACGATCTTGGTCGAACAGAACCGCTCCAGCGCAACCGCGCGCGCCGCTTTTCCCATCTCTTTCAGACGATTGTCGTCTTTGAGCAGTTCAATCGCGTAACCCGCCATTGTCTCCACGTCGCCGACATCGGCGAGATATCCGGTCTTTCCGTGATCGATGACTTCCGGCACGCCGCCCGCACGGGTGGCAATCGGTACCACCTCGCACGCCATGGCCTCAAGGGCGGCCAGCCCGAAGGACTCCAGTTCGCTCGGCATCAGCATGATGTCGGCAACGGCGACCTTGTCCTGGATCTGGTCCTGCTTGCCCAGAAACAGCACGTCATCGTGAATGCCTTTCTGCACGGCCAGCCACTCGGCAACTGAGCGATCCGGTCCGTCGCCGATGAGCAGGAGTTTCGAGGGCATCTGTTTGTGGACGCGGTCGAAGATCTCGATCACATCCGTGAGCCGTTTTACCGGGCGAAAGTTCGACAGATGCACCAGGATGCGCTCATTATTTTGCGCATATTCGTGACGCTGCTCGGCCAGCGTTCCATGGTTGCGCCGGTAGATATCGCAGTTCACCGAGTTGTAAATCACCTCGATTCGGTTCTTCACATCGAAGACGCGCTGCGTGCGATCGCGGAGATAATTCGATATTGCCGTCACGCCATCGCTCTGCTCGATCGAATAGCGCGTGATCGGCAGATAGGAGCGGTCAAGTCCCACGAGCGTGATGTCTGTTCCATGTAACGTCGTAACGAATGGCAGCCGGCGTCCGCGTGGGCCCTCGGCCAGCATCTGCCGAGCCAGCATGGCGCTCACAGAATGCGGAATGGCGTAATGCACGTGCAATAAGTCGAGATCGTACAGCTGCGCGACTTCGGCCATGCGCGTGGCTAGCGCGAGATCGTAGGGAGGGTAGTCAAAAAGGGGATAACGCGAGACTTCGACCTCGTGATAATGGATGTTCGGCTCGGAGCCGCGCAGCCGGATCGGCTGGGCATAGGAAATAAAGTGGATTTCGTGGCCGCGCTGAGCCAGTTCCAGGCCCAGCTCCGTTGCCACGACACCGCTGCCGCCATACGTCGGATAACAGGTGATCCCGATTTTCATGAAGGAATCGCTCGCTCCCCTCAGTTCCCGTGATTCGATGGCTGGGGTGAGCGATGGTTGCAGATTTTACATGAGGAACCGAGCGTTCGACTTAGTGCTCTTCTTTCGGAGCAATCAGGCCGCCGGGATCGATGTTGTCCAGATGCGCCTGAAATTTCTTCTTCATCTCTTCCGGCAGGCCTGTGAACTCGATGCCCATGCCTACGCCCGGGTCGCGGGTTCGCACCACCGCGCTGGGCGTGATGCGTTCTTCTCCCATCCACAAGTCCACGCGGAGTGCGGTTGCGACGGGCAACGGCATAACGGTCTCTACATAACAACCGTTTCCGCTGATGTCTGTGGCATTCACTCGAAGAGGAGTATTGACGCGTTCGTCGCGTAATTCGAGGGGGAAGGATATCTTGTGGCGTACGAACTTGCGGCGATTGTCGTGCCGTGCAGCGGTTCGTTCTTCCGCCTTCATACCGATAGGAAGCGCGGATAGCCAGGGGCATTCCTGATCTTGCACGAGCTGTACGCCCACCTGCGTCTTCTTTAAGGCACCGGCGTTCACCACCCACACTACTTTGCAGCGAGCCTTCTTGGCCTCATACTGAACGCCGATCACATCTCCGACCTTCAGTTCTGGCTCGATGCCGTAGATGCAGGCGCCCGTCTCGCTGACGTTTTGCGCTGTGGCCTGCTGGAAAAACGGTTGGCTGTTGGCGCCCATGCCCCACACCTTGACCTTCAATTCCAGTGTCGCACGAGGTGCAGAACCTTGCGCTGCCATGAGCGGTGCCTCCCCAAGCCTGCTCAAATCCGCACGATTTCTTAACCCATCATACTATCGCTAGTTGCTCGCTGACGTTACTGAAGTACCTCGCTTATCACGGGGCGATGGTACTCCCCTGGGCGAATGAAAGACGAATGCTCGTCCTCGCCATCACGTGGATGTTTGTCGACTCTCTGCGAGCTGTCGGTAGGACATCAATTCGATGCCCTGATTGCCTAACAACTGGCGCGCTTCCGGCAACGTGAGGACGCGCAATTCGATCTCGCGGGAGGCCTTGAGTCGGGTCGGGGCAGCGTTCAACTCTCGGTCGTTGTATCCGGGATGGCACACGAATTCCCAGGTTCCATCCGGCATGCTGGCCGCCAGAGCCTGAAACAATTTCTCATCAAGCACGCCGGTCACCTCAATGCCTAACGTTCCATCGGGGGTAACGAATCCTTCCCGGTCGACGGTGTTTCGGAACTTGGCGGCGAAACTGCCCAGCACGCGCACTTCAGCGTAACGCGTCCAGAGATTGGGGCGCTTGAGCAGTTGTCCCGAGCGCAACGGAAATCGCGGACCAAAAGGATTCCGAATGGTGCGTACGCCACACTCTTTGGCAGCTCGAAGCAACGGCTTGAGAATCTGAGGAAACAGATGGGTATGTTTGTGCGTGTCCACATGCGACACGTTGACGCCAGCCGATTGTATCTTCCGAATCTGCGCCGATGCTTCTGCTGCGATTTCATCGCGGTCCATTCGGCCAATAAGCGCCCGCGCGGCAAAACTCTTCAGACCGTCGCGGAATCTCTTTCCGTCTGTGAGGGAAGGAATTTTCGCGGGATCGAGTACCGGTTCGCCATCAATCAGCACGACGTGGCAGCCAACACTCAAAGCCGGCGCCGCCTTTGTAAGTTGAACCGCTTCCGCGAACGCCGGACCGCTGGCCATCAGGGTGGAAGAAGTCACGATGCCGTGTGTGTGCGCCTCGATGATTGCGCGGTTCACCCCCGAAGTGAATCCGAAATCATCCGCGTTCACGATCAGGCGCCGCACCGACGCAGTGTAGCAGGTGTCGAACGATTGGCAGGATTGGCCGGAGGGAATTCTCGGTTCTTTTCTGATTGCTGATTGAAATAATGGTTCGGTTTAAGCGACGGACTATCGTCAACAATCATCAATCAAGCGTTGCTTTCGCCAGCTCCAACTCCGTTTTATGAATCATGCGTGGCCACAGCGAATCGGGGTGTGGGTCAAAAATCGTTGTGGCGTCGCCCGGGAAAATGAACCAAGCGCCCAGCGCCACTTCTTTGCGCAGCTGCTCGGGATTCCATCCGGCATAGCCCAGGTATACGTGAAAAACGTCGGGGTCAGGTTGCTTCGAGAGTGTCTGCTCGAACAATGTCTTGGAAGAAATCAGGTAAACTGCACCCGCCACATGTTCAGCTCCTTCAGCCTTTGCGGTTGACTCCACCAAAGCAAACACGGAACTGGTCCCGACCGGACCTCCGAGATAGATGTGATCTGAGCGTCCCTTCGCTGCTTTCAGATCTAACGCTCGTGAAAGAGGTAACTCTGTGCGGCGGTTAAGAATGAGTCCGACCACACCGTCATCGCCGTAGTGCACCAGCAGGACCACCGTACCAGCGAAATTCGGATCGGCGAGGTCCCGGCTTGCGACCAGCAACTCTCCGGCATGCAGGTCCTTCGGGTTTCTGAACTGAACCGGAAGAATGGCTTGTTGCGTAAGACAGTTCGACAGTTGGCGCGTCGGCTGCAGCTGCGCATCTGCGGAAAGCGCATTCGCAAGTGCTTGCGAATGGAGACTCGATGGTCCGTTGAGCTGAACGCTCAATATCTTCAGTACGAAGAGGCAGGTCATCGCCAGCACTGCGAAAGAGCACAGTTTGCGCGCGGACATGCGGCCCTCCTCGCTAAAGAATCAGGTTTCTGTCGCGACGTTTGAAGCCGACATGATTATAGTCCGCAACAATCTGTACTCAGCTGCAGGGTCGACAGCAGCCTTTCCACGTTTGACCGTTTTTTCCGCGGTCACGTATACTCAGTGAGGCGCGGTTCGCGCGGATGCCCCTCACGAGTTCTGACGCGGCTCTCTTGGTCGCGCGAAGGCACGAGGGGCGGTTAGCTCAGCTGGTTAGAGCGCCTGCCTTACAAGCAGGAGGTCGCAGGTTCGAGTCCTGCACTGCCCACCACCTGGCATTCCGTACAGAAACCGGGGACGTA
>Ga0335081_10014538_pt1 | contig 12734 bp, 12 predicted proteins | sample Lox_Sample_35_FD_206713 | JGI IMG/M metagenome (GOLD analysis project Ga0335081, IMG submission 206713) | Soil microbial communities from Loxahatchee National Wildlife Refuge, Florida, United States - Lox_Sample_3.5 | ecosystem: Environmental > Terrestrial > Soil > Wetlands | place: USA...
GATTGTCCCAAAACACGTTGAGCAGGTCGTGATAGCTGATCACGGCGGGGTCGAAGGTCACCTCGACGGCTTCCGCGTGACCGGTACGGTCCGTGCAGACGTCTTCGTAAGTGGGATTCTTGCGCGAGCCGCCGGTATATCCGACCTGCGTCTCCTTCACGCCCGCCAGCCGCCGGAACGTCTCTTCGACGCCCCAAAAGCATCCCGCGCCAAACGTTGCCTTCTCCATGCTTCAATTGTAGTGTCTCGCGTGAAAAAGGGTACCGGAGCGGCCTGTCCCCTTTTTCACGCGAGACACCGCTAAAAGTGCCGACCAAGCTCAAAGTGACCAATTCGCAGGGGCGCGTACTGGCGGACCGCGCCGATATCGCCGACACCAGCCCCAAGCGCCGCACGGGCTTGCTGAAGCACACCCGGCTCGAACCCGGCGAGGGATTGTGGATCGCGCCCACCGAGGGCATCCACACGTTCGGCATGAAATTTCCCATCGACGTGGCGTTCTTGAGCCGCAACAAAAAGGTGCTGAAGATCAGGGCGAACATGGTGCGCGGCCGAATCGCGCTGAGCCTGCGCGCGCATTCGGTGCTGGAGCTTCCCGCGGGAACGCTCGAGGCGACCGGAACCGTCGCCGGCGAGACACTGGTTTTCGAAAAGTATGAAGCCTAGACGCGACCCATCTTGCGGTGTTCTTTGAGAATGCACTTGTCCATGACGACCGCAAGACCCGCCGCGCTCGCCCGTTGGGCCGCCGCTTCGTGCACCACGCCTTCCTGAAGCCACAGCGTCGCGGCGCCCACGCGAATGGCCGACTCGGCGATCTCCGGCACAAATTCCGGCCGCCGGAAAACGTCCACGATGTCGATCTTCTCCGGCACGTCTTCGAGGCGCGCGTAGCTTTTCTCGCCGAGCACCTCGGTTTCGTTCGGATTCACCGGAATGATGCGGTAACCGGCGCGCTGCATGTACTCGGCGACGCCGTTGGACGGCCGCGCACGGCTTGAAGACAAGCCCACCACCGCGATAGTCCGCGCCGATTTCAGGATTTCAGGAATGTTGGCCATCTTCCAACTTCAGTATCCTGCGAAATCGCTCGACCTCTTTAGGGGTCAGCGCGCGCCAGCGTCCCGGCGCGAGATCGAGCTCCAGAAATCCGATTTTCACGCGCCGCAATTTCTCCACCAGCAGTCCGAAATGGTTGAACATCACGCGAATCTGATTCTGGCGGCCCTCGGCGATTTTGATTTCGTACCAGGGATTGACGCCGGGCTTGATCTGGCGGATTTCCGCCGGCGCGGTGCGCCGTCCGTGCAGCGGCACGCCTTCGCGAAAAGCGCGCTGCTGATCCTCGGTGAGCGCGCCGTTCGCCTTGACGACGTAGGTCTTGACGATGTGGTTCGCGGGCGACGTGATGCGATGCGCGAATTCGCCGTCGTTGGTGAGCAGCAGCAGGCCCTCGCTATGATAATCGAGCCGCCCCACCGGAAATACGCGCTCGCGCACGCCGCGCAGCAGATGCATCACCGTTTCGCGGCCCTCGGGATCGGAGACGGTCGTCACCCCGCTTTTGGGCTTATTCAAAGCGATGTAAAGATGCCGCTTGGGTTTGTGCAGCAGCCGTCCGTCGACCTTGATGTGATCGCGATCGATATTGGCCTTCGATCCCAGCGCGGTAACCGTCTCACCGTTGACGCTGACACGTCCTTCGATAATAAGCTGCTCGGCTTTACGGCGGCTGGCGACGCCCGCCTGCGAGAGAATTTTTTGCAGCCGCTCCTCAGACATGGTTGCTTTTGTGAGTCAAAACGATTTTATTTTATAAGACACCGCCCAACCCGGCCGATACGGAAAATGAAGGAGGCTCATTTGGGTCAGGATTGTTGGGACTTCAAGAAGTGCGGCCGGCAACCGGGAGGGGCAAGGGCCAGCGAGTTCGGCGTCTGTCCGGCTGCGCTGGAAACAAAAGCTCATGGAATGAACGGGGGACATAATGGCGGAAGAATTTGCTGGGCTGTGGCTGGCACGCTTTGCGGTGACAAGGTTCAGGGGAGTTTCGCTTCGAAGCTCGCCAATTGCGTGACCTGCGACTTTTATCGCCACGTTCACAAGGAGCAGGGCCCCAACCTTCTGGTGAGCATCGCCGCGCTGCGGTCCCGTTAGTCTTGAGCGGGAGGGCTCGATGGCTCCGCGGCAGGAGTCTCCTCGGGCGCCGGCTCCGGCTCGGCGATTTCCAATCGGCCCAGCTCTTCGAACTCCTTGAGCGTGGGCAATTCGCTCAGGTCCTTCAACCCGAACTGCACCAGGAATTCTTTCGTCGTCTTGTACAGGATCGGCTTTCCGATCACGTTCTTGCGTCCCGCTTCGGCGATCAGCTTGCGGTCGAGCAGCGTCTTCAGCACGCCCGCGCCCTGCACGCCGCGGATTTCCATGATCTCCGGCGCAGTCACCGGCTGCTTGTAGGCGACCACGGCCAGCGTCTCCAGCGCCGCAAGCGATAACTTTAGTGGCGGCGTCAGCTTTTTGACGAACGCGCGTACGGCCTCGTGGTGTTCCGCTTTGGTCGCCATTTTGTATCCGCCGGCGACCTCGCGGACGCTCAATCCCCGGTCCGGTCGGGCGTACTCGGCCACCAGCTCATCGAGCAGCCGCTTGACCTTGTCGATGGGCGCTTCGAGCGCGGCCGCGATCTGCTGCGCCGACAGCGGCTCATCGGTTACGTACACGATGGCCTCAAGGATCGCCTTGAGCCGCTCGTCTTCGCCGGCCGCGGGCCGCTCCTCGGCCAGTTGGGTCACATCCATTTCTTCCATTCGTTATTTATAACCTTCGTTGATGGCCGACATTACCTGCTCAGCCGCGAACGCCGCTTCGAATCCTTCCAGGCGCTTCAAGCCGATCTCGCCGAACGCGTCCTTCTGCACCAGGCCGATGGCTTGCAGCTTCACCAGCTCGAGCAGCGCCAGAAACAGGCAGATCATGGCGCGGCGCGAGCGCTGCCTTTCGAACAGCTCGCGCGCGGAAAGCGCTTCGTTGCGGGCCTGGCGCTCGAACACGCGTCGCAGATAGCGGATCATGTCGGGCACCGATACGTCTTCCGTGCCGATCTCGTAAACCGGCCGCGTTTTGGCGCGCTCCAGAACACTTTCGAGCGTCTTCACCAGGTCGAACAGCGAAACCGCAAGCCCGGGCTGATCCTCCTCGCTCAAAAACTGGCTGATCTGCGGATTCGACCACACCGCTTCCTCGATCACGCGCTTCTGATGCAGCATCTCCGCGGCGCTCTTGAAACGCTCGTGTTCGAGGAGCCGGTCGACCAGCTCCTTGCGCGGGTCCTCTTCCGGCACGATTTTTTCGAGCTCGGGGTCGCGCGGCAGCAGCATTTTGGACTTGATGTGGATCAGCGTGGCGGCCATGTACACGAATTCAGCGCTCAGCTCGATGTTCATCCCGGCGGCGCGCTGCATGTAGTCGATGTACTGCGCGGTGATCTGGGCGATGGGGATGTCATAGATGTTGATCTCCTGCTTGCGGATCAGGTCCAGCAACAGATCGAGCGGCCCATCGTAATGCTCGAGGTGGAAATTCAGCCCGGACGACACTTCTATTAAGAATACCAAGCGCCCGGCGGCGTTTCACTCCAATGCCGAAACAATTTATCCTGGTAATGTTGTGAGCACGTCGCGCACCATGCCGGGCGGATTTGCGGACCGCGCCAAGCTTGCTTCGGGCGCGAGCGGGCGTCCGTTGTGCCGCTGGTGCAACCTGGAGGTCCCCGCCGGGCGATTCACCTTCTGTTCGGAGTGGTGCGTCCACGAATGGAGGCTGCGCACCGATCCGGGCTATCTTCGGGACCAGGTTTTCCTGCGCGACCGCGGCCTGTGCGCCGCTTGCGGCGTGGACACCGTCGCGGCATGGCGCGATCTGAAGCGCTCGCGCGGGACGCATCGGCTTCGGCTGCTCGAAAAATGGGGATTGAAGAAGCTGAATCGCAAGACGCTATGGGATGCCGATCACATCGTGCCGGTAATCGAAGGCGGCGGCGAATGCGACCTGGAGAATATCCGTACTCTGTGCGTTGCATGTCACCGGGAGGAGACCAAACGCTTGCGAGCGCGGCGCGCCGGGTTATCCGCCTGACACTATATCCGGACGTGTTAACGTTATACACATAGGCTCTGCGCCTTTTCTCTGAGGGAGACTCCATGATCCGATTGAAAGTCAACGGCTCTGCCCGCCAATTCGACGGTGAGCCTGACATGCCGCTGCTCTGGTATCTGCGTGATGTGATTGAACTTACCGGGACTAAGTACGGGTGCGGCATCGCCCAGTGCGGCGCCTGCACCGTGCATATCGACGGAAAAGCCGCGCGGGCGTGCATCACGCCGATGAAGGAAGTCGCCGGAAAATCGGTGGTGACGATCGAAGGGCTGAGCGTGAAGGGCGATCATCCCGTTCAGCGCGCCTGGCGGGAGCTGAATGTTCCCCAGTGCGGATATTGCCAGAGCGGCCAGATGATGCAGGCCGCGGCACTGCTCAAGGAAAAACCCAAGCCGACCGACAAAGACATCTACGACGTCATGAGCGGCAATATCTGTCGCTGCGGAACGTATCAACGCATTCGCGCGGCGGTGAAGCTGGCAGCGAACTCGCGCAATCACGCGCGACCCGCCACCGGCACGGCGGATCAGAACGGAGGGCGTGTATGAGCCGGCAAACCGTAACCATCGTCAGCAGACGCGGGTTCCTCGAAGGGATTTTTTCCGCCGGGGCATTAGTGCTGGCGTCGCGAATTTTGCCGCAGACCGCCGAAGCCGCGACCACGGTTGACGAATCGGCGTGGCATCCGAGCGTTTACGTGGGACTGGAGCCGGACGGCCGCGTCATTATCGTCGCGCACCGCTCGGAGATGGGCACCGGAATCCGCACGGCGCTCCCCATGGTGGTCGCCGACGAGCTCGAAGCCGACTGGAACCGCGTTTCCATCCAGCAGGCCACCGGAAATCGCAAGTACGGCGATCAGAACACGGACGGTTCGACCTCTATCACGAGCTTTTTCCAGCCCATGCGCGAAGCCGGTGCGACGGCGAGGATGATGCTGGTTTCCGCCGCCGCAGCGAAATGGAACGTCCCGGCGTCGGAATGCGCGGCGAAAAATCATGAGATCCTGCACACGCCGAGCGGAAGGAAATTCGGCTACGGCGAGCTGGTCGCGGCCGCGGCGACGCAGCCGGTGCCCAAAAAAGACGAGCTGAAGTTCAAACCCTCGTCAGAATACCGCTACATCGGCAAGGACATTCCCGTCACCGATCTTGACCAGATTCTGACCGGCAAGGCGATCTACGGCATCGACGCGAAAGCGCCGGGGATGGTCTATGCGTCGATCGAGCGCTGCCCCGTGATCGGCGGGAAATTGAAAAGCGTCGATGACGCGGAAGCCCGAAAAGTGCCGGGCGTGTTGCAGACGGCGATTATCGATCCGTTCAAGCCGCCCTACATGTTCCAGCCGCTGGGCGGCGTGGCGGTGATCGCCAACAACACATGGGCCGCGATGCAGGGCCGCAAGAAATTGAAACCGGAATGGGAGTTCGGTCCGGGCGCGAGCTACGATTCGGCGGCCTATAAAGACGAGCTGAAGCAGGCCACGCGCGTCGCCGGTCGCGTGGAACGCAACGCAGGCGACGTAGACGCCGCGTTCGCGAAGGGCGCCAAAACGCACGAAGCCGATTACTACGTTCCGCACCTGGCGCACGCCGAGATGGAGCCTCCCACCGCGGTCGCGCAATTTCAGGACGGAAAAGTAACCGCCTGGACGGCGACGCAGGACCCGCAGCAGGTGCAGACCACCGTGGCGCGCGTGCTCGGAATCAAATCCAACGACGTGACGTGCTACGTCACGCTGCTCGGCGGCGGCTTCGGGCGCAAATCCAAGCCGGATTACGTCGCCGAAGCCGCGGTGCTCTCGAAGCAGCTCGGGGGGAAGCCGGTGAAGGTGGTGTGGAGTCGCGAAGACGATATCCGCTTCGATTATTTCCATTTCCCCGCGTGGATGTATCTGAAAGCGGCGCTCGATGAAAAGGGCAGGCCCACAGCATGGCTCGGGCGCAGCGCCTATCCGCCGATGGTGCAGGGGCTCAACACGCCGCAGAACGGGTATCTGGGCAGCATGGGATGGCAGGACATTCCCTGGGACATTCCTAATATCCGCACGGAAAACGGAAAAGCGGCGGCGCATGTGCGCATCGGATGGCTGCGGTCGGTGGCGAACATTCCGCATGCCTTCGCGGTCCATTCCTTCGTGGACGAACTGGCCGCGCTGGCCAATCGCGATCGGGTGGAATACCTGCTGGACCTGCTGGGACCGGACCGCATTGTCGAAATGGGGCGCTCGCGCGGACGCGGAAGCCGGCCGAATCCCTACGCGCTCGACACCGCGCGCACGCGCCGCGCGCTCGAAACAGTAGCCGAGCAGTCCGGTTGGGCGAAGAAGAAATCGGGCAATGGGACCGGCTACGGCATCGCCGTTCACCGCAGCTTTTTGAGCTACATCGCGACGGTGGTCCAGGTGGAAGTGGACCACGGCCGCGTGACGATTCCGCGCGTCGACACCGTGGTGGATGCGGGACTGGTCGTTCATCCGGACCGGGTGAAAGCGCAGTTTGAAGGCGCGGCGGTGTTCGGAGCGGGCATCGCGATGATGAGCGAGATCACCGCGGAGAACGGGCGCATCGCGCAGTCGAATTTTAACAACTACATGGTTCAGCGCATCGGCCAGGCGCCGGAAACGCATGTGACCATCATCGGCACGGACAATCCTCCGGCAGGCGTGGGCGAACCCGGTGTTCCGCCCATGGCGCCGGCGATCGCCAACGCGATTTTCGCTGCCACCGGGAAACGCATCCGGGAGCTGCCTGTCAAGAAACAGCTCGCCTGATAGAATCTCAGGCATGGCGCCGGGTCCGGCACTCAGCATCGGAACGCTGCGGGAAAGCGAGATCGCCGAAGCCACGCGCATTGTGCGGCTCGCCTTCGGCACGTTCCTGGGAATTCCGAATCCGCTCGACTTCATGGGCGACCGCGATTTCATGCGGCCGCGCTGGCGCTCGAAGCACGTCAAGGTGCTCGCGGCGCGCGAGGGCGCGCGACTGATCGGGTCAAACGTGATCACGCGATGGGGATCGTTCGGCTTCTTCGGCCCGCTCACGGTTCTGCCGGAATATTGGGATCGCGGCGTAGCGCAGCGGCTGCTCGAAGCGACCATGCGCGTGTTCGACGCCTGGGGAGTCCGGCACAGCGGCTTGTTCACCTTCCCGCACAGCGCCAAACACGTCGGCCTGTACCAGAAATTCGGATATTGGCCGCGTTATCTCACCGCGGTGATGTCTCGGGTTCCGGAGGGGAACGCGCCCGCCCCGGAGACGCTATCGAGTTTGAGCAGGAAGCAGCGCGAAGAGGCGATCGCGGCGTGCGCCCGGCTCACCGGGAGAATCGATAAGGGATTGGATCTTTCGGGCGAAATTCGCGCGGCGCTCCAGCAAGGCGGCGACGTTGTGCTCACGCGTTCGCGCGGCGGCGTCGCCGGATTCGCGATCTGCCTGAACGGTCCCGGCTCGGAGGGTGGTGAGAAGCTGTGCTACATCAAATTCGCCGCGGCGCGGACCTCCGCTGATTTCGAAAAATTGCTGGAGGCCTGCGACGGCTTCGCCTCCTCGCGCGGCGCGGGCCTCGAGGCGGGAGTAAACCTGGCGCGCCAAGACGCGTTCGACCGCATGCGCGCCCATGGCTACCGCGCCGTCATGCAGGGCGTGGCGATGCAGCGTCCGCACGCCGAGGGATTCAATCGCGCGGGCGTTTACGTGATCGACGACTGGCGCTGACACGCGCTGCGGGCGTCATTCGCGGCTGATCAGCAGGAATCCGGTTTCCACGTTCCGGTCGACGATGCGGTTCCACATCACGCGCGCCGTGCCGGCGGCTTCCTGATGCGTGAACTCCACCACCTGGCCGGCTTCGAGCGAGGCCTCGGCGTGGGCCATGCGGAATCCGCTGGCGCTCACGTCGATCAGGCGGCCCTCGATCTGGCGCGCGCGCGGACCGGGACAGCGCACCACTACCCTTCCCGACGTCCTCCGGCGCTGCTCACGACGTTTCTCTGTACGTTTAGTGGCGATGGGTGCCATCATACCGCGGCGCCGGCCCGCTCGGTTTCGTAGAGTTTCAGCTTGCGGCTCAGGGTGCGCCGGGAGATCCCCAGCCGCGCCGCTGCTTTCTGCTGATGACCGCCGGTGGCCTCCAGCGCTTCGAGGATCATGCGTCGTTCCATGCCGTCAATGCTGGTGAGGGAAGCGTCCCCATTTCGATGCGTCGGCGCCGGAGGCGCGCCGGAGGCGGCCGGCCTCAGCGCCAGATCCTCCGCGTGAATCACCTCATGCTGCGCGAGCACCGCGGCCTTGGTGACCACGTTCCTCAATTCGCGAATATTTCCCGGCCAGGAATGCGCTTCAAGCGCGGCGACGGCGCCTTCGGAAAATTGCAGAGCGGGGTCGTGCTGCGCGAGAAAATGGCGCGCCAGCGGAGCGATATCTTCCATGCGCTGGCGCAGTGGCGGAACGCGCAGCGAAATCTGGCTCAGCCGGTGATACAGGTCGCTGCGAAAACGCCCGTCCTCGACGGCCGCCTCCAGGTCCTGGTTGGTCGCCGCGACCACCCGCACGTCCACCGTCACTTTTTTCGTTCCACCCAGCCGGTAATAAGGGACGCCGTCCAGCACGCGCAACAACTTCACCTGCATTTTGGGATCCAGTTCGCCGATCTCATCCAGGAAAATGGTCCCCTGGTGCGCCAGCTCGAACAACCCCGGTTTGTGCGCGTCGGCGCCGCTGAAAGCGCCTTTGTCGTAACCGAACAGCTCGCTTTCAAGCAGATGTTCGGGCAGCGCGGCGCAACTTAGATCCACCCACGGCCGATGGGAGCGCATGGAGTATTGATGCACGGCTCGCGCGATCAATTCCTTGCCCGACCCGCTTTCGCCGATGACCAGGACGGTCGCGTTGGAGCGCGCCACACGCTCCACCATGCCCATCAGGCGCAGCATCGGCTCGCTGGCGATAATCGCCGTCATGCCCAGAAATACGCGACCCTGAGCCGATCCCATCTCTTGACGCGCAGCGCTCATGCTCTAATTTATTTCGCCACGATGTGGCTGCCGGCGCCCTCCGAGGAACACCTTAGCCGCGCCGCGAATCTTACCCGCCGCTTGCGACAACTTGTCGCATGACTTTGCGGCGAACGGGCCAAAGTGTCGCGTTCCCTAAGGCCAACGTGCGCGCAAGTACTTGAATTCGCTTGGCGTCATGTGGAAGCCGGGCTGCAGATACCCCCCCAAAGAACATGGAGGCCGCCAAGCAGTCCTTGCCCAGGAAGGCGCGGGCGTATGCCCTGATCACTGCCGCTTTGGCTGCCGTCGTTCTTGCCCGGGCCCTGTGGAACTGGGAATCGCCGGACTTGTTCAAGTACGCGGGATTTCTGCTGGCCGCCATCGCGACTTCGGGAATGCGCATCCGCATTCCCGGCATCACCGGCACCCTGTCGGTGACCTTCCTTTTCGTTCTATTCGGACTCCTGGAGCTGAATGCTCCTGAAACTCTGCTCCTGGGCGCGCTGGCGACATTCGTCCAGTGCTGCTGGGGCCGGACCGCGCTGCCGCGCGCCTGGCACACCGTTTTCAACGTCAGCGCGATGGCCCTGGCGATTGCCTTGGCCGAGCAGACCTATCATGCGTCCGCGCTCGCGTCGCATCCCGTCGAGCCTCCGCTGCGCCTGGCCGCCGCTACCTGCGTCCTGTTCGTCTTCAATACGGGTCCGGCGGCGATCATGATCGCGCTTTCCGAAGCCCGCAGCTTCATTGCCGTCTGGCGCGACAGCTACTTCTGGTCGCTGCCTTACTATCTGGGCGGAGCGGCGCTGGCTGAAGTCGCCAGTCTCGCGAACCAGGTGCTCGGATGGCAGGCCGTCCTGCTCAGCGGACCGGTCATGTATCTCATCTATCGTTCCTACCGGCTGTACCTGGAGCGCCTGGAAAATGAGAAAAAGCACGCCGAAGAGGTTTCCAGCCTGCACCTTCGGACCATCGAGGCGTTGGCGCTGGCCATTGACGCCAAGGACCACACCACGCACGATCATTTGCAGCGCGTGCAGCATTATGCCATGGAACTCGCCAAGGACCTGGGACTGACCGCCGACGAACAGGAAGCCCTGCGCGCGGCATCCATGCTTCACGATATCGGCAAGCTGGCCGTGCCCGAGCACATCATCTCCAAACCCGGCCGCCTGACTCCGGAAGAGTTCGACAAGATGAAGATTCATCCGACCGTCGGCGCGGAAATTCTGGAGCGCGTGAAATTTCCCTATCCCGTGGTGCCGATCGTGCGCGCGCATCACGAAAAGTGGGACGGCACGGGCTATCCCGCCGGACTGTCCGGCGAGGACATCCCGATCGGCGCGCGGATTCTGGCCGCGGTGGATACGCTGGACGCGCTGGCAAGCGATCGCCAGTACCGCCGCGCACTGCCCCTTGACGACGCCATGAAGATCGTCCGCGACGAGTCCGGCAAGGCATTCGATCCGCGCGTGGTGGAGGTTCTGTCGCAGCGCTACGTCGAGCTGGAAGCGCAGGCGCAGGCGCTGCGGCGGGAAGACGCGGGACTTTCGCACGAGCTGAAAGTCGAGCGCGGCGAGGCGCCCGCCGCCGGCTTTGAAGGTTCCGCGCACAACGCGGCGAATGTTCCGACCATGGACTTCCTGACCTCGATCGCCGCCGCGCGCCAGGAGGTGCAAGCGCTGTTCGAGATCTCGCAGGACCTGGGCAATTCCTTGAGCCTGGATGATACGCTGTCGGTACTCGCGGTCCGGCTGCGCAAAATCATCCCGCACCACTCCTTCGCCATCTGGGTGCGCCGCGAGAGCGTGCTTCAGCCGGATTACGTCTCGGGCGATGATTTCCGCCTGTTTTCCTCGCTGCAAATTCCGATCGGGCAGGGCTTGTCGGGCTGGGTCGCGGAGAATCGCAAGCCCATTCTGAACGGAAACCCGTCGGTGGAGTCGGGGTATCTGAACGATCCGGCGAAATTCTCGGCGCTGCGCTCCGCCGTCGCGGTACCGCTCGAAGGCGTCAACGGAGTGCTCGGCGTGCTCAGCCTGTATCACGCCGACCGCGACGCCTTCAGCAAGGATCATCTGCGCATTCTGCTGGCCATCAGCTCCAAGATCGCGCTCTCGATTGAAAACGCGATCCGCTTCCGGCAGGCGGAATCGTCGGCGACCACGGACTATCTCACCGGCCTTCCCAACGCGCGCTCGCTGTTCCTGCAACTCGACGCGGAGCTGTCGCGCAGCCGGCGCAGCCAGGCGCCGCTCGCCGTGATGGTGCTCGACCTGGACGGTTTTAAGCTGGTGAACGACCGCTTCGGGCACCTGGAGGGAAACAAGGTGCTGCGCGCGGTCGCGACGCGGCTGAAGGATGCGTGCCGCGAGTACGATTACATCGCCCGCATGGGCGGCGACGAGTTCGTGATCCTGCTCGCGGGCATCCGGCCAACCGACGTGCACGTTAAGATCAGTCAATTCCGCCAGGTGGTACAGGATATCGGCCGCGAATTGTTCAGCGGCAACCTGCTGACCACGAGCATCGGTGTGGCGAACTTTCCCGATGACGGAACCGACGCCGAGCAGTTGCTGGCCGAAGCGGACCGGCAGATGTACAAGGAAAAGCGCGCGCATCGCAAACAGGATCAAGGCCTGGAGCCCGGCTGGAAATCGGAGTGGGCCGCGATCGTGCATTGATTCAGCGCTCGCGCGCCTGAAAAAACCAATACCCCGAGTGCAAGCCGGCGCTCACTGTGGTATCCAAAGAGTTGAACCTTAAAATTCTGATTCTTCCCGGCGACGGCGTCGGCGTCGAAGTCACCCGCGCGGCGCGCTGTGTTCTCGAAGCCGTCTGCGCCAAATTCGGACACACCATTGAGATTCTCGAGGGACTGATCGGGGGAGTCGCGATCCGCAAAACCGGGTCGCCGCTGCCGGAAGATACGCTCGAAAAGGCTCGCGCAGTCGATGCGGTGCTGCTGGGCGCGGTGGGATCGCCGGAATTCGATGACGCGCCGCCCGAAAAGCGGCCGGAAAAAGGACTGCTCGGAATTCGCAAGGCACTGGAACTCTATGCGAACCTGCGGCCGGTAAAAATGTGGCCGTCGCTCGTCGATTCCTCGCCTCTCAAGAACGAAATCGTCGCGGGAACCGACCTGGTGATCGTGCGCGAATTGACCGGAGGTCTGTACTACGGCCAGCCGCGCGGAGTTTTTACAGATCACGCGGTGAACACCATGTCCTACACTCGCGCGGAGATTGAGCGCATCGCACGCAAAGCGTTCGAACTGGCGCGCGGACGCCGCAAGAAGGTGACCAGCGTGGATAAATCTAACGTGCTCGAGAATTCGCAACTTTGGCGGCGCGTGGTAACTGAAGTCGGGCGCGACTATCCGGATATCGAGCTGGAACATATCCTGGTGGACAATTGCGCGATGCAGCTTGTGCTGAATCCGCGCCGTTTCGACGTGATGGTGATGGAAAACATGTTCGGCGATATCCTGAGCGATGAAGGCGCGGTGCTGGCCGGCTCGATCGGAATGCTGCCCTCGGCGTCGCTGGGCGAAACGAAAGGTTTATACGAGCCGGTGCACGGC
>Ga0335081_10014539_pt1 | contig 12733 bp, 15 predicted proteins | sample Lox_Sample_35_FD_206713 | JGI IMG/M metagenome (GOLD analysis project Ga0335081, IMG submission 206713) | Soil microbial communities from Loxahatchee National Wildlife Refuge, Florida, United States - Lox_Sample_3.5 | ecosystem: Environmental > Terrestrial > Soil > Wetlands | place: USA...
CGGCCTGCCGCAGCCGGCCGCGACGGTCGTGACGACCGCCGCGGAGCTCGCGGCCTGCCGGCGCCTGCCGGCCTTCGTGAAGACGCCTATCGGGACGGCCACGACCGGAGTCCGCCATGTCACCACGGCCGGTGAGCTCACGGCGCTCGCCCGTGAGTGGGCGGCGGCCGGCGTGTTCAGCGGCGGCGGGGTGCTTGTCCAGTCTCCCGCCGCGGGCCGGCTGGTCATGATCCAGTCGGTCTTCTGCGCGGGCGAGCTGGTCGCGTTCCACGCCAGCGTGCGGGTCCGCGAGGGCGCCCGCGGCGGCGCCAGCCACAAGCTGAGCATCGGCATGCCTGCCGTGCGCGAGCAGGTCACCGATCTCGGCGGGGCGCTCGGCTGGCACGGGGCGCTGTCAGCCGACGCGATCCTGGCGCAGGACGGCCCTGTCTACATCGACATCAACCCGCGCCTGGTAGAACCGGGCAACGCGTGGCGAGCGGGGGTGGACCTCGTCGCCGCCCTGCTGGACGTCGCCGCCGGCGCGACGCCGGCCCCGCAGGCACCGGGCGCGGCCGGGGTCGCCACCCACCAGCTGCTCCTGGCGGTGCTCGGCGCGGCGCAGCATGCGGGCACGCGGCGGGCCGTGCTCGCCGAGCTCGGCTCGGCGGCTCGCCGCGCGGGCAGCTACCGGCGCAGCGCCGAGGAGCTGACACCGCTGCGCGGCGACCTGCGTGCCGTCGTCCCGCTCGCTGCCGCCTCGCTCGCCACGCTCATCCGGCCGGCCACCTGGCGGGCGTTCTCCTCGGGTGCCGTCACCAGCTACGCGCTCACCCCGCAGGCCTGGCGCGCCATCATCGCCGCCGCCGCTTCCTGAGCACCAGGCCATGCCCGGAGTCGGGGACCAGGCCGTTCGGCTAACTTGGTTGCGGTGAAAGTACTATCGCCAGCGATAGTATCGCCATCAGTAGTATCGCTAGCGCAACTATTGTGCGGAGGACTCGATGAACGGCTTCGTCGGCAGGCGGCGGGAGCTGGTGATTCTTGCGCGGGCTCTGGCGGAGATCAGCCAAGGCGTCGCGGCAGGAGCAGGACGCGGCCACTGCCTCATCGTCCGAGGGCGGCGGCGGATCGGCAAGTCCGCCCTGGTGGAGGAGTTCCTGCGGCTAAGCGGGGTGCCTTACGTCTTCTATACCGCCGAGATCGGCGCCGGCGCTGATCCGATCACCGAGTTCGCGCACGCGGTCCTGCAGTCCGAGTTGCGCCAGGCGGACGTGTTCGCCGACGCGGTGCCGGGCAACTGGACCGCCGCGCTGCGGCAGCTCGCCGGGATCCTTCCCGACACCGAGCCGAGCGTCGTGGTCATCGACGAGGTGCCGTACCTCATGGACGAGCCAGGGGCGTTCGAGAGCGTCCTGCAGCGCGCATGGGATCGGGAGCTCTCCCGCAAGCCGGTGCTGTTGATCCTGATCGGCTCGGACCTGTCGATCATGAACAGGCTGACGTCGTATGGCCGGCCTCTTCACCAGCGGGGAGCGGACATGCCGGTGGGGCCGCTCAATCCCGCTGATGTTGCCGAGATGACCGGGCTTGATCCTGCTGACGCGATCGACGCGGCGCTCGTCACGGGCGGCCTGCCCATCATCTGCTCACGATGGCGCCGCGGTGCCGACATCTGGTCGTTCCTTGAGCATGAGGTCGCTAACCCGGTCAGTGCGCTGGTCGTCTCTGCCCAACTCTCGCTCGCGGCAGAGTTCCCCGAGCACGCCTCGGCCAGGAGCGTCATCGAGGCCATCGGGTCTGGCGAGCGCACGTTCACCAACATCGCGCGGGCCGCGGGCGGCATGTCCCACTCGACCCTCTCCCGGTCGGCCGACCTGCTCATCGGCAAGGGTGTCATCGCGGCGGACCTGCCTCTTGCGCTCCACCCATCCAAGGATCGCCGGTACCGGATAGCAGATCCGTACCTGAGATTCTGGCTGACCTTCATCGGGCCTTACCTCGCCGAAGTCAACCGGATGCGATCCGATCTCACGGTCGCCCGGATCCGCCGCGGCTGGATGAGCTGGCGCGGGCGTGCGGTTGAGCCGATCGTGCGCGAGTCGCTGGCGCTCGCATTGCCGGCCCGGGGCATCGCCGCCGCCCCGGCGATCGGCAGCTACTGGACTAGGACGAACGATGTCGAGATCGACATCGTCGGGGCCGACCGGGCTCCGATCGCCCGGCAGCTCGTCTTCCTCGGCTCCGTCAAGTGGCATGAGGGCGCGGCCTTCGACGACCACGATCTCGCTGTGCTCGCCCGGCATCGGGCTCGGCTGACTGACGCGCCCGTGCCTTTGCTTGCTGTGAGCAGGTCAGGTTCCTCGGCCCGGCATCTCGACGCCGTGTTCGGCCCGGAGGACATCGTCCACGCATGGGTCTCGCCGCAGGCGCCGGGGCTCAGTGCGTGATGGCTCGCCAGAAGGCGTCGGCGATGACCCGGTAGCCCGCGTCGTTGGCGTGCTCGTTCGGGCCTCGGGGCGGCCGGGCGCACATCCAGGTCAGGGAGCAGACGACGGTCACGTTGACCGGCGGGGCCGCGGTCCGTCCCCGCCGGTCCCGTCCGCTGCCCGGTCCGGCGGGCTCGGCCCGCTTGGCCGCGGCGAAGTCGGCGCTGCGGAAGGCACCGAAGACGTCGGCCACGCGGGCGCCGTACCGGCGATACTTGGCGGCCAGCAGCTTGTTGGCGCCCGCGGCGAAGTCGTAGGTCACGGCGGCGACCTCCTTGCCGGTCCGCCCGGCGTGCCAGAGCCCGAGTTCCGGCACGTAGTAGGTCATCCCGACGATCAGCACCCGCGAGCCCGCCGCGGACCTCAGCTGGCCGAGTATCGCGCCCAGATTGGCCTGGAGCTGGCCGACCCGCTTGTACAGGCAGCCGATGATCGCCGCTCGCGGCTGGCCGAGCACGCACGAGTTGGGGTCGTTGGCGCCGATATCGATCGTGATGAGCGCGACCTGGCCGCGGTGCGCTCGCAGGAACCTGGTCGCCTGCGCGAGCTGGCTGCCGGCCGGATACCGGCAGATGCCGCCGTGGATCATGGTCGACGTGGTCTCGCCCGAGCAGCCAAGCTGCACTAGCCGCAGGCGGCCGATGACGCCGCGCAGCCTGGCGGCGAGCAGGTTCGGGTAGCCGTGCGAGGTCGGCGCGTCCTGGCCGCTCGGCGCGGGCTGGATCCCGCGCGAGAGCGAGTCACCGAGCGAGAGGTAGTACGCGGGTCCGCCCGCCCGGCGGGCGAGGCCAGCCCGGAGCCCGGAGAGCCCTGCGGTGGCCCCGGCTGTCGCGGCGCGACCGGGGCCTGCGGCGCGGTGCGGCGGATCGGACCCTGTCGCGCAGTCGGCCAGGCCCGCGACGCCGACCAGGACCAGCGCTGCGAGCAGCGCCGCGAGCACCGTTCTGGGCGATCGCATGGTCGGCATGGCCGCGAGCATACGTTCGCGCTCGCGATGGACGGTATCGAAGCCAGCCCGACGGTCACCCGGGAGCTTCGGTGTCGAGCGGGCCGAGCAGCACCCTGAGCAGGTCAGCCAGCTGGTCGCGCTCGCCGGCGTTCAGGCCGCTCAGCAGTTCCTGCTCCTGCTCGAGCAGGTCGGCCAGGGCCGCGTCGGCCACATCCCTGCCGCGCCCGGTGAGCTCGACGAGCACACCGCGCCTGTCGGAAGGGTCGGGGTGCCTGGTGACCAGGCCGGCTCCGGCCAGCCGATCGATCCGGTTGGTCATCGTTCCCGACGTCACGAGCGTCGCGTGCAGCAGCGCCCCTGGGCTCAGGCGGTAGGGCGGCCCCTGGCGGCGGAGCGCGGAGAGCACGTCGAACTCCCATGCCTCCAGGTCGTGAGCGGCAAAGGCCGCCCTGCGGGCTCGGTCGAGGTGCCTGGAAAGGCGCGAGACCCGGCTCAGCACCTGGAGCGGGCCCAGGTCAAGGTCAGGTCGCTCCGCGCGCCAGCCGGCGATGAGATCGTCGACCTCGTCCCGCAGTTCGGCAGCCGTCTTCTGCACCCACGCAGCATATCTCTTGACATCGAGAGTTAGCCCGGAGTAGAACGTTAAAAAAATCTCGACATCAAGAAACCTGCGCCTATGGGACCTGTCGAGGAGATCGGGAGAGCACGCGCATGTGGGATCCAGGCCTGTACCGGCAGTTCGCCGACGAGCGGTCTCGTCCGTTCTTCGAGCTCGTCGGCCGGATCGGTGCCGCCGACCCCGGGCTGGTCGCCGACCTCGGCTGCGGTTCCGGGGAGCTCACCGCCTCGCTGTGCGAGCGCTGGCCATCGGCCGAGGTGCTCGGCGTTGACAACTCGCCGGAGATGATCTCGGCGGCTCAGGACGTGCTCGCCGGCCTGGGCACCCGGGGAGCCGGCGGTCCGCCCAGGCTGCGGTTCGAGCTCTGCGACGCCACGGCGTGGCGCCCGGGCCGGCCCGTCGACGTGATCGTCTCCAACGCGCTGCTGCAGTGGATTCCCGATCAGGAGCGGCTCCTGGTCCGCTGGGTCGGCGCGCTCGCAGACGGCGGCTGGCTGGCCGTCCAGATGCCGGGCAACTTCGATCAGCCCACCCATGCGCTGCTGCGCGAGCTGGCCGGCTCGCCGCGCTGGCGCCGGCTCCTCGCCGACGTGGCGCTCAACCGGCAGGCGGGCGATCCGGCCGGCTATCTCGACCTGCTGGCGCGCGAGGGCTGCACCGTGGACGCGTGGGAGACCACCTACCTGCACGTGCTGACCGGCGAGGACCCCGTGCTCGGGTGGATCAAGGGCACCGGGCTGCGGCCGATCATGGCCGCGCTCGATGCCGCCGACCAGGCGGAGTTCCTTGCCGAGTACGGCGCGCTGCTCGCCGAGGCCTATCCGCGAGCCGAGTACGGAACGGTGTTCGGATTCCGCCGCGTCTTCTTCGTCGCGCGCCGCTAGCGGCTCCTGGGCTGCTCGCGCAGGTGGCGCAGCGCCTCGGCCGAGATCTTCGGCTTGGGGTCGAGCTGCGACAGGCCGTTCCACGCCAGGTTGACCAGGTGCGCGGCCATCTCCTCCAGCTTCGGCTTGCGCACGTCCAGCCACCACTGCCCGGCGAAGGCCACCATGCCCACCAGCATCTGCGCGTACATCGGGGCGAGCTTGGGGTCGTAGCCGCGCATCTTGAGCACGTCCGCGAGCAGGTACTCGACCTGGCCGGCGATGTCGCTGATCAGGCTGGCGAAGGTGCCAGATCCCGACGCCGGGTTGGAGTCGCGCACCAGGATCCGGAAGCCGTCGCTGTTGTCCTCGATGTAGCGGAGCAGGCTGACCGCGGCGACCTCGAACTTCTCCATCGTGTCCTCGCCGTTGAGCAGTTCCGTCGCCATGGTCAGGAACCGGCCGACCTCGCGGTCGACGACCACCGCGTAGAGGCCCTCCTTGCCGCCGAAGTGCTCGTAGACGACCGGCTTAGACACGCCGGCCTGGGCGGCGATCTCCTCGATGGAGGTGCCGTCCAGGCCGCGCTCGGCAAAGAGGCGGCGTCCGATGTCGAGTAGCTGCTCGCGCCGCTCTGTGCCGGTCATTCGCTTTCGGCCCGTCGCCGGGGGCTGGCTGGTCACTGCCCCATCATGCAGGCAACCGGGGACTATGAGTTAATCGAGACCGCCGCCGGGCGCTGGGTCATGGACCCAAGCTCGCGGACCATGCCGACCTTCTTGCCGGTCAGGCGCACGGCGTCCGGCCACCGGACATCCTTGACCCAGCCGAACCTCTCGGCCAGCCAGATGCCGCGTGCGGCGATGTCGATCTGGCCCTTGAACACCCCGTGCCTGGCGCAGGTGGGGTCGGCGTGGTGCAGGTTGTGCCACGACTCGCCGAACGACAGCACGGCCAGCCACGCCACGTTCCTCGACTTGTCCCGCGCCTCGAACTCGCGCGCACCGAACGTGTGGCAGATCGAGTTGATCGACCAGGTGACGTGGTGCAGGAACGAGATCCGGACCAGGCTCGACCAGAAGAACGCGATCACCGCGCCCTGCCACGACATCGTCCACAGCCCGCCGATCAGCGCCGGGAGCAGCAGGGTGACGGCGACGGTAACGGGGAACAGCCGGTGCACGCGCACGATGTCCCGGTCGGCCAGCCAGTCGGGCGAGAACTTCTTGTGCGAGGTCACGTCGCGGTCGAACAGCCAGCCCATGTGCGCCCAGATCAGCCCCTTGGTCAGGGCGCGCAGGTCCTCGCCGAACCGCCAGGGCGAGTGCGGGTCGCCCTCCTTGTCGCTGTACTTGTGGTGCCTGCGGTGGTCGGACACCCAGTCAAGTACGGGCCCCTCGACGGCCATCGAGCCGGCCACGCCGAGCAGGATCTTGAACCAGCGGCTGGCCTTGTACGACCCGTGCGTGAAGTAGCGGTGGAAGCCCATCGCGATGCCCAGCCCGGAGAACAGGTAGAACGCGATCCCGATCATCACGGCCTGCCAGTCGAGCAGGCCCCAGATCCAGGCGACCGGGATGGCAGCGACGAGCGCGAGCATGGGGACGCCGGTGAAGATGGCCACGGCCGTGCGCTGGGCCCAGCTCCTTGGCTCTTCCTCGAACTCGGCAACTGGGGCACGGCGGCGGAGCGACGTGGGCTCGACGAACACGTCGGGGGTGTCCGGATTGGCGGTGCCGTCCGGGTTCGCGGTGACGTCGGGGTTGGCGGTGACGTCGGGGTTGGCGGTGACGGGGTTGGCGGTGACGTCGGTGGCGGTCATCTCGGCTCCTTGCACGCTGGACTACGCCGGGTCGGATCAGCGATCCGCATAACCGAGGTCATGGGCCGAGCGAATACGCTTACGTAACCGTAGCTTACGGTAGCGTAGGTTCTGCTAAGGCCCCTAGAGGGGGTTCCGACAGATTTCCGGCTCCGCGCATGTGGCGTTCACTCAACTGCCCGGCACTGCCCCGGGCATGCGCTGTCCCGGGGTGCGCTGTCCCTGGGTGCGCTGTCCCGGGCATGCGCTGAACTGCCCCGCACCCCGCGCTGCCCCGCCCGGCACCACGCGCTGCCCCGCCCGGCACCACGCGCTGGCCGCCCCGCAGCACGTGCTGGCCGCCCCGCAGCATGCGCTGGCCGCCCCGCAGCATGCGCTTCCCCGGGTCCGGGGCGAAGGCGGCGAGAAGAGTTCCGGCGCCTGGACTCGAACCAGGACAAACGGGACCAAAACCCGTTGGGCTGCCAATTACCCCACGCCGGATCGGGCCGATCGGCCCGCTGCCGTCGGCCGAGTGCTACCTCACGATATCGACAGGCGGATGAGGCGGCCACTTACAAACGGTCGGCGCCAACGGTTGACCGCGTTCGCACCAGCCCCGATCCGCAGACGCGGGAATCGCTGACCGTTGCACCGTTAGGCGGCGGCCCGGCAGCCAGGATCCCCCACTCCATGATCGGCTCGATAGCTTGAGTCTGGTTTGCTCCCGGCCCGCAGGACCTCCCTGATCTCGCGCCGGGACTACCCGGCCCCCAGGACCTCCCTGATCTCGCGCCGGGACTACCCGGCCCCCAGGACCTCCCTGATCTCGCGCCGGGACCTCCCGGCCCGCAGGACCTCCTTGATCTCGCGCCGGGACCTCCCGGCCCGCAGGACCTCCTTGATCTCGCGCCGGGACTACCCGGCCCGCAGGACCTCCTTGATCTCGCGCCGGGACCTCCCGGCCCGCCGCAGATCGCTCGCATACCACCGTATCTTCGCTAAAGCCATATATCCGCCACGCATCAACCGCCGCGCGGACCGGCGACAGCCGACATCAGCCGACTTTGCATCCGCTAGCGTCATGATCACGCCCGTTTTATGGCTTATGTGAGGCGCTAGCGGATGCAAAGTGGCGCTAGGAGGGCTTGGCGAAACGGTTGGCGAAACTCGGCAAGATCATTTGCCGTAGAAGGCCTTCAGGTAGTCCTCCTCCGAGATGCCTGCGAGTTTGATCTGGGCCGCGATGATCGTGCGCTTCACCTCGTGGTGATCTGGGATCGACAGCGTCGGCCGCATACCAGGCTTGGTGAGCAAGAAGTGCTTGCCGCGCCCGCGCCGCTTAGTATCAAGATCCCAGCCAAGACGCTCAAAGGCCTTGGCGTGCTCAGATCCGCTCGCAAGCGGGAGGCTGGACAGCCCCATGTAGCCCCATGTGGCTTAGGACGCGACGGCCACCTTCAGTTCCTCTGCGCCGTCGGGGTCGGGGGATGTAGCTGACAGTTGCTGCTCCATGCGCAGGCTGATGATGCCCGCGACCGCATCGGAGAGATTGTACAGAGCTTCCTCTTTCGTTTCTCCCTGCGAGAAACAGCCGGGAAGATCCGTGCACTCAGCAACCCAGCCGCCATCAAGGGGATCTTCCCTGACGCGGACCGTGAGTGTCCACGTTGCATGATGGTCGTCGCGCTCGCTCTCGAAGCTGCGGAAGATTCGCCGGAAAGCTGCGCACACCCGCTGCCAGGGTGTTGCCACCGCTGCATCCGCCACCACGTACCGCCCCTACCAGGTCTCAGACGCCCTTGTCAATCGATGCCGTCGGCGTGTTGCTCTTATAAACGTAACACGGGAGCATCGCGAACTCTGGTTAGAGTCCCACGGTTGCCTCCGCCGCGGCACTCATTGACACGCGGTCCTCAGTCGCCCTCTACGGCGGCCTTCTCCAGCTTGGCCCGCAAGTCCTCAAGGCTATGAGCAGCGATTACGCGGCTGGACGTGCCACTGCGGGTGACTGCCGTCCAAGCCAGGCCAACCTCGGCCCGCTCGATCTTCCAGCCTGCGAAATCCCTGACCAGCGCGGGCAGGTCGTCAGGGTGCCAGTCCATGACGCATATGCTAACCGCGTCATACCGCTATATACAGCGGCATACCGCGTTCTGCCTGCTCAGGCCGCTTGGCACCGTCCTATGGTGAGCACTGTGACAGGAGTGCCGCCGTTCGATCCCGCAGCCGGGGAGCCGGCCTACGTGTACGTTCGCATGGCCGACCACCTTGCCGCGCGGATCGCAGGCGGGGAACTGCCAGCCGGGTCGCGGCTGCCGGGCGAGCGCGACCTCGCTGCGGAGTACGGGGTCGCGCTCGGCACGGCCCGGCGGGCTGTCAGCGAGCTAAGGGATCGCGGGCTGGCCGTGACGCTGCCCGCAAAGGGCACGTTCGTCAGGTCGGCTGGCGCTCCTGGCTGAAGAATGCCTGCCTCAGCACGGCAGCCGGTGATCGGCCATCATGATCGGCCGCCGCTCTGACCGCCGCATACTCTTCGACGGTGAGGCGGACGCTTACCTGCGCCTGCCGCTGGCGCACGTTCGTCCCCCGCTGGTGCTTGCGCGGCGCTCGCGGCTGATCCGTGGGTGTCATCGCGTCCTCCTGTGGTGGGGTTGCCCTCACGGTAGGACGGCGCGTGAGCCGAGCGCCGCAAGACACGCCGACGCGGCATGCCGCGTGGCTGCGGTGATTCGGCGCGATCTTGTGCCAGTGTGAATGCAAGCCCGGCCATGCCCCTTACGCGAGCATGGCCGGGCCGAAGTGCGGACGTTGGAGCGGCGCACTTGTCTTTACGGACACGCAAAGATAACTCGGGACCGACCACGCGCGATAGAGGGCGCGCCGGTAGAACCCGTTCTAGTCCGCTGCTCTGGCGTTCGGCCCTGCCGCGAGTGCGGCATGGGATCGAATCACGCGAGAGGAGTTCTGTTATGGCGAAGGTGGCCCCCTACCACACGATCACGCCGGAGAAGCCCTACGGCGAGCGGAACGTGTACCACGACCACGACAACTGCCCGGCCGGACGCCGGATCGAGCCGCAGAACCGGCGCGCCGGCACTGCGAACCGGCCGCGCTGCGAGGACTGCATCCGGCTCGGTTAGTCCAGCGGTCGCGTGAAGGTGACCTCCCAGCACGGGCCGTCGGGCACGCCGTAGTTCAGTACCCACGTCTGGCTCAGCCGGCCCACCGGGAGTACGTAGCACATCAGGAGGGCGAGGGCACGCCAGCCGCAGGCCGGGGTTCCCTTGAAACGGATCGTCGGCTCGCGGTAGGCGTGCCCTTCGCCCCCCTGGCACGACTCGTACGTGGCGATGTCCGCGTCCATGAGGATCCGCACCGCCCGGACGATGCCGATATCCATGCAGCCGGACGCGTCGATCGTCCTGGCGTACTCCTCAAGCTCGGCGCGATCCCATGCCATCGGGCTGTAAAAGCCGTGCTCAGTTAGCGCGCTGCTCATGCGGCCATTCTGCCCGCCGCAGTCCGGGCCAAAGCACCCGAAAGCTCGGCCAGGATGGTCAGGTCAACGTGGAGCCGGACGCGCTCAAGCCTGCGCACCCGCAGCGGGAGCATGCCCCACTCGTGCTTGAGCACGCCGAACTCGCGCTCGACCGCGCCGCGCTGGTGATACAGCGCCTTGAACCTGTCGGTGTTCCGGGGGATCAGCGGGTGCAGCCGGGATGCCTTCACCCACACCGACGCGGGCGTGCACTCCCCGGTCGGGCAGCGCCACTTGCTCGCGCCGCGCTTCGCGTCCGAGCCGGCAAAGGTCCATTCGCCGTGGTCGCACTTGGGCGGCGCGGCCTTGCCCGCCTTCACGGCCGGGGTCTCGCGGAGCGGGATCACGGGCCGCATGTGCCGGGACTCCACGCCCTCGTACACGACCTCGGCGTCGTAGCCGCGGTCCAGCACGCACACGTCCGGCCGGAAGCCGCGCCGGGTCACCGTGTCGAGCAGGGTCGGCACGAGCGGCAGTTCCGGGTCCTTGGCGGTCTCGACCTGCCACGCGACAGGCAGGCCCGTCGTGGTGCGGACCGCAGCATGGACCTTGTACCCGTAGTACCCGCCGCCCGACCGGGTCGAGATCGACGAGCGGTGGCCCCATGAGGCGTCCGGGTCCGCGAACCGCTTGCGCAGTTCCCCGCCGCGCTTGACGAACCGCTGGCCGTTCGCGTAGGCCGGCAAGTCCGAGCCGTCGATAGCCACGGTCTTGCCCATGTCCGGCTTGGCGTCCCGCAGTTTCGCCAAGATCCGGTCGATGCAGTCGGCCAGCGCGTCGCCGTGCTCGCGCAGCTTGGTGGCGAACCTGTAGCAAGCCCACTGAGACGGTGCGCCGCCGATGGCCTCACGCAGGGCCGCGTGCTCCGCGATCAGCCGCGCCGTTCGGGTCCAGGTCGGAAGGGCGTAGACCGCCTTGACCAGCGTCGCGCCGACCATGACGCGGGAGGCGTTGCCCGGCCTGCCGGTCCAGCGCAAGGCATCAAGATCCGTGATGAACTGGATAATCTCGGGCAGGGCGAGCAGCGCTGCCACCTGCCGGGCGTCATGCCCGGGTGATACCTTGGTGGAGGCCATGGGGTGCAGTCCCTTGGTCCAGCCCCCCGGAGTGTTACCAGCACTCGCGGGGGGCGCCTGTATTTGATTACAGGTCCATTCTATCGGGAGGGTCTGACAATTTTCTGACGCGCGAAACGCGCCTTAGGAATTACCGCCTGCCGACCCGATCGCCCCATAGACATCGAACGTCGCCGCCAGTTCTGGTGACGGACGACCATTATATCTGGCCCCGTCTTCGACTACATCCTCGCGCTCTATCAGGCGACGAATGTAGTGCGCGGGAGTGACCACGGCAATTCCGGCATTGACGCCGAGGAAAATCTTTCCGACGACGTCGCCAAGAGTCCGGGCTTCCTGCTCGATATCGAAGTGGGCGGATACCAAGCCAAGCAGTGCAAGAACGCCGAACTCGCGTGACACAGGTATCTGCGAGTCTCCTGACAGGTTGAGGCGCCGTCTCTCGTTGCGCGTCATTGACTTCACGCGCGGGTCGGGTATGAAAGTGGCCTGGACGCCGGGCCAGTACCAGAATGCCGGCGAGCCGCTGTGGCCGCCCCAGGAGCGCGCCTCAACCAGATAGCCGTGAATGTCAGTCACAGACTCATCCGCCGGGTCATCGCTCAGCCTGACCGCTACGGGCTCCAGCGGCGGCCTGGAAATGTTGCCGAACCTGACGATCGGCAGGTTCCTACGCTTTCCGGCATGCTGGCTGAACAGGCCGACAAAGAACACCTCATGGCCAACTTGGACAAGCTGGCCGCCAGCCTTCACGAGTTCCGCTGGCATCGGGAAGTCATTGGCACCCCTGTACCGGAAGTCTTCGTCAATGAACTGGTCCAGCGGAACAGACGTGACGGTACATTCCGATGGTCCGAGCCAGCGTGCCGCCGCGACATCAGCCTCATCCGATACGTACCAGTCATCAGGGTCGGTAGGGACATCAACATAGGAGTCCCTGGTGTTAACCCTCAGGTACACCTGGCGCCCTGTAGCTCTCGCATTCTCAACGCAATGCCGGCCGGTCACCGCCCATACGGGATGCGGTTCAGACCCGGAGCGGTCGATGACAAAGAAGGCCGTTGCCCTTGGCCGAGCTTCAGCGCCGCCGTCCTGCTCCACGCACAGGAAGGCAGTGGTGTTGACATGCAGGTCAGGAATTTGCATCGGGTGCAGTCCGATCGGGCGCGGGTTCCGGCGGTAGCGCGGGGGCTCGTACCTGGCTGTGCCATCTCCGCCATTGGGGATTCGCCCGTCCACGTTACGCCCCCCTTCCTCTGCGCGCATGCCAGTATCTTGATCAGGGTAGGTGCGGCGTGACCAGGTCGCTAGTGTCGCGTGAATGATGTTCTTTGACCGCCGGTTGCCTTGGCGATGATTTCGTCGGCGGTCTTGGTCCAGGTGAAGGGCTGGCAGCGTTCGTTCCAGCCGTCGATG
>Ga0335081_10014540_pt1 | contig 12732 bp, 11 predicted proteins | sample Lox_Sample_35_FD_206713 | JGI IMG/M metagenome (GOLD analysis project Ga0335081, IMG submission 206713) | Soil microbial communities from Loxahatchee National Wildlife Refuge, Florida, United States - Lox_Sample_3.5 | ecosystem: Environmental > Terrestrial > Soil > Wetlands | place: USA...
CTGGAGAGAAGACGGCTGTGGGAAGGCACCCGAGTTGCAGCTCGTCTGCCTGGACTCCCAAGGACATTCGCAAGACTACCGAGCGGCGCTGGCCGGCACGCTATTATTGAGTTGCCAGAATAGCTTGCGTGCTGGCGGGATCGCGTCCGACCAGATCCGTCTTTATGAAATTCCTATATCTTTGCCATCCATTCCCTCTCGAATTCCTACGCGCTCCGGCACCAAATATTGCCTGTGAATGGGCGGGAGTTTTCGCGCTGTCTTGATACACGTCAAAAGCAGCGTCTGCCCATTGGGCATCTGCTGGCATCTTCCAGTATTGCGCTTGGGAGCATTCCGATGATGGACGTCATAATGGTGGCGCTCGCGTTCGGCTTCTTCGCCGTGTCGATCGCGTATGTCTACGCGTGCGAGCAGCTTTGAGGAGATCGAGCCATGATTTTTGACTACTCGCTCGCCGCGCTCGTGACCGCCGGGCTGCTCATCTATTTGGTCTACGCGCTGCTCAAGCCAGAACTGTTCTGAAGGGATAAAAGGCCATGACCGTCATCGGCTGGATCCAGATTCTGCTGTACTGCGCGATAATCGTCGCGATTACGCCGGTGCTTGGCGCCTATATGACGCGCGTGTTCAGTGGCGAGCGCACCTTCCTGTCGCCAATCCTGCGTCCGGTCGAGCTCGCGATTTACAAAGTTGCCGGCATTGATGAGCGTCATGAGCAGCATGCGGTGACCTACACCGTCGGCATGCTGCTGTTTCACCTGGGCGGACTTTTCATCATCTACGTGCTGATGCGGCTGCAGGCCTTTCTGCCGTTCAATCCAGCCGAACAGTCCGCAGTATCCGAGGATCTGTCATTTAATACGGCGGTCAGCTTCATCACCAACACCAATTGGCAGAACTACGGCGGCGAGAGCACGCTCTCGTATCTGGTGCAGATGCTTGGCCTGACGCACCAAAACTATCTTTCGGCTGCTACTGGTATCGTGCTCGCAGTCGCGCTCATCCGCGGCTTTGCACGCCACTCCGTTCGCACCGTCGGCAGCTTCTGGGTCGATGTCACCCGCTGCACGCTCTACATTCTTCTCCCGATTTGCATTCCATATGCACTCTTCCTGGTCTGGCAGGGCATGCCGCAGACGCTCGGGCCTTACGTTGATGCGACCACGCTCGAAGGCGCCAAACAATCGATCGCCGTCGGCCCAGTCGCCTCGCAAATCGCCATCAAAATGCTCGGCACCAATGGCGGCGGCTTCTTCAATGCCAACGCCTCGCATCCGTTCGAAAACCCAACGGCCTTGTCCAATTACGTGCAGATCATTTCGATCTTCACCCTGGGTGCCTCGCTCACCAACGTGTTCGGTCGGATGGTCGGCAACCAACGGCAAGGCTGGGCAGTCCTCGCTGTGATGGGTGTCCTGTTCATTGCCGGTGTTATCGCCTGTTACGCCGCCGAGGCGCACGGCAATGACGCCCTCAATGCGCTCGGGCTGACCGGCGGCAATATGGAAGGCAAGGAGGTACGCTTCGGCATCGTCGCCTCAGCCCTATTTGCCGTCATCACCACCGCAGCCTCCTGCGGCGCAGTCAATGCCATGCACGATTCCTTCACCGCGCTCGGCGGCATGATCCCGCTGATCAACATACAGCTCGGCGAAATCATCGTCGGCGGCGTCGGCTCCGGCATGTACGGCATGCTGTTGTTCGTTATCATCTCGATCTTTGTCGCCGGCCTGATGGTCGGCCGCACCCCTGAATATGTCGGGAAGAAGATCGAAGCCAAGGAAGTCAAGATGGCGATGCTCGCCATTCTGATCCTGCCGTTGATGTATCTCGGCTGGACCGCGGTGGCGATGTTGGTGCCGTCGGCGGTGGCGTCGATGAACAATCCCGGGCCGCACGGCTTCACGGAAGTTCTCTACGCCTACACTTCGCAAGACGGGAATAACGGTTCGGCGTTCGCCGGCCTGAATGGCAATACGCTATTCTATAATCTCAGTGGCGCCATGGCGATGGCGGTCGGACGGTTCTGGATGATCATTCCGACCATGATCATCGCCGGCTCGCTCGCAAGCAAAAAGCTGATCCCTGCTTCGGCCGGCACATTCCCGACCACCGGCGGCCTGTTCGTTGGTCTTGTCGTCGGCGTGATCGTCATTGTCGGCGGCCTCACATTTTTCCCGGCGCTGGCACTCGGCCCGATCGTCGAGCAGCTTTCGATCAACGCCGGTACCCTCTTCTCGTCGAATTAGGCTGGAGTTACCTCGATGGAAACCTCAACCCTGCGCAAGCGTATGCCGGTATCGGCGCTGTTCGATCCGAAGATCGTCGTGCCGGCCATCGGCTCCGCCTTTGTCAAGCTTGATCCGCGCACGCTGATCAAGAATCCGGTGATGTTCGTTCTGGAAATTGTTACCGCCCTCACGACGGTGATTCTGATCCGCGACCTCATCACGGGCGGCGGACATATTTTGTTCGAATTCCAGATCATCCTGTGGCTGTGGTTTACGGTGCTGTTCGCCAATTTTGCCGAAGCGGTCGCCGAAGGCCGCGGCAAGGCGCAGGCCGACACGTTGCGCCGGCAGCGCACCGAAACCCAGGCCAAGCTCATCACCGCACCCGGCGATTCGCAAAAATACCGGCTTGTGCCCAGCACGGACCTAAAGATCGGCGACGTCGTGCTTGTGGAAGCCGGCGATATGATTCCCTCGGACGGCGATGTGATCGAAGGTATGGCCTCGGTCAACGAAGCGGCGATTACGGGGGAATCGGCGCCGGTCATCCGCGAGTCGGGCGGCGACCGCTCCGCCGTCACCGGGGGCACGCAGGTATTGTCCGACTGGATCCGCGTGCGCATTACGGCGGCTCCTGGATCGACCTTCCTCGACCGCATGATCAAGCTGGTCGAAGGCGCCGAACGGCAAAAAACACCGAACGAGATCGCACTGAATATTTTGCTTATCGGCCTCACTATCATCTTCGTGTTCGCGACGGCGACAATCCCGAGCTACGTCTACTACGCTGGCAGCGCCATCTCGGTCGTGATCCTCGTTGCGCTGTTTGTGACACTTATTCCAACGACGATCGGTGCGCTGTTGTCCGCGATCGGCATTGCCGGTATGGACCGGCTGGTGCGCTTTAACGTGCTCGCGATGTCCGGCCGATCCGTCGAAGCTGCGGGCGATGTCGATACGCTTCTGCTCGACAAGACTGGCACTATCACGCTCGGCAACCGTCAGGCTACTGAGTTCAAGCCGCTGCGGGGCGTGACCGAGAAGGAATTGGCGGACGCCGCACAGCTTGCCTCGCTCGCTGACGAGACTCCCGAAGGACGATCGATCGTCGTTCTAGCGAAGGAGAAGTACGGCATTCGCGGTCGCGAACTCGTGGAAATGAAAGCGAACTTCATTCCATTCAGCGCGCAAACGCGGATGAGTGGTGTTGAGATGGGCGATTCGTCGATCCGCAAAGGTGCGGTCGATGCGATCTTGAACTATCTCAATGGCGGCACGACGACGGTCAGCTCGGGCGGCAGCGCGGTGCAGGCACTACGTCCAGCAGTGAGCGCCGATACTGTCCGCGAAGTAACAGCCATCGCAGATGGCATCGCCAAGTCGGGCGGCACGCCGCTCGCCGTGGCAAAGGACAACAAGCTTCTCGGCATCATTCACCTGAAGGATATCGTCAAGGGCGGCATCCGCGAGCGCTTTGCCGAGCTGCGCCGCATGGGTATCCGCACCATCATGATCACCGGCGACAACCCGATGACGGCGGCAGCAATCGCGGCGGAAGCCGGTGTTGACGACTTCCTCGCTCAGGCCACGCCCGAGGACAAATTGAAACTCATTCGTGACGAGCAGTCGAAGGGCAAGCTGGTCGCGATGTGCGGCGACGGCACCAATGACGCGCCGGCGCTCGCCCAGGCCGATGTCGGCGTCGCGATGAATACCGGCACCCAGGCGGCGCGCGAGGCCGGCAACATGGTCGACCTTGATTCCAATCCGACCAAGCTCATCGAGATTGTCGAGATCGGCAAGCAGCTCCTGATGACGCGCGGCGCGCTGACCACGTTCTCAATCGCTAACGACGTCGCGAAATACTTCGCGATCATTCCGGCGATGTTCGTCGCGTTCTATCCCCAGCTGCAAACGCTCAACATCATGAACCTGCAAACCCCGGAGAGCGCGATCCTCTCAGCGATCATCTTCAATGCGCTGATCATCATCGCGCTCATTCCGCTGTCACTGAAGGGCGTTCGCTATCGGCCGATCGGTGCCGGAGCCCTGCTTCGCCGGAATCTTTGGATCTACGGCGTCGGCGGCGTCATCATCCCCTTCATCGGCATCAAAGCGATCGACGTGATCGTCAGCACCTTTCACCTCGCCTAAGGAGAAGAATCATGTTGCGGCAAATCCGTCCGGCGATTGTGGTCCTAGTGGCCCTTACGCTCATCACCGGCCTCGTCTATCCGCTGGCAATGACCGGGATTGCCCAGGTGATTTTTCCGCACCAGGCGCAAGGCAGCCTGATCGAGCGCAATGGCACGGTTGTCGGTTCCGAACTCATCGGTCAGGTGTTCGAGAGCGACAAATATTTCCACGGCCGGCCTTCCGCGACCACGGCGCCCGATCCCAACGATGCGACCAAGACGGTGCCGGCACCCTACAACGCGGCTAACTCCGGCGGCTCTAACCTCGGGCCGTCCAACAAAGCCTTGGTCGATCGCGTCCAGGGCGACATCGATAAACTGAAGCAGGAGAACGCCTCGGCGCCTGTTCCGGCTGATCTCGTGACCACTTCGGCCTCGGGTCTCGATCCGCACATCTCGCCGGAAGCTGCCCTGTTCCAGGTTCCCCGGATAGCCAAAGCGCGGAATGTGCCGGAAGACCGCATTCGCCAGCTTGTTGCCGACCATACCGAAGGGCGTCTCTTTGGGCTGCTTGGCGAGCCGCGCGTCAACGTGCTTTTGCTCAATCTCGCGCTCGATCAATTGGCGGGTTAACGCACCGTCCCGAACACACCCCAAGCAGCGGAAAGGCTTTCGCTTAAGGCCTTGCAAAGGTGAATTGTCGGAGCCGCCGATCTGATAATATCTAATGTGAATGGCGGACCCGCGGCGCGATACTGAACATCGACCCTCACCCGAGGCGCTCCTTGAAGCGGCGCGCCGCGAAGAGCGGCGTGTCGGCAAGTTGCGCATCTTCGTCGGCGCCGCGCCCGGCGTCGGCAAAACCTATGAGATGCTGCTGCAGGCGCAAGCGCGCAGAAAAGACGGCTACGACGTCGTCGTCGGGATTGTCGAGACGCATGGCCGCAAGGAAACGGAAGCGCTGTTGAGCGGCCTGGAAGTCATCCCACGCCGAAAAGTTGAATACAAAGGCACCTCGCTCCATGAGATGGATCTGGACGCGATCATCGCGCGTCATCCGCAAATCGTTCTGGTCGACGAGCTTGCCCATACCAACGCCGAAGGCAGCCGTCACCCGAAACGCTATCTCGATGTCGAAGAGCTGATGAGCCACGGCATCGACGTGTACACCACGGTCAATATTCAGCACATCGAAAGCCTCAATGACGTCGTCGCGCAAATTACCCATGTTCGGGTGCGCGAAACGGTACCCGATGCTGTCTTCGACCGCGCCGATGCCGTCGAGCTGGTCGATCTCACGCCGGACGATTTGATCGAGCGCCTCAAGGAAGGAAAGGTCTACGTCCCCAAGCAGGCCGAGCGCGCGCTGCAACATTTCTTTTCACCGGCCAATCTCACCGCGCTACGCGAGCTCGCTCTGCGGCGCACTGCCGAGCGAGTCGATGAGCAATTGCTTTCGGAAATGCAGGCGCATGCCATCCCTGGTCCGTGGGCGGCGGGCGAACGGATTGTGGTCTGCATCAGTGAAGATCCGCGCTGTGCTGGCCTGGTGCGCTACGCCAAGCGGCTCGCCGATCGGCTGCATGGCCCGTGGACGGCTTTATACATAGAAGGCCGCCGCGCCGTGCAGCTTTCCGAAGAGGAACGCGACCGCATCGCCGATACGCTGCGGCTCGCCGAGGCGCTTGGCGGCGAACCCGTCACACTGCCTGCTGGCAATCGGAGCATCGCCGATGACGTGATCGGCTATGCACACACCCATAACGTCACTCAAATTATCATTGGCAAGTCGACGCGGTCGCGGTGGTTTGAGATGCTGCACGGCTCTGTCGTTCACGATCTCGTTCGCCGGTCCGGCAACATCAGCGTGCACGTTATTTCCGGGGACCAGCCGCCAGGGCAGCCAGTTCCACAAAAGACGCTGCGCACCTCACAAGAGAAACAGGCTTTTGAACTCGGACCCTACTTCCTTGCAATTGTGGCGGTCGCACTCGCATTGGGCGCGGCCGAACTGGTCGATTACTGGATCGGGGTCGAGAACGTCGACCTTGTGTTCCTGACCGCTATCGTCGGCATAGCGGTGCGCTTCGGTTTGCTGCCGTCGCTGTTTGCAAGCGTCGTTTCCGCGCTTTGCTACAACTTCTTCTTTCTGCCGCCGATCTACACGCTCACGATTGCCGACCCCCACAACATCGCGGCGTTCGCGTTATTTACGCTGGTAGCCGTCATCGTTTCTCATGTTGCGGCGCGCGGCCGCCTACAAGCAATGACGGCCCAAACCCGCGTGCGCACCGTCGAGTCGCTGTATTCCTTCAGCCGCAAGCTCGCAGGTGCCGGCACGCTCGACGACGTGCTGTGGGCAACGGCGTTTCAGACCGCAATGATGCTGCAGGTCCGGGTCGTGCTGCTACTGCCCGATAAAGGGATGCTGCGGGTCAAGAGCGGTTATCCGCCCGAGGATATGCTCGATGACGCCGATATTGCCGCCGCAAAATGGTCGTTCGAAAATAACCGCGCCGCCGGCCGCGGTTCCGACACGCTTCCCGGAGCAAAACGGTTGTTTCTGCCGATGCGCACCGGGCGCGGCGCCATCGGCGTTATCGGCATCGATAGCGACAAAACCGGCCCGTGGCTCAGCCCCGATCAGCGACGGCTGCTTGATGCACTGGCTGATCAGGGCGCACTCGCGATCGAACGCGTCCAGCTGGTCGAGGATATGGATCGCGTCCAGCGCACCGCCGAGACCGAACGTCTGCGCACCGCGCTGTTGACTTCGATATCGCACGATCTCAAGACGCCGCTGGCCTCGGTCCTTGGCTCGGCCGGCACGTTGCGCGAACTCGGCGACAAGCTGACCGACAGCGAAAAAGCCGAACTGCTCTCGACCGTCATCGAGGAATCCGAGCGGCTTAACCGGTTCATTGCCAATCTGCTCGACATGACGCGCCTTGAATCGGGGGCCGTGACGCCCAAGCTCGCGCCGCATGACGTCTCGGAAATTATCGGCTCGACATTGCGGCGCACCACGAAAATCTTGCGCAATCACTCCGTGCGGCTCGATCTCGCCACCGACGTTCCCATGGTGTCGGTAGACGCAGTTCTGTTCGAGCAAGTGCTGTTCAATCTGCTCGACAACGCCGCCAAATATGCCGCAGCCGGCACGACGGTTTTCATCCGCATGTGGGGAGACCGGGATTCGGTCGTCCTGCAAATCCTCGATGAAGGTGAAGGCATCCCGCAAGACGATCTCGAACATATCTTCGACAAGTTCTATCGCGTGCCGAAGGCCGACCAGATTCGGCCGGGCACTGGGCTCGGGCTTGCGATCTCGCGCGGCTTTGTCGAGGCGATGAACGGAACGATCGTAGCCGCCAACCGTTCCGACCGCCGCGGTGCGGTCTTTACCATCAGACTACCGATCGCAAGCGAGCCGCAACGGCTGGACGCCGCGGCATGAGTGCGGCGCCGCTCCGGGTTCTCGTCATCGATGATGAACCGCCGATTCGTAAATTGCTGCGCGTGGGGCTTTCGGCGCACGGCTATCAGATCATGGAGGCATCCAGCGGCAAAATGGCTCTCGAACTCTTGGGCGAGCAACGGCCGGATTTGATCGTTCTCGATCTTGGCTTGCCCGACATGCAGGGCCATGAGCTTTTGCGCACGATACGTGCACGCAATGACAGTGTTCCGATCGTGGTTCTTTCCAGCCGCGACGACGAGGCCGGCAAGGTTCAGGCGCTCGATTCCGGCGCCGATGACTACGTGACCAAGCCGTTCGGAATGGATGAGCTTTTGGCCAGAATGCGCGCCGCGCTACGGCATCAATTGCAGACTCATGGCGAGAGGCCGATCTTTCGGGTCGGCGAGCTTTCAGTCGATCTGGTGCGGCGGATCGTCAAGGTCGGCGACAAGGAGATCAAGCTCTCTCCCAAAGAATACGAATTGCTGCGCATCCTTGTGCAGCATGCCGGCAAGGTGCTCACACACAAATTCCTGTTGAACCAGCTGTGGAGCGATCTCACTGACGCGCAATATCTGCGTGTCTATGTCCGGCAGCTTCGGCAAAAGATCGAGGCCGATCCCGAGCGTCCGCATTACATCCTCACCGAAACCGGGATCGGTTACCGGCTGCGCGCCCCCGATTAAACGGCCGGCGCTTGCAGCCGCTAGCGCGTCACCCCATATTGCGCGCTCATTTTGGAGTATACGCCATGGCCGACGAACTCGTTCTTTATACTAATCCGATGTCGCGCGGACGCGTGGCGCGCTGGATGCTCGAAGAAATTGGCGAGCCTTACCAAGTCGAAGTGGTCGACTACGCCTCAACAATGAAGGGGCCGGCCTATCTCGCAATCAATCCGATGGGCAAAGTGCCGGCGCTGCGTCATGGCGATGCGGTGGTAACCGAAACGGCGGCGATCTGCGCCTATCTCGCCGACGCCTTCCCGCAGGCGCGCCTGGCGCCGCCTCCGGGCGATCGGCTGCGCGCCCCCTATTATCGCTGGCTGTTCTTTTCCGCCGGGCCGTTCGAGGCCGCTGCCAGCAATAAGGTATTGGGCTTTGTCGTACCGCCGGAGCGCGAGCGGATGATGGGCTATGGCAATTTCGCCAAGACGATAAGCACGCTTGAAGCGGCTGTCTCCTCTGCCGATTATCTGGTCGGCAATCGCTTCAGCGCCGCCGATCTCTATGTCGGCGCGCAAATCGGTTTCGGCATGATGTTCGGCACGCTGGAGCCACGCCCCGCTTTCGAGCGCTACTGGCAGCGCATGAGCGCGCGGCCGGCTTATGCGCGGGCGAAACAGCTTGATGACGACAAGGCCGCGGAACTGAAGAAAGCGGCCGGCTAGGGCGTGTACTCATAAAATCGAGATCGCGCTGAGCAACGGGTGGTCAATGTCCGCTTTGCCCCTTCCCTAGCTGCCGGGTCCTTTTTGACCGCACTTGATTCACATCAGAGTCCTCTTAGAGCTGTAGTCCAAGTAAGCGTTCATCAATGAAAGTCCTGTGCGTTGGTGATCTGTACTTTGAGCGCGTCGCCGTTATTGGTGATGTGGCATGGGGCCGAGCTGGTGCCGCACGTGCCCATTTGAGCATGGCCAACATCGGCAAAGGGCAATTTCCAAGCGATCAGCGCCAAACAAACAGCAATGAGTGTTAGTGCCATTTTCGTCCAAAGATCGACCGACATTTCATCCTCTCCGTGTCATACGCTCAAAAACTCATCCAAATCATCTAAGGGAAGGCCGCCGGACCTGAGAGTGCTTGTAGCTCAGGCGCCGGTGATGCTATTTCGCAGCTCTATTGGGCTCGCGATGGTCCGGAGCGTCTCGAAGCCTTCGCCCGTGCCAAGGATCGTCACGGTGCCATAGTCGAGGATGCGCCCGAGGATTGATTGTTTGACCTGGACGCTCTCGACCTTGTCCATGTTCATCTCGTTGGTCTGCCGCCGGATGAGACCTTTTTTGTAGATGACCCGCCGGTTGGTGACTGCCATCTCGGTGACCCACCACTCGAACCATTCCTGGATCAGGAGAACGACCGCAACTAGCGCCAGGGCATAAGCCGTATACCGCCACAATCCCGTCAGGAGCCGCGTGTCGCTGAGCCAGTAAGCGGCCACCGCTAGGAGTGCAAGGGCGACGCCGGGCCAGCACACTATCCAATGAATGGGCGAGATGTGCCGGACCTGCTCACCGGGCTGCAACACGCGCTGAACGTAGCTCACGACAATGGGTCTCCATACTGATCGATCAAATACGCATCGTCGTCTTTGTAGGTCTGGATCCCGCTCTCCCGCCAATGCAGCTATTTGGTGCGCCAAAGGACATCCCGTTCCGATGGTGCCGCAGCAGCTGCTGACCCATAACGAACATTCCAGCTACGATTCTCCCAGGGCGAAGGGCGGCACTTAATCTGGCGGTTACACGATATCGCGCGGTCGAGCCGGCTCCTTGGTTTCGCTCAAGGCGGCGTCTTGCCGCTCTCAAGCGCCGTACCTCTCGGCGAGCCGTCTCCCGACGGGAAGTTTAGTAATTTCAGCCATAGTAAAATCCTCTGCAGATAGCAATTTCTACGAGCGACCACAAATTACTTTGATATACCTCAATAAGTGCCTTTTTATTTCGAGCTGCATGCAGGTACTGGAAGCAATTAGATACTGCTCCATTTGATCGCGATGTGGAACTCGCCGTTATCGACGGCGAAGGCGAGCACGTCCTCACATTCCCTTGTCGCCGTATTGTTGGCGGGTGGGTCAAAGCAACAGTCACACACTGGCGAGATTGGGGTGCATTAAAGAGCGACGCGACCTGCGATGGCGAGCCAAGTCATGCGCTCCCCCCTGGCTTCGCAAGTTAGAGGCCAGCGGAGTTCCAATAAGCTTGTCGGATGCGTCACCGATGGTTATTTAGTGCCTGTGCCGTCGACCCACCCATCGTCGCTCTTTGCGAGCCAAGTTGTGCATGTTAACTGGATCACGGCTCCAAGCAGCTTCACGACGGCAGCATTTGATTGGGCGCCGTAGGAATCAACGACGTTATCATCCTGGATGAATTGCTCTCAGCCGATGCTCAAGCTCCTGACTTAAGCTGCCGTTGGCTTTCGCGGCGGCGGAAAGTCGTGCTCGTGTATCGGGCTGGAGCCGCGTCGAGAGCACGGCCGTTCAACCGGTGCTGTGGCCAGGGGAACCGCCCTTATCCATGCCGCTATGCGTCCTTCGTCCTGAACGCAAGGTGATCGCATTCGATGCCGCCGATCACCGCGCTGCCCAGATCCCTCGCGTCCACAACTAAGGGCATGAGCTGATCATAGGGATTTGACATTTGCAAAATCCGCAGCCGGCACCAGCCTGTGATATTTGTTTCGCAATTCATCGACCAAATGATCGATCCCGGTGCATCGACCTGAGCATAGACATTGGCATTCTTGCTGAGAAAGGTAAGCGTTTTCCGTCAAATGCCAACGCGACGTTGGCAAATCCGCCCGTGCGCGTTGCACGAATCTTGTCTGGGCGATTGAGCGTTAGTGTGCCTGAACTTGCCAGCGCCAGCTTCTGATTCTGTGTGGTGACGACCTCAAGATCGGTATCATATTCGAACGATATTACTTTCTGCGAGGCAAGGTAGTCCGATATGGCTTTTAAACATGCCTTTCGCATCATCGGCTCGGGCACCCGAAATGCTCACGGTTCCGACCACTCCTGCAAAGCAAGAATGGTGACTTCCTTGCGCCTGTAAACTTCTCGATTGGATACTGCATACGGGCTCTCCATCATCACCTACCTCCAATGGGGCGTGCGCCAACTTGATTAAGATCAAATGATGGACGGCCAATCGCTACCCACTTACTGCGAGTCCGCGATGTGTCCAATCTACCTTCAAATACAGACCTAGTGCGCTCGCGCCCAATCAAACGATGGTATAATGTTGCCATGAAGCGTCTGACAGCCATCGTGGCCTTAACCCTCGTGCCATTCGCGGCTGCCGCCCAGAGCATCGGCGTGCTAGCGACCAAACGACCGATCACCTGGGGCATGATCTTCGCCCTACTATTCCTGATGCTTGGCCCAATTAAGCTCCTCGGTCCGTTCGCCGCGGCGACCAAGGACTGCGATCGCGACTTTCGCCTCCGCCTCGCTACCCGCGCCTTCCTATTCTCAATCGCCGCCGTCACCATCGCCGCTGCGCTCGGCAAGACTATGCTCGACAACTTTGCCATCCCTGTGCAGGTGCTGCAGGTCGCTGCGGGGGTGATCCTTTTCCTCGTCGCTCTGCAAGCGGTCATGCAGCAATACGGCGGCAGCCGTCCGGCCGACCACCCTGAGCCCCCCACTCTGGCGCTCGCTTTCTCCCCGCTCGCATTCCCCACCATTGTCACTCCCTACGGCATCGCAGCAGTTACTATCCTCATCGCCCTCGCTCCCACGAATGAGATCAGCTTGATGATAGCCGGGGTTGTTTATTTCATTCTGTTCCTGGACTGGCTCGCCATGCTCGTCGCCCACATGATTGTCCGCTGGCTCAGCCCGCTGCTACTGCTTCTCGGCGTTGTTCTCGGGGTCAATCAGGTGGCACTCGGCCTGCAACTCGTGGTCGGCGGCATCTCAGGTCTGATCGCACAAGGCATCTTCACGGCCCCTGGAAACTGATTCAAGTGTGCGAGAACTGCACTTAGGTGCCGGGTCGAGGAATCGCCCCACAGTACCACAAGCGGACATTCGCAAATCACCTGCGGGCGGAAAAACCGCATTGCGGCGTTTTATCCGAGATCCGATCAGATGTCTTGACCCAGGCGACTGCGAGAGCAGCGCCTCTTCGCTTCCTGCGCCAGACGAGCAGAATCGTCCGTCGGAGTTATCACAC
>Ga0335081_10014541_pt1 | contig 12732 bp, 11 predicted proteins | sample Lox_Sample_35_FD_206713 | JGI IMG/M metagenome (GOLD analysis project Ga0335081, IMG submission 206713) | Soil microbial communities from Loxahatchee National Wildlife Refuge, Florida, United States - Lox_Sample_3.5 | ecosystem: Environmental > Terrestrial > Soil > Wetlands | place: USA...
CACGGGCGCAGGATCGTAGCGTTCAAGCCGCTCTTGCGAATCATTTCCTCGCATTGCGTTCGCACTTCGATGTACGCCTTCATCGCCGGGGCGGGATGGGCTACGCTGATGTAAACAAAATGCTTGATACCGCAAACGACCGCGGCGGCCATGGATTCTTCGCAGGATTTCAGATCAATCTCGCGGAACTGACTTGCCTTGGCGGGACTGGGGTGCGCTACACCGACGAGCTGCACGAACGTGTGAGCGCCACCGATCCTGTCGCGGAAGGAGTTGCGGTCCAGCGCATTGCCGGGAACCGGCCGACATCCTGCGGGCAGGCGGCTTTCCGAACCGGTTCGCACCAAACCAGAAACTTTGTGGCCCCGCCGCATCAACTCCGGCGCCAAGCGGGCTCCCATGTAACCGGTGGCCCCAGCAATGAACACTTCGCTCATCGGAAGCTGCTCCCCAGCTGCCTGAGGATCAAGTGCCAAATCGGGCAGCGGCGCGAGCTTTGGCTTTGCGTGCTTCTTCGGCGCGATTCTTAAGAGGAGCGGAGGTTTCGAGCGAAGCCAGCAGGCGCGCCGAAGCAGCGGAGATTTCTTCGATGGCCGCGTTGAAGTAAGCTTCGTTGGCTTTGGAGGGATGATGAAAGCCGCTGATCTTTCGCACGAACTGGAGAGAGGCGTCGCGAACCTCTTCAGGAGTGACGGGCGGGTCAAAATTGAAAAGATTTTTGATGTTCCTGCACATTTTTGGACAACCTCAATGTCGCTGCGGATAAAACCGAGCCAGACAACCTGACGCAAGCCAGGCGGGGTCATTTTAGCCCAAGTGTGGACCGTATTTGGCAGGGTTCTGCCTGAAGGGCAACCGCGACGTTGTGATGACGCTCACTGCTGAAATCCTATTCTGACCGCGACAATCCTCCGGGGGGACAAGGCCTTCCAAAAGAAAGAAACGGAGGAGCCATGAGGCCGATTCACACTTTCAGCGTAGTGCCGGCCTTGCCGCGAGAGATCGAAGGACTGCGGAAGATTGCCTACAATTTGCGATGGTGCTGGAGCCATGAATCAGTGGAATTGTTCCGCCGGCTGGACCGCGACTTATGGGAGACGACGGGGCACAATCCCGTGCTTCTGCTGGGCACCATCGAACAAGCCAAACTGGAAGAGGCTGCCAGGGACGACGCGTTCCTCGCCCATCTGCACCGAGTGGACTCGAATCTAGAGAGCTATCTGGGTGCGGAGTCGACCTGGTTTCGCCGGAAGTTCGCCAACACGGGCGATATCCCGCTCATCGCCTACTTTTCCGCTGAGTTCGGGCTAACCGAATGCCTGTCCATTTTCGCGGGCGGCCTGGGCATTCTCGCCGGAGATCACCTCAAATCCGCGAGCGATCTCGGAGTGCCGGTTGTCGGCGTGGGACTCCTCTATCAACAGGGGTATTTCCGACAATATCTTAGTCAATCGGGTTGGCAGCAGGAAGCTTATGTTGGGAACGACTTCCACAATTTGCCAGTCAGCGTGGTTTCCGATCAGAACGGGCGGGCTGTTGTCGTTGAAGTCAGCCTAGCCGGACAACCGGTATTGGCTCAAGTTTGGAGAGCAGAAGTCGGACGGATAAAGCTCTATTTGCTGGATACCAACATCGAAGCGAATGCACGGGCGGAGGATCGCGATTTGACCGATCAGCTCTATGGCGGCGACCGCGAGATGCGCATTCGGCAGGAAATTCTGTTGGGGATTGGCGGTTACCGCGTTTTGCGAAAGCTGGGGCTGGAGCCGACGGTCTACCACATGAATGAAGGTCACTCCGCGTTCCTGGCGCTGGAGCACATCCGGAATCTGATGAGGACGCGGAATCTTAGTTTCGCGGAAGCGCGCGAGTTGGCTTCGGCCAGTCTGGTTTTTACCACGCACACTCCCGTGCAAGCGGGCCATGATTATTTTCATCCCGACCAGATCAACCATTACTTCAGTGAGATGGCGCGGGAGCTGGGATTGTCCATAGGCGAATTTCTGGACCTGGGGAGGACAAGCGGGAACGGAGAGTTTTGCATGACTGTGCTGGCGCTGCGCTTGGCGGCGCACGCCAACGGGGTGAGCAAGCTGCACGGAGAGGTGAGTCGCAAGATGTGGCAGTCGTTGTGGCCCGGCGTGCCGAAGGAAGAGATTCCCATCGGGCATGTCACCAACGGAGTGCATTTTCGGAGTTGGATTTCAGCCGAGTTCAACCAACTTTATGAACGCTATCTCGGCCCCAGTTGGAGAGAGGAACCGGCGCTGAGCGAAATATGGAACCGCGTGCAGTCCATACCAGCGGAGGAACTGTGGCGCACGCACGAGCGACGGCGCGAGCGGTTGGTGGCGTGGGCTCGGAGGCGCGTGCGGGAGCAAAGAGTGTCCCGCGCGGCGCCGCAAGCAGAGATCGAAGCGGCGGAGGCGGTGCTGGATCCAGATGCGCTGACGATTGGGTTCGCGCGGCGGTTCGCAACGTATAAGCGCGCGACGCTGATCTTCCGCGACATGGATCGCTTGCGGCGGCTGTTGACCGACGCGGCGCGCCCGGTCCAGTTGATCTTCGCGGGAAAAGCGCATCCGCAGGATGACGCGGGGAAAGAGCTGATTCGTAGAATCACCGAGTCAAGCCGCGACCCGGTGCTGGGGCGTCACGTGGTGTTTCTGGAGAACTACGACATGGCGGTGGCGCGCGCCCTTGTGCAAGGGGTGGATGTGTGGCTGAACACGCCTCTGCGGCCCAATGAGGCTTCTGGAACGAGCGGAATGAAAGCTACGGCCAACGCGGTGTTAAATCTGAGCGTGCCCGACGGGTGGTGGGATGAAGTCTGGAACGATCCGCACATCTCCCGCCAGATTGGATGGGCCATCGGGAAAGGCGAACAATACTCGGACGCAAGCTATCAGGATCAAGTGGAGGCAGAATCGCTTTACGATCTTCTCGAGAGGGACATCGTTCCGGCGTTCTATGAACGAGGGGCAGATCGCATTCCGCGAAAATGGGTGGAGCGCATGAAAGCCAGCGTGGGATCCTTGTGTCCTTTCGTGAACACGCACCGCATGGTGCGCGACTACGTGGAGGGATATTACGTCAAGGCACATCGCCAATTTCGGGCTTTGGAGGCCAACAACGCTGCTCGCGCACGTCAGCTTGCCGCCGCGATCGAACGCATTCGCCGGGAATGGCGTGAAGTGTGGATCGAAGCGGTGGAAGACGGATCGGCCATGAAGGTGCCTGTTTCGTCCACGATGCGGGTGCGAGCGCGGGTGCATCTGGGCCGGCTGAGCCCGAATGATGCGGTCGTAGAACTCTACTTAGGGCGCGTGGACATGAATGGAGAAATGACAGAAGGGGACGCCCTTGCGATGCGACCAGAAGGCCAGCCGGCTGACGGAAGTTACGATTACATAACCGAAATCTCCGTCGCTCGGAGCGGACTGCATGGCTTCACGGTGCGGGTACGGCCACACCAACCGGACATGACGATGCCATTCATACCTGGGCTGATCTGCTGGGCCGAGCCAGGCCGATTGGCGGCGACCATGGAGAGGCGCCTCGAGATGAGTGGGGCAATGGCTTAGTTAGTTGGGATTTCCTCGCGAAGCGGAATCACGCTAAAATCAACAGATAATGCTGACACAGATTGAAGGGTTTGACGCGGCGGCAACGCGGCATCCGCGCCGGAAGACGTATAGCGTGAAGGTGGGACATGTGCGCGTGGGTGGAGGCGCGCCGATTGTCGTACAGTCGATGACGAACACGGACACGGCGGACATTGAATCGACACTTAAGCAAACTGTGGAGCTGGCCGAGGCAGGTTCTGAGATTGTGCGCTGGACGGTAAACGTGCCGGAAGCCGCGGCAGCAGTGCCAGAGATTAAGAAGCGGCTGCTGGACGCGGGATGCAGCGCGCCGATTATAGGCGATTTTCATTACAACGGGCACGTGCTGCTAACGAAATATCCCGAGTGCGCGAAGGCCCTCGACAAGTATCGGATCAACCCGGGAAATGTGGGTGCGGGGCAGCGGCGCGACGAACAGTTCTCCACCATTTGCAAAGTGGCGCGCGAGAACGGGAAGCCGGTGCGCATCGGCGTGAATGGCGGCTCACTGAACCAAGAGCTGGTCATGCGCAAGATGCAAGAAAACACCGACAAAAACCTGGGGAAAGATTCGGAAGAGATCATCAACGAGTGCATGGTGATCTCGGCGCTAGAGTCGACGGAGCTGGCGCTCGAGAGCGGGCTGCGGCACGACCAAATCATCATTTCGTGCAAGACTTCGCGGCCGCGGGATTTGATTACCGTGTACCGAGATTTGTCGGCGAAGACTGAGCAGCCGCTGCACCTGGGCTTGACCGAAGCGGGCATGGGGATGAAGGGACAGATTTGGTCGGCGGCGTCGCTGGGCGTGCTGTTGTATGAAGGGATCGGGGACACGATTCGGATTTCGTTGACGCCCCGACCCGGAGGCGACCGTCGCGAAGAAGTGTATGCGGCGTGCGAATTACTACAAGCGCTGGGACTGCGTTCGTTTGCGCCAAGCGTGACCGCGTGCCCTGGATGCGGGCGCACGACGAGCACGACGTTTCAGGAACTGGCGGAGCGGATCCAAGACTACATCCGCGACAACATGCCCGTTTGGAAGACGCAGTACGACGGCGTGGAAAACATGACCCTGGCGGTGATGGGCTGCATCGTGAATGGTCCGGGCGAGTCGAAGGCCGCGAATATCGGGATCAGCTTGCCGGGGACTGGCGAAGCGCCGCGGTGCCCCGTTTATATTGATGGCCAAAAAGATGTGACACTCGAAGGAACGTACGACGAACTGGCAGCGGCATTCCAGGCGCTCGTGGACAACTACATCGCGAAAAAATATCCCCGAAAAACTGCAGAAGCTGTCGTGCGCTAGCCCAGCGGCGCGCTGGTTCCGAAACATCGCGTCGTCTCATTCCCTGAGGAACAATTTCGTCACAAGAGGCGTATAGTCTCCAGTGCCCGGCGGGGACGCCCAGGATGGGCGCACGGTGTTTCCATAGAAATGCGAGGACGGAGCTGATGAAGATTGGCGTGAGAGTCGTGGTGTTGGCGATTTGTGTGTGGATGACCGGAACGATTGGAGTTGCGCTTGCGCAAAACGCAGAGTTTACCGAGACGCTGCAAAAGAATCGCGCGGGGATTGGTGTCAAAGACGGCAAGCTGAGCGGCCCAGGGGCAGAAACCCTGCGGCAGGCGCTGGCGGAAGCGCACTTTGTCCTGCTGGGCGAGGACCACGGCATCGCGCAGATTCCGGATTTCGGCGCGGCGCTTTGCGTGGAACTCGCGCCGCACGGGTTCAACCATCTGACGCTCGAAATCGGCCCGAATGTGGCGCCGGAGGTCGAAAAATTTGCCCGCAGCGCGGACGGCGCCAAGGCGCTTGCGGAGTTCCTGAGGAAATATCCGGAAACGGTTGCGTTTTACAACTGGCGCGAAGAGTTCGCCATGCTCCACCAATGCGAAAAGGCCGCAGGACCATCCGGGATGAAGATTTGGGGCGTGGATCAGGAATTCATGGGCGCAAGCGGGATGTTGCTGGACAAAATCCTGGCGACGAATCCCGGGCCGGAAGCAAAGATAGCAATTCGGGCTCTGCAAAAAGAGAACGGGGAAGCCCGCGCCGCCGCAGTGAAAAGCGGGCACCCCTGGGATTTGCTGATGGTCGGCGCAAAGCAGGAGGAATTGGATCACGCGCGAGAATTGCTCGCACGACAAGGCAACAGTGAAGCGCAGAAATTATTTGCGGCGCTGCTGACGAGCCGGGAAATCTACCTGAAGAACAAGGCGGCGGATTATTACAACTCAAACCGGCAGAGGGCGCTGTTGATGAAGGCGAATTTTGTGGCGCCATTTGCGGCCGAGTTTCAGCAAAGCGGAATGCCGCCGAAAGTGCTGTTCAAATTTGGCGGGCTGCATATGTTTCGCGGAATGAACCCGCTGCATTCCAGTGAACTAGGGAACCTGGCCGGGGAGTTTGCGGAAGCGCACGCGCTAAAGTCCATACACATCATGATTCTGGGGGTGAAGGGTGAGGAACTGCACTTCGCGGGGATTGGGAAGCCTTCACAGCCCGCGCCGATTGACTTGGCGGGAGACAAAGATTCGGATTTTCTGTACTTCAAGCCGCTATTCGACAATCAGGTAGCAGGTTCATGGACGTTGTATGACTTACGGGCGCTGCGCACCAATTTCTCCAAGTTCGGGAAGATCGATCCGGAACTGGAGCGGGTGATCTTTGGTTACGATTTTGTGGTGCTAATTCCCGATCCGAAGCCTTCTCACGGCCTAGAGTAAAGCGCAGGCCTTACGTAGGACACAAACGATTGCATCGAACCAAAAGCAAGCACAACTCCCGCTAACTCTCGGATGTCCTAAGGAAGATGTGGGCAAGCGGGGGTGGCGATACTGCGTAGCTTGTCAAGGATAGTCGTACGCGCCCGGGAATACGCTTGCTTGTCATCCAGGAGCTGGTGGGCCCAGTGGCCGCCCATGGCAATGGCGTGAATCTCGAAGGCGGTGCGCGTGGGATCGACTTTCGGATCGATGTGGCCGGCTTTTTGCGCTTCGTAGATGGCGCGGGCAATCGCGCCAATCCATTCATGCATGATGGCGGCAATGCGGTCGCGGACGACGCCGCGGCGGCTGTCAAATTCAAACGAAGCAGCGCTGAAGAAGCACCCACCGCGGAAGACACGGTCTTCTTTCAAGGAAAGCCAATGTTCCACGAGCCCCCACAGACGGGGCATGCCTTTCGGCGCGCGAATCGCGGGAAGCGTAACGTGCTCGATAAAAATCTGGCGCGCTTTTTCGACCGTGGCCAGCTGCAGGTCTTCCTTCGAGCCAAAATGCGCGAAGAGGCCACTCTTGCTCATGTTGAGCTGCTGGGCTAGCGAACCGACAGTGAGGCCTTCAAGGCCGTGCACAGAGGCGATATCGACGGCACGATCGAGGATGGCTTCGCGAGTGCGGAGCCCGCGAGCCTGGACCCGGGGAACGCGTCTTTTGGAGGGGGCGAGTACAGCCTTGGGCATGGCGAAAGTGTAACACAAGAGAAATAAATAGCACGAACGTTCGTGTTTATGATATGCTCCCCCGAGTTGCTCAAGGTGGGCTATGGGAACTCGCTCCTTCTCCAGTCTGCTCGCGTTCGCCTTTCTTTCCGCAGTTCCGCTTGTTCCTTCCCCTTCCCTCGCGCAAGAAATCCCGCTCGAACGGTGCGATAAGCTGCCCGTCATCGAAGTCTCCGTGGGAGGCCAACCGATGCTGTTTCTGGTGGACACGGCGGCCACGTCGATCCTAAACCTAGGATCTTTTGCGGAAGGCAGGGCTCAGAGCATAAAGGTGACTTCCTGGAGCGGCACATTGGCCACCAGCGCGCGAGAAGTTTCGCTCGGGGCGGTGGAGGTCGGCGCTACCAAGATGCTCGGACTGCGCCTGCCGGCCATTGACCTCTCCGCGGTGGGAAAGGCCTGCGGGAGGAAAATTGACGGCATCTTCGGAGTGGACTTGCTCGGGCGGCTGGGCGCGACGATTGATATGAAGCGGCAGATGGTCCACGTCGCGACGGCCAGCGAGGCTCAAGGCGACGCGCTGGCGGAAGAGATGCGCAAAGAAATGCACCGCTGCCTGGAGGCGTTCAACCAATCCGACGAAAGGGCGTTCGCCGAGTGCCTGGACCCGAAGGTGGTGCTCTTTAGCGGGGATGTGGAACTGTACGGGCGCGAAAAGGCCATGGGGCACTTTCGCGACCGGTACTTTCATCAGGAGCCGGCGGCACGGCTGGAAATCCGAGAGAGAGCGTTTCATCCGATTGGCGAAGCGGTTTGGTATGAGTACGAATTCACTATCGATTCAGCACGCGGAGTGCTGCGCGGCAAGGGCATGGCGATGTGCAGGAAAACCGAAGGTCGTTGGCGCATAGCCAGCATGCACCACAGCGTGCTCGAAATGGAGGCAAGGCCGACTGGCAAGTAGCCCAAGTGGCCTTTGAAGAGGCCGAACGGCAGTGTGCTAGAATTTTGGGGCTGCGGATACCTCGGGAACACAGGAAACTGCCGTGAAAATCAGCCGGGAAGATGTCTTGCGCGTGGCGGAGCTGGCCTATTTGGATTTGAGTGAGGCCGAGCTGGAGACCTACCGCGCGCAAATCGATGAGATTCTGGAGTACATCGGGAAGCTGAACGAGCTGGACACCTCGAAAGTCGAGCCGATGGCGCAGGTGTTGAGCGAGCAGCAGACCCTGGATGCCACGCTACGTGAGGACCTTGTGGTGCCATGTGCGGTTGCGGAGGACGTACTGCAGCACGCGCCGGACCCAGAAGCCCCTTATTTCAGGGTGCCAAAAGTGATCGAACGATAGTGGCGAGCAGAACATGACGGCAAATTGGACCATCGACGGGGTTCGAGAGGCGCTGGCGGCGAGGAAGATCTCGGCGCGCGAACTGGCGGCGGAGTTTTACAAGCGGATTGGGACGCAGAATCCGCAGTTGAACGCATACCTGGCGCTGACGCCCGAGCGGGCGCGGCGGCAAGCCGAAAAGATTGACGCGCTGGTCTCAGCGGGAAGCAACCTGCCACCCCTGGCAGGCGTGCCGGTCGCCATCAAGGACGTCATCAGCACACGCGGCACGAAGACCACCTGCGGATCAAAGATTCTCGAGAACTACATTCCACCTTATGACGCGACAGCGGTGGAGCGGCTCGAAGCAGCCGGGGCGGTTATCCTGGGCAAGACCAATTGCGACGAGTTCGCGATGGGCAGCTCCAACGAGAATTCGGCGTACGGGCCAGTGAAAAATCCAAATGCGATGGAGCGGGTGCCGGGAGGGTCGAGCGGCGGGTCGGCAGCAGCAGTGGCAGCGGGACTGGCAGTCGCAGCGCTGGGAACAGATACCGGCGGCTCGATCCGGCAGCCCGGGTCGTTTTGCGGAATTCCGGCAATGATGGGGAGTTACGGGCGCGTTTCGCGGTACGGGTTGATCGCGTTTGCGTCTTCGCTGGACCGGATTGGACCGTTCGCGACTAAAGTGAGAGACGTCGCCGCAATTCTGCGGACAATTGCCGGACGCGACCCCCATGATTCGACTTCGACGACAGTTCCGGTGCCGGATTACTGCGCGGGACTGGGAAAGCCGGTACAAGGGCTGCGGCTGGGAATCCCGAAAGACTACTTCGGGGAAGGAATGGATGCAGGAGTCCGAGAAAAAGTCGAAGCTGGAATCGCATTGTTCCAAAAACTGGGCTGTGAACTCGTGGACATCCGGATGCCGCACACCGATTATGCGATTGCGGCCTATTACATCATCGCTACGGCGGAGGCCAGCTCGAACCTGGCGCGGTACGACGGCGTGCGATACGGACTGCGCGTGGAAGATGATTCCCTGCTGGCAATGTATCGCAAGACGCGCGGTGCAGGGTTCGGACCGGAAGTGAAGCGTCGGATTGTGCTAGGCACTTACGTCCTGTCGGCGGGTTACTACGACGCTTACTATTTGAAGGGGCAAAAAGTCCGGGGGCTGATTGCGCAGGATTTTCGCGACGCGTTCACGAAGGTGGATGCAATCCTGACTCCGACTTCCCCAGTGCCGCCATTCCACCTGGGCGAGCGCACTAGCGACCCGCTCCAGATGTATCTTGCTGATATATATACAGTTACGGGATCGCTGGCGGGAGTGCCAGGGATGTCCGTACCCTGCGGGAAGACTTGCGGGAAGCTGCCGGTGGGGCTCCAAATTTTCGGGCCGGCGTTTGGTGAGGCGAGGGTTCTGCAACTGGCGGACGCGTTCGAGAAGGCGGGCGGAGCCGACGTTTGATTTTTGACTGGCGCGCAACAAAAATTGTGCCGGCACTTCCTACGATCATCGAAAACCTCGCAAAAGCACAGAGAGAATTCCTATTCGCTGCCGACGAGGTGTCGGCAGAGCAATGGAAGTTGTGCCCGGGTGAGGGGAGATGGTCCGCGGCCGAGGTAGTGGCCCATGTGATCATGGTGGAACGCGCAATCGTTCGCTCAACTGACAAGCTGCTGCAGAAACCACCGGCTCCGCTGCCCTTTTTTAAGCGCTGGCATATTCCAATGGTTATGGTGGAGTCGCGATGGATCCGGCGAAAAAGCCCGATTCCGCTCGATCCTCAGATGGTCGGCCCAAAAGAAGAAATGCTGGCGCAGGTTCGGGAGGTTCGAGGCCGGAGCCTGGCGTTCTTGGAGGAGACCAAAGGGCGCAACCTGAGCAAATACCATTGGCCGCACCCGTTTCTAGGAATGTTAAACGGATATGAATGGTTCCAGATGATTGCGTCGCACCAGTTGCGGCACACAAAGCAGATGAAAGAAATTTCCGCAGATCTACCGAAAATCGTAACAACATTGCAAAAGTAGAACCTTTTTACCGCAACGAATCTGTTTGTTTTCCCTTCGTACTAACCGAAAGCTCTCTGCAAAAGTGTGAACAAAGGCCCATTTTCCTGGGCTTTAGAGGAGAAGTACTAGGTGAAAAGTTCCTGGCCGAAAGAACGGAACTACTATTGCTTAGAATTCGTAGGAACAAATACGATGCTGACAGCATCTAAGGGAGTAGAGGAGCAGGTGAATATTCCCGGGAGCAAGGCCATGGTTACCGTGAAGTCGAGCCAGAAAATCTTCACCGATTCGGAAGTCGCCACGTTGACGGGGATTTGTGTCGAACACCTGCACAATTTCGCCAAGAGCCGGCACTTGGGATTCATTGCCCGCGCTGCGGAAGCGGCGGGAATCAATGCGGACCAGTGGCTGTTCACACTTTCGGATTTGATGATCCTGGTGACGCTGTTCCCGAAGTGCTCGCACTAAAGCGGCTAGAACAAGATTGGAACTCACATGGCTCTCCAAATTTGGAGAGCCATTCGTGTTTTTGGGGGACATTCGAAGAGTTGCGAGCCTGCAAGACACGGGCGTATGCTCGAAATTGAGACGGCAAATACCGATGGCCCCGCGTCAAACTGTAAAAGAAGCAGCAAAGAGGATGCACGGGATGCGTGTGATCATCGGTTACTTAGTCTTGGTTGCCGGGTTGAGCGTGGCAGGCCAAAGCCCGGCTGCGGACAACCCCACCTTCCAGAACAAGCAAGGCGGGCCCCCCGCACAAACTGTGGACAAATCGGCGCAAAATGACAGACACGTCCTGCCCCGCGGGAAAAAACTGATCCTCAAGGATGGAACCTATCAATTGGTCCGTAATTACGAGCGGAATGGAGACCGGGTCCGTTATTACAGCGCGGAGCGAGGCGACTGGGAGGAGATTCCAGCATCGATGGTGGATTGGGACGCCACGTCCAAGGCCGAAGCAGCCGAGGCAAATGAGCAAGACGCGCTAGCACAAAAGGCCCACAAACAGGAACAAGAACAACAAATTATGACTGTGATGGACGTCGATGCGAGCTTGCAGGTAGCCCCCGGCGTCTTTCTGCCTCCTGGCGAGGGGATGTTCGTTATCAACGGAAAAAGCGTGACCCAGCTCGAACAGGCCGGAACTCAGATTAAAACGGATAAAAAACAGTTTCTCAAGCAGGTGCTTTCGCCGATTCCGATTGTTCCCGGCAAGCAAAACATTGAAATCCCCGGCAGCCGGGCCAAGGTGCGCATAACCAACGCACAAGTGGAATTTTACCTTCGTGAGGCGGCGCCCGATCCCGACCGGACTAGTTCGATTATCAAGAGCAGCCGCCCCGGTGAATCCGGGCCCGAAGTGGAACTGGTAAAGGCAACGGTGAAGGGGAACAAGCGGCAACTGGAATCCATCAGAAGCCTCTTCGGAGAACAATTGGACGAGAAACGGGCGACGATCTCCCTGGAAAGGTGGGAAGTCGCACCGACCGTGTATCGCTTCACGCTGAGCCAGCCGCTCCCGCCCGGAGAATATGCCCTGGCGGAAATCCTTCCCGGCGGCATGAATTTATTCGTGTGGGACTTTGGGTTGGACCCGGGAGCGAAGGCTGCGGCACCCGCGAGCAAGAATCAGTGACCCTGCTCTAATGGGATTACAACGGCGCGTTTTAGTTGCGGTGAATTTCAGCCGGAGCCGTCGCCAAGGTTTCTCGAAACAGACTAAGAACGTCCGAAATGCGAAAGGGCTTCTGCAAAAAGCCGGGCTCTCCCTGCGTGGGGACTCCTTGCGAGGCGTCCATTAGATCACCGGTCATGTAAATCACCACAGGTCTCTGTGCTCCGGCTGATTTAAGAAGACGGTTAGCAGCTTCCCGCCCGTCCACGAAGAAGCCGCCGGAAGAAAGGTGTAGATCGCAAAGGAAAAGGTCGTAATCGGATTTCCGGAAGCAAGCGAGAGCTTCCTCTTCCGTTCCGGTGCAATCAACGCGCAATCCTTGCGCGGTCAATCCTTCCTGAAGAAGCATTCGGATGCTTTCCTCGTCGTCGAGCACCAGTACGCTCCGTCCGCGCAGAAGCTCCGCCGCCGGCCGCACGGAAGGCAAGTGAGTTTGGTCGCGTTCAGAGGAAGCTGGTAGAGATTCCGGGAGAGCCGCGGGGGTCAGCGGAAGGTAAACGGTAAATGTCGAACCGCCAGCGGGGAGCGACTCGGCTTCAATCGTACCGCCGTGTTCGCGAATGATGGACATGCATATGCTCAAACCGAGGCCGGTGCCGCCGCCCGGGCGTTTGGTGGTGTAAAAGGGATCGAAGATTCGCGGAAGCGCATCC
>Ga0335081_10014544_pt1 | contig 12731 bp, 7 predicted proteins | sample Lox_Sample_35_FD_206713 | JGI IMG/M metagenome (GOLD analysis project Ga0335081, IMG submission 206713) | Soil microbial communities from Loxahatchee National Wildlife Refuge, Florida, United States - Lox_Sample_3.5 | ecosystem: Environmental > Terrestrial > Soil > Wetlands | place: USA: Florida...
CACCGATTTTTAGATTGTGAATACCCTTCATGTACGAAACGTCGGCGCGGAGCCCGAGATCGGTGAGCGTACGATGCTGGCCGACGGTTTGGAGCGTGAGATCGGGCACGAGGTCGGCGAATGGATTATCGCTCGGGTAGTAATAGTATTGATCCTGCCGCACGAAACCGCCGAAAGTAAACACGGTGCTGGGGCTCAGAAGGCGGGTCCAGGTAGGGGCGACGTTAAAGGTTCTGATCTGCGACCGCTGATCGGTTGCGCCAACCACCTGGCCGTTCGGACCGAGCCCGTTGCATAGGATCGAATAACCGAGATTGTTGCAATTGTCGCCCGACCATGCGGTGGCATTCTGGGCATCGTACGAATTGGGAGTCTGGAACCACGAGCGGGTGAAGCCGAGGTTCACATTGAAGGTGTTGGCTTGCGACGGCTTGAAATCGAAGCGGTCAAACAGATTCTCTTCGTTGCCGCGATCGTGCAGGATACCAAACTCCGGCCCGTCCAGAAAGCGATGGGTATTCAGGCCATTGGCCGAGATAAAGTTACCCACATTATTGCTGCCGAATGCCAGGTCGAATCCCTCGTTGGTGGTGCCAAAAGAGCCGTAAGAGGCTGTGATGTCCCCGTGGGCCGGCTTTACACCCAGGCCGGAACGGGTCGTAACCACGATTACGACGCTGGTCTTGTCGCCGAATTCGGCCGGCGGCGCGCCTTCGATCACCTCCATCGACTGCACTGCATCCAGAGGAATCTGATTGGAGAAGACCTTGCTTTGCTGGTCGGTAATTGGCTGGCCGTCCAGGGAGAACGAGTTCGACGCATGATCTCCCAGCCCGTGGAACAGGCCATTCGAATCGGCTGAAATTCCAGGGGTGGAGAGCGTCACCAGGGAGCTCAGCGACGAGGACTGGCTCTCGAGCGGCAACTTGTCGAAGAGGCCGCGATCGACGTCGGTGTGGGTGGTAGGCACGGTCTCGAGCAAATCGGCGGCTTCCGTGGTGACGGTTAAGGTCGTCGCTTCGCCGCTGACCTTCAAGGTCAGCGTCACCGGGACTGGAACTGGCGTCCGCACCACCAAATCCTGTTCGCCGGTCTGAAAATGGGGCGCCGCTGCAGTGACGTGATAGTTGTTGAAAGGAAGATTGTCGAACAGGAATTTGCCCTGGTCATTGGTAACGGCGCTCTGCACGTAGTGAGAGACCGGGTTTTGAATCGTGGCCGTCGCGCCCTTGATGGCAGCCCCGGACGAATCCAAGACCGTACCTTGAACAGTACCGGAGTTGCTGCCGGATTGCGCATCTAGCGAAGCGGCTAAAGACAACAGACCTACCACACAGACAGCGAGAGTGCTCTTCATAGGGTTCAGTATCCGGAGGATGGCCGGAACGTCCTACCCAATTCTTGCAAGCGGCATGCGAACCGTCGACAGCGGGCTGAAAATGGCGGTGAGCGGACAGGCGGCAGGTCCTGATGCTACCAATGTAGGATGCTGCGAATGTTGTGCGCCTGGCGCTTGCTGACCACCAGTTGCAGGGAATTACTGAGGGTAATCATCCAACGCTGGCTACTGAGGGCGCTCATTTTTCGCACATGATTTACGTTTACGATCGCGTTTCGGTGCACCCGTTGAAATTCGGGTTCCCGCAGGTGTTCTTCGACTGCCCGCAAACTCTGTGTGGATAGGAGGCGCTGCTTGGCCGTAATAATCCATACCAGTTCCCGCTCAGCCTGAAAAGCGAGGACCTCATCAAGATCGAGCAGGAAGTAATCCTCACCGTTGCGACCCACTACTTTCCTGCTCTTCTGAACCCCGAGTGCTCGAACGGATGCCGCGATTCTGTCGGCACGAGCCGCGATCTCGGCGGGTTTGCCCTGCAGATTTCGGGCACGCTCTACAGCTCTCCGCAATCGTGCTTCGCTCACCGGCTTTAGCAGATAGTCGATGGCTCCTGCCTCGAACGCTTCGATGGCATGCTGGTCAAATGCTGTCACGATTACGATAACCGGAAGCACCGGCCCGCTGAGATTCCGAACAACCTCAAACCCGCTCATCACCGGCATTTGCAAATCGAGAAAGACCAGGTCTGGCCCGAGCTTTGCAATCTTTTGCAGGGCTTCTCTGCCGTCCCCAGCCTCGCCGACAACGACAACTTCGGGAATGACCTCCAATTCCTCTCTAAGGACACGGCGCGCGATCGGTTCATCATCAACGATCAAGGCTTTCATTAACGGAGCTGTCCCATCTGTTATGTCTAAGCCAGGAATGGTCAAACGGCCTCGGAGAAACTTGCGAACGGATTAGCTCTGCCGTGAGCGGCCTAAAATCGGCTGTGAGTGGCATCGCGGTTTCTGAGCCGTCAACTGCATTACCTTCGGATTTGCGCCGCGACCTCGGCACGGGGAATCGAAAACTGCACTCTGGTTCCGGAGGCACCCTGCTCCATGTGAACGCCGGCTTCCGGGCCGAAGCACAACTGGAGTCTGCGAGTCACGTTGCTCAATCCGATACCATTCCCGGAAATCCGGTTCATGGAGGCATCCCTGGCCATGTCGGCGCCCGAATCCTCAACCGTCACTATCAAGCTGTCAGGCAGCAACTGCGCCGTCAGCCGCAGCCAGCCTTCGTTTGAATGGGTTGAGAGCCCGTGCTTTATAGCATTCTCGACGAGCGGTTGAATCGACAGCACCGGGATCAGAATTCGCTCGGCGTCCTTATCGACCTGGACCGTTGTTTTCAAGCGGGGGCCCAGCCGGAGACGCTCGATCTCCAGGTAGGCTGTAACGATCTTCAGTTCCTCTGACAGAGGTATCAGGATCTTGTCCGATTGCAGGGAATACCGGAAAATATCCGAAAGGTTAAGCACGGTACGCCGGGCTTCAGCGGCTCCGCGGGGAATGATTCCATAAATCGTATTCAGCGCATTGAATAAAAAGTGTGGGTTGATTTGCGCATGCAGCGCCCGCAATTCCGCTTCCGATACCAAGCGCTGCATCTCGGCAGCGCGAGAGCGCTCCACTTCCTCGGCGACAACGGTTCCTAGCTGATTCAGGGACCGAAGGTCCTCACTCAGGTACCGCCGGCCGCCGCGCCGCCGCCCCAACAGCAGATTTCGGACATCGCTTTGCGAGAGCCGAATCGGTACGATGGCTTCTGCCCAGTTCCAGCGGGAATCGCGCCGGAGCCGGGGGGCATCGGTCGCTAAGATTGGATAGCGCAGATCTTTAAAGCACGACTCCGAATCAGTAGCGGGCGCTTCAGGGTCGAGAAGCTGGAACTTGGAAGCACCAGCATACGCGGCCAGTCGCGCTGAAGCCCAATCCAGGTACTCGCTTTCATTTCGGATCTCGGCCGCTTTAGATCGAAGATCTTGCCCGGCTCCTTCAATGCTCTCGCGCCGGAACACCGCCATGGTCAACCATCGCTGCACAATTCCACGGAGGTACGCGAACAGGATCAGGAGGCCACATAGGCCTGCGACGGCGAGCGCGTCCGCCAAGGGGTGAGCGGGTCCTGTTTCCGGCATCAGGCCAGCCACACGGATTCCAGCCAAGCCCAAAACCAAGGCCAGAATTACGTTGGCGAGAAAACGAACGAACGCATCAAGAAAAACAAACCGATAGTCCTGGAGAAGGATCAGCAAGGCAACCGGAATGCCGGCATGGTGCACCAGCAATTCTTTCGACCACGGCTGCGGTGGGTGGCCCGCGCCGAAGTGCGAGAACGTCACCGCGAACAATAGCAGACACATCGATGCGACGATTTGCGATGTCCTCCGTGCTGTTTCCATCTTTCCCCGCACCAATTGGGCCGCGTAAATGAGCGTCAAGGTGCCGAACCCCACGGTGATGGTCCAAAGGGCCCACTTGTGAAGTGGTAGTGCCGGCGTAAGATCCTCCAGCAGGTGCATGGCGGTGGCGATCGCGCTGAGGAGATATCCGGATATAGCGATCCCGCGGAACTTACCGCTGAGGGAGAGATGCAGAAGCACCGCTGGGAGCAGGCTCAAACTGGAGAAACTGATTGCCTCAATTACCGACTTAGCCGTGCCCGCAGGGACGATGAGGGTAGTCAGAGAGCCCGCGTTCCATAACAAAGCCAAGACAGCCGATGCCACGGATAATGCACTCTCCCGAGGCCGCCTTCCGGCGCCGCTCCGAAAAGCGAGCACCAAGAAGATGCCGAACACGATGGTCCCCGCGAGATGACCGATGGCGTTAACGATCACTGGTTGGTGCTCATTAATCATTGGTAGATAATCGAGCCGGCGCAGAGGCCGCAGCCACATTATCTGGCAGGGAGAAGGCACCATTCTCGAATTATCGCGCCAAAGGCCCCAAGCGGGGGGTGAGCGCGCTGTTTTCCCAAGTGAGCGGGCCTGTGGGGTCTATGCACCTGTCGCAACCCGGCCGTGGCCGTTTAAAGGCCATATATTTATAATACCGGCCGCTGACCTGATTGTGCTGCGTAGTAGGTCCTCACTGCCGTACAATTCCTTTGCGATTCGCCGAATGTTGAGGCCCTGTAGCCAAAGCGCATGCTTACCTGTTTCCGTCGCGTTACAGTCATTCTAATCGCGCTGGCGATTCTGCCCAGCTCGGCACGAGCCTGGGGTTGCTCGGGACATCACATCATCGCCTTGATCGCTGAACGGCATTTGAACCCCAGGGCAATGGCCGCCACCCAGGAATTGCTGAAAGCCGTACCGGTGGCCCCAGACCTCTCCCGGTTCTGCAAGGACGGTCAGGCCGATCCATTTGTCAGCGCTGCGACATGGGCCGACGACGTGAAGAAATTGGAGGGCACCGGGACCTGGCACTACGTCGACATTCCGCGCGGCGAGAGCAGCCCTTCCCTGGAACCGTATTGTGAACCTATTGGGCCGCTGGAGAATGGCAGCAGACGCGGTTGCATAATTAGTGCGATCCGCGATCAACGTGCGGTTCTCGGAAATGGAACGCCCGTCGAACGGGCTCGGGCGCTTCGCTATCTGATTCACCTGATTGGAGACCTTCACCAGCCGCTGCACGTCAGCAATAACGGGGACCGAGGTGGAAACTGCGTTCCTCTCCACTTTGCTAAGAAACCCGAGGTCGGCAACTTGCATTCTCTGTGGGATTCCGGAATACTCGACAGCGCTCTCACCGCCCGCCATCTCACGGAGGAAGATTTCGCCGAGCAAATGGATAGGCGGTACCGCGAGAAGTTTGCGGAGTGGACAAAATCCCAGCCGGTGGAGCGTTGGGCTTTGGAGGTTCACGAGGTCGGAGTGCAGATCGCGTACGGGAAGTTGCAGCCGGCCGTTCCTGTAGAACCGGCGAATGTTATCGCCGACTGCACCGCGGAATCCGCGAAGGTTCGGGCACTCAATATATTGATTGGCGATGACTACGAACGCTTCGCTATGGAAGCAATTGAACCGCTACTGGTTCGGGCCGGCTATCGTCTGGCCGGGATACTTAACCAACTTTGGCCGTGAGTGAGCGCTTGTGCGAGCCAGGTATGAGTAATAATAACCGGCTCACATCATTAATACGGCCGTTCGTGGATCGGTTAGGAACAGGAGGACCAATGACTCGGATGGTAAGAGTGGCGATTAGACGTGCAGTTAACCTCATCGCAATGGCTGCACTCCTGAATGTCAGCATGATCGGTCTTTTGACCGCTCAACAACGGGGGCCTAAGCCTATAACTTTCTTTGGCCAAGTCGAGGGCGTCAGCCCCGAGAAGAAGATGATCTCTGTAAAGCACGGCAAAATAACTGGATACATGGACTCAGGGACGACACTCCACCTGGTCGATCAGGAGTCCGTGCTGGAACGCCTCAGGGTAGGAGACGATATTCGGGCGACCGTATATGCTAACGATCTGACCCTCCATCACGTAATGATCGTGTATCGACGTGCGGTCAGCTCTGAAAGGAGTAGCAAGTGAGGCCAAGTCATGGAGAAACTTTACCCGGTACTCCCGCGTCTAAAGTCATATAAGTTTAGCGCCCTCCGGTCGAATGGATTAGGTGGTTAGCTGGGCGCGATTTCATTGCCAGCGCTCGGCCGGTGGCCTTTCCATACGAGCGATGCGTGACATTCCAGGCGGCATGGCGTCTAATGCCTGATTGGAGGATATGTGCTGCCGCGATGGTCTCGCTGATCCTCTGTCCTGCTTTTTGAAACTGGAGGTTACATTTGACGCGTCGAATGCTGTCGCTGTTGGTTCTGGTGCTGATGACCGGTCTCGCCGCGGACGAGAGCCGCGAGTCCGCCGTCCGGGCCACGCTGGACAACGGTCTGCGTGTGGTGATTGTGCGCGACCCGCTGGCGCCCGTAGTTACCGTCGAGGAGAATTACCTGGCCGGCGGCAATGAAACTCCGGCGGGCTTTCCGGGAATGGCCCACGCCCAGGAGCACATGGCCTTCCGCGGATGCGCGGGCCTGACGGCGGATCAAATCTCCGCCATATATGCACAGTTGGGCGGCACCGTAAACGCCGATACCCAGCAGAACATTACGCAGTATTTCGTGACGGTGCCCGCCCAGGATCTCGGGGTTGCGCTGCGTCTGGATTCCGCCTGCATGCAGGAGGTCCAGGACTCGCAGGAACAGTGGGCCGAGGAGCGCGGCGCGATCGAGCAGGAAGTCGCCCGCGATTTGTCGAATCCGACATATAAGTTCCTCACGCGCCTCAACGAAGATCTTTTCTCCGGCACGCCGTACGCCCATGATGCGCTGGGCACCCGGGCCTCATTCGACGCGACTACCGGGGAGATGCTCAAGAAATTTTATCAGCAGTGGTATGCGCCGAACAACGCCATTCTGGTGATCACCGGCGATGTCGATCCGACCGTGGCGCTCACGACTGTCAAACGCTTGTACGGGCCGATCGGCCGAAGGCCAATCCCGGCGCGTCCCGAAGTCAACTTGCAGCCCGTCAAGGCGGAGAGCTTTACACTGGACAGCAACCTTCCCTATTCACTGGTTTTTATCGCATTCCGCATGGCAGGAACGTCCCATCCCGACTTCGCCGCCGTCCGAATCCTGGCCGACGTCATTGGCAGCCAGCGTGCCGATCTCTATGGTCTCGTGCCGCAGGGTAAGGCACTGGGAACGGAATTCGGCCTCGCAGAGACGTACCCGAAAGCCAGCGTCGGCTTTGCTGTCGCCGCCGTGCCGGCCGGAGCGAACGCGGCCCCGATCACCGCGGAGATGAAGGCGATCCTTTCCGGATACGCCGAGAAGGGCGTGCCCCCGGCACTGGTGGAAGCGGCCAGGAAGGGCGAAGTTGCGACCGCGGAGTTTCAACAGAACTCCATTCCGGATCTGGCATCGACCTGGTCGCAGGCGCTCGCCGGCGAAAGCCGCGATTCGCCGGCCGACATTGTCGAGGCGATGAAAAAAGTCACCTTGGAAGACGTCAATCACGCCGCCAAGACTTACCTCAAGGTTCAAGACGCCATTATCGCGACCCTGAAACCTTCCGCTTCGGGCGAACCGGCCGCCGGAAAGGGCTTCGGCGGCGCCGAAGTGACAACCGCTGCGCCCACCAAGCCCGTGGCCTTGCCAGATTGGGCGGAGGCTTCGGTGAAGTCGTTGAAAGTGCCGCAAGCCACCGCCCACCCTGCCGATGTCACGCTGGCCAACGGCCTGCGACTGATCGTTCAAACCGAAAAGGCCAGCCCGACGGTCACGGTGATCGGTGCGGTGAAGCACGAACCCGCGTTGCAGACTCCCCCAGGGAAGGACGGCGCCGATGCGGTGCTGGATGAGCTGTTTTCCTATGGGACCGTGACCCGCGACCGCCTTCAGTTTCAGGAAGCGCTGGACGATATCGCAGCATCCGAAACGGGCGGAGCAAATTTCAATCTCAAGGTTCTCAAGCAGTACTTTGCGAAGGGCGTTGAACTGCTGGCCGACAATCAGTTGCACCCGGCTCTACCTCCCGATGCGTTTCGCGTGGTGCAGAACGAAACGGCGCAACTCACAGCTGGAAGACTGGCGAGTCCCGGATACCGAATGCAGCGTGCTCTCGACTCCGCTCTGCTGCCCAAGAACGATCCTGACCTCAGAGAGGCAACGCCCAAGTCCATCTCCGCCTTAACGCTCGCGGACGTTAAGGATTACTACGCGAAGGTATTCCGGCCGGGCATGACCACGATAGCGGTGATCGGCGACATAACGCTCGCGGAAGCCAGACCTGTAATTGAAAAATGGTTCGGAGGGTGGAAGAGTGCCGGCACGAAGCCGGACGTGATCCTGCCGCCGGTGCCGGTCAACCCGCCGTCCGCGGTCAATGTGCCGGATTCCACGCAAGTGCAGGACTCGGTGGAACTCGCCCAGGAGGTAGGCGTGAATCGCTTTCACCCCGACTACTACGCCTTGCAGCTGGGCGATCATGTGCTCGGCGGCGGATTCTATGCCACCCGGCTTTATCGGGACCTCCGCCAGAAGGCCGGCTACGTCTACAACGTGGACAATGCCTTGCACGCGACCGAAACGCGGGCCACCTACTTGGTCACCTACGGTTGCGACCCGGAGAATGTCTCCAAAGCCCGTCTCTTGATCGAACAAGAGATTGCCGCCATGCGCACCACCAATGTCAGTGATGCCGAGCTCCAGCAGGCGAAGGCTCTGCTGCTACGTCAGATTACGTTGAACGAATCGGGCGAAGACTCCGTCGCCGGTGGCTTCGTGGCTCGCGCCCTGATCGATCTACCATTGGATGAGCCGATCCGGGCCGCGCAGCGGTATTATGCTCTTTCCGCCGACCAGGTGCGCGCGGCATTTGAGAAATGGATTCGCCCCGGCGCGTTTGTTCAGGTGGTGCGCGGACCGGCGCCGAAGTAATTTGGTCCCGGCGCCTGCCGCCCGTTGAGGCTCTTTGGGGGACCGTCTACGCTCTGCCCGCGAATCGCAGAATGCGGCTGCTGTTTACGACTACGGCGAGGACAGCGACACTCTGCGACAGGGCTCCAGTCAGCGGATCCAAAACCCCAAAAGCAGCCAGAGCAATGAGGATTACCGACAAGCCGAACGCGAGCCATACATTTTGTCCCATTACGCGGCGGGTGATGTCGGCCAGGGCGATGAGTTGCGGCAGGCGCTTCAGATCGGTTCCCAGCAGCGCGGCATCGGCGCCGCCCAGAGCCACCTCGTTGAGCTCGGCGCCAATCGCCACTCCGACGTCGGCCCCACCGAGGGCCGGCGCATCGTTCACTCCGTCGCCGACCATCATCACCGTACGTCCTGCGGCCTGTTCGGCGCGCACCACCTCGAGTTTTTCAGCTGGAAGAACCTCGGCGATTACCTTATCCACGCCAAGCGTCTCCCCAACCTCCTGTGCCACGGCAGCCCGATCACCCGTGAGCAGCACGAGCCGGCTGATGCCCAACGCGCGCATGGCGGCAAGCGCGTCACGGGCTTCTTTGCGGGGTTGATCGCGAAGCAACAGGCGGCCGAGGCATCGCCCATCGTAGGCCACCCACACCTGCGAAATACCCGCGTCCTCCTGCGATCCGACATCGACGCCGAGTTCCCGGAGTAGCGTCTTGCGCCCGAGGATGGCCTGACGGCCATCAACGGTCGCGACCACCCCAAGCCCGGGCCTTTCCTGGACGTCGCCGGGAGGCCTGGCGACGATTCCGCGTGCCATCGCCTCCGCCACCACCGCGCGTGAGACAGGGTGCAATGAGCCGAAGCCGCACGCCGCCGCCACGGCAAGGAGTCCCTCCTCGGTTTCGCCCTCCTCCGACTGGATTTCGGTGACAGTGGGCGCACCCACGGTAACGGTCCCGGTCTTATCCAGAATCAGCGTGTCGACTTCGGAGGCACGCTCCAGAAAGTCCGCGCTCTTGATGAGGATGCGCAGGCGTGTCGCCACCGTCATTGCAGCCACCACGGCGGCGGGACCGGCCACCACCAGGGCGGTCGGAGTAGCAACCACCAGCACGGCGATGGCGCGGGAAAGGTTTTCGGTGAAGAAAAGCGTGCTGGCGGCCAGGGTGAGCACGAGCGGCAGCCACACCCCGGCGCGGCGCTCGAATAACCTCAGCACCGGCACGCTGGCTAGTTCCACTTCGGCCAGCAGTTGCACGACACGTCCCAGCACGGTATCGGCGCCCGCGCCACGCACCTGAATTCGAAGCAGCCCGTCCAACGCTACGGTTCCGGCGAAGACCGGGCTGCCAGGCCCCACGTCCTCGTGAAACGACTCGCCGGTGATGGCGGATTGATCCACCGCGGCCCGCCCCTCGAGTACGGTTCCGTCCACCGCGATCCTCTCTCCAGGCCGCACGATGATTTCATCGCCGGCAACGAGGTTGTTCGGATCCACGCGCTCTTCGACCCCATGGCGCCAACGCACCGCATGCCGGGCACTGAGGGCGCGGATCCCGTCAATCGCAGCCCGAGCACCTAGCGAGCTTCGTTCCTCGAACAGGCGGCCAAATTCGAGGAAGAGCGGTATCAGGGTGGCAGTCACGAAGTCGCCGCTCGCAGCCGCGGCGAGCACGGCGATGGCCACTAACTGGTCGGTGGCGCGGCGTGTGTCGCCCGTCATCACTCCGCGCAAGCCGGAAGCGAGCGTTGGAAGTCCAACGACAGCCGCGGCCAAGCCTCGGCAGAGTTCTCCCACCTGCCACTGTCCGGGCTCCAGGCGCACCAGGATTGAGCCCAGGCTGAGAAGTCCGATCCCCGCGAGTCCCGTGCCCAGCCGCGCGCTGATGCGCCGGCGCTCTTCCGGAGCGAGAACTGGGGCCATTCCCTGGTTGGGGACGGGTTGGGCCGCGGCGGTCATTCGCGATCGTCTCCACCCTCATCGGGGTCCCCAGTCTTTGGCGGGGAACCGCCGGGCCGGAGGGTGATGCGAAACCCGTGGTAACTGCCGCCAATGGGCGGCGGGACCCAGCGCACGCCGGCGGCCTGGACGATAGCCCGCTCCACGGCGTCGCGGTACAGTCGCTCGCGAACCACCGGAGCGTTGGCCCGGTACTCCCGAGCCAGCGCCTGAAAAGCGCCGGCATCGCCATTGGCCATGGCGAGCGCGGAAGCGGCGGCTTCCTGGGCGGATTCAACCGCCGTTACCGCTTGAGCCTGCGCTTGCGGAATGGCGTTTTCGGCATAGGCCTGGGCCTCTTTCTTCTGTGTCTCCATTCCGATGAAGGCGCTCTGGACGGAATCGAAATCGGTCGCAAGGTCAAGCGGAGGTGTGAGACGGGTGAGTTCCAGCGAAGACAGCTCCAGGCCCGAATGGGCGGCGTCCAGGCCGGCCTGCGCGCGGCGGGTCGCCGTAGCGATCAGGCTCTTGCGGCCGTCGGCGAGCACTCGATCGACTGGCATCTCGCCCAATGAACGGACCATTGCGGCCGTAACTTCAACACGCAGGATGTCGGCCTGGGGACCGTAGAATGCCCATTCGGCCGGGTCTCGCACCCGATAGCGCGCCACCATTTCCACATGCACGATGTTCTGGTCTCCGGTAAGCGCGTAGCCCTGCGTCAGCGGGTCGAAACTGAATCCAGCGTCGGGATTGACTTCGGCGCTGGCCAGCGTCTCGACCGGGACCTCCCTCACCTGCTTGACGGAGACGCGCACCACTTGGTCCACTGGCCGGGGGAAAGCGAAGAGCAGCCCCGGACCATGCTCCTGCAACGCCGGCGTTGCCCCCACCAGGCGGCCCCAGCGAAGAACCACCGCCACCTCGTCGGATTTGACGATCGTGATCCCGGAAAGCGCGTAAAGAATCGCCATCACACCGATCCACCAATGCATGTGCTGCCATGCCGCATCCAGCAGACCCGCGATCGGCGCTGCGAGCTTGCCAATCTCCGAGGGTGGTTGTTGCTTTCTCACTTGTTTCCCTTGCCCTCCAACAGCGAGAATGGCTCGGAGTCGGTGCGGAGGATTAGCGTGGTATTTCCCGTGACCAATTTGTCGAGCGACTCCAGCGATCGGGTGAAACGGTAGAGCTCGGGGTTCACGCGGTGGGCGTCGGCATAGATCTTCGCGACTTGCGCCGCCGATTCGCCGTGGATACGAGCCTCCTCTTCCGCTCCCTTGGCGCGAATGCGCGCGGCCTCGAGATCCGCTTCCGAACGGATGCGGCTGGCTTCACGCTCCCCTTCGGCCTGGAATTTGGCGGCGAATTGGCGCCGCTCCGCCCGCATCTGGTCAAAGACCGCGGTCACGTTCTCTTCGGGCAGCGCGATGCGCTCCAGCCTGATCTGGTCGATAGCCACGCCATAGCTGTGCAGCGCAACCGGCGCGGTTGCGGCGAGGAGTTCGGACTCGATCTGGTCCACCTGCAGATCGGCGGGGTTGGTGGACACCAGTGCCGACAGGTCGTGTCCGCCCAGGGTCCCGATCGCGGCATTGGTCAGGAGCCCATCCAGCTTGGATTCTGCTCCACGTTCAGTTCCGATGGCCTGGCTGAAGGCGAGGAGGTCTCCGATCCGCCAGACGACGAATGTGCGCGCGATTATGTTCTTCTTGTCGCGCGTGAGCATCTCCGTGTGGCCGGTCTCATAAACTCGCCGCCGCATGTCCAGCAAGGACGCCGCATCGATGGGCCAGGGAAGCTTCCAGTGCAGACCGGCCCGCGTGTCCACGCGCACGGGACGTCCGAAACGGGTGATCAGCACCGATTGCCCTTCCCTCACAACCACCGCCATCGCCTGAAAGGCGATCATGGCCAGCGCCAGTGTGCCTACCGTAGCCCTCAACCAGCGTTGCGTCTTCATGGC
>Ga0335081_10014545_pt1 | contig 12730 bp, 12 predicted proteins | sample Lox_Sample_35_FD_206713 | JGI IMG/M metagenome (GOLD analysis project Ga0335081, IMG submission 206713) | Soil microbial communities from Loxahatchee National Wildlife Refuge, Florida, United States - Lox_Sample_3.5 | ecosystem: Environmental > Terrestrial > Soil > Wetlands | place: USA...
TTCCAAGGCCCGCCTGGCATCGTCGAGGATGCGGAGAGGGGCTTCCCCTGCTTTCAATCGACTTTGGACAATCTCCAATGCTTCTTCTTCCTTCAAATCAGCTAATGCCTTAACAAGATCTTTAGCCATGACATTCACCTCCTTGGCGATATTGGGACGATCCCAGGTCCCATTTGAGCAAATCCCCCAAACCTAGAAATTGAAGAGTTCGTCCATTTCTTCTTGCGGAACGTCAAAGACTGCATCTGTAGCGGTAAGGGCTCGGTCCTCATCCAATCGGGGAGCCTGTCTGGACTCGGTCCGATCCCTGCCCTGATGTTGAAGGCTCTTTCCTGACGTAACATTTCTTTACCCATTTCTATGAAATCTGTCAAGGTCAAATTCACCCCATAAAAGGCATTGATCATAGGCATGAGCATTGCAAGGGTTTCATGTTCGAGGAAGGCAGTCAGGTATTTGCCGTCGGCATCGTGATCGATGTCGGAAACCGTATCGTTCAGCCGCCGTACTCTCTGGTCGCATCGAAGAAAGCCCTTACGTTTTCGGGCTTGGCATCGTCGAGCCCGGAAGACGCGTCCATGATGAACGGGCCCTTCTTTGCCACGACCTCGATTAACTTTCTGCAGTGCTCCCGAACGCGCTCCGGCGTACCGGTCACGAGCAAGGACACGGGAACCCCTCCCCTGAGGCATATTCCTTTTCCAAGTACGTCTCTTGCCTCGACCAGGTCAACCCTCTCAAACTTGTAGCAGACTTTGCCAGCCGGCATATCCTTGATGATGTCGAGCCGGGAGGTGTAATCTCCCTCGAAAAAAGGACAGGGGCACAGTCCTTCAGCGATCAAGGCGAGCATTAATTCCCTCAGCGTCGGCCAGTAGAACCTCAGATACTGCTCCCGGGACATAGCACTGTCTACGCCTTTGTGAAGGGGGATGAAAATTCGAGGATTCCCGGAGGCTCGTGCTGCCACTACGGCCCTCTCCACGAGGAAAGGCAGGACCTTCTCACAAGCTTTGACCACGACTTGGGGTTTTCGGTACATGTCGACCATGAGGCCCTTCGTGCCCCGGAAGAAGTCGGCGAGAAAATCGAACGGGGCCTGCGTGGCAGCCTCGGCTTCGATGGGGAAACCCTCTCTCCTCGACGTTTCCCTGAAAGCCCCGCTATAGGCACCGAGCTTGATGGATTCCTCGGCCACTTTGCGGAGGGCACCCAGAGATTCGAGAACTTCCGGCTCGCCGAAGGCGGTTTGCATCCCCACGGAATAGCTGACGGCGCCGTGAAGGGGCCTGAGTTTCTCAAACCCCTTCAGAGCTCCGAATATTCTCGGCCACAGCCGGCGAACGATGAAGTCGGAAGGATCCGAGAGAAGATGATCGTATTCTTCCGTCTTCATGTACTCTTGCTCTACGAATTGATACGGAAGGTGAGCAGGAAGATTTCTGCCCGGCCATCTCGCCTGCCGGCAGTCGAGGGCGTCTAGCAGGGGGCCGAGAAAACGTTCGAAGGGGTTCTGGATCATATCCGGCTCGAAATCCCGGACGACTTTCCAGTACGACTCTTCCGTCTTCCTCGGGTCGTACATGAGCTCTTCTGCTGTAGCGCCCGTGTACCTGGCTGGGAAAAAGTGGAACCGGACGATGATGGGCACCCGGTCCGGAGTCCTCAGTTCGATGGCATCCGTCACCCTCTTCTCCCGTTCACCGTAGAGCCTTTCAGCGGTTTTACCCACGGGCAACCTCTAAGCATTCCACGTTAAGGTACCCTCTCTAAGGGATTGCCGAAAAAGTAGGCCTCGTCAGGCTGATCAAAAATGTCTCCTGCCAAGGCCGGGATCAAGGCGCCCGATATCCCTCGTAGGGAACGGACGCACCCCACCATAAGCCTGCCCGTGCTCGGCACCGGGAAGGACGAAGGGCGCCGTTGCGACGGGTAAGGAGCAACTCTCGGCACGCCCGTGATAAGGTGAGTGGGTCGGATCGTCGCAGATGGATGTTTTTCATCAGTCTGCTAAATCCCGAGATGCCGGGCCTTCATTTCCTCATTTTGCCATAACTCGCCAGGGGTGGAGTGATAAACGATCTTTCCTTTGCTCATCACGTAGACGTCATCTGCGACCTGAAGGGCAAAAGAGAGCTTCTGTTCCACGAGAAGAACGGTGAGTCCTTGCTCCTTGAAACCCCGGATGATCTCCCCGAGATCCCGAACCATTAAAGGCGCAAGCCCTTCAGAGGGTTCATCCATGAGCAATAGTTTTGGCCTCGAGATCAAGCTCCGGCCTGTGGCAAGCATCTGCTGTTCCCCTCCGGAGAGCTTGCCCCCCCGTTGATCTTTTCTTTCTTTTAAAATCGGAAAGATCCGGAAAACCTTCTGTGTATCGAAGTCCTTTTCGCTTCGGGAAGGGCATCTGTACGGGACTTCCAGATTTTCATTGACCGTAAGAGAAGAAAAAATCCTTCTGCCCTGCGGGACCAGCCCAATTCCTAACCGAACGATCCGATGAGCAGGGAGGAAATTGATTTCCTTGCCCTCGAAGAGAATGCTCCCGGTTCGTATCGGTCGAAACCCGATGATCGAGTAGATCAGGGTCGTTTTTCCCATCCCATTCCGACCTAAGAGGGCCACCACCTTTCCCTTGGGGATGTCCATGTTTACCCCTTGAAGGATATAACTCTCACCGATATAGGTGTGAATGTCTCTTATCTGTAGCATGCTTCGATGACCCCCAGTTGCCCAGGTAAAGTGACAAGGGCGGGTTGGGTGTGACACTTCTCAAAAAACCCGTTTGGTGAGGGTGTGACTGCACACCCAATCCCGAGTCTACCCCAAGTAGATCTCCGTGACCTTGGGGTTTCCTTTGATCTCTTTCGGTGAGCCCTCCGCCAGGATGCCGCCGAAGTGAAGAACGGTAATCTTCTCCGCAATTTCAAAAGCGACATCCATATCGTGCTCGATCAAAAGGGTCGTGATCTCACGGGATAGAGCTTTAATGATAGAAGTCACTAACGCCGTCTCGGCCGGGGATAGGCCAGCGGTAGGCTCGTCCAACAGGAGCAGGCGTGGTTTGGTTGCCAGCGCCATGATCACTTCAATCTGCCTCTGTTCACCGTAGGAGAGGTTTTTCAGGAGGATATCTTTTTTCTCCCACAGGTTCCATTCCTTTAAAAGACGCTCTGTTTCATAGACAATGTCCCGAAAGCTCAAGACCCGCCGATAAAAACAGAAACGGGTCCATTTCATCGCCTGGACCCCGAGCAAGATATTGTCAAACAAACTAAGTTTCTGAAAGAGATTGGTCACCTGAAACGTCCGGGCCATCCCTAAAGCGGCCCTTTGGTAGGCTTGTAGGCGCGTTATCTCACGACCGAAAAAGGAGAGATGGCCCGAGGAGGGAAAGAGAAACCCGCTGATCAGATGAAAAAGCGTGGTCTTTCCCGCACCGTTGGGACCGATGATGGCCCGCCGTTCCCCCTCTTCAATTTCTAAGGAGATGTCCCGAATGGCCCGTAATCCTCCGAAGTTCTTAGAAAGGGCCTGTACGTCCAAGGCTTTCAATTTTTGCCTCTTTTAAAAACGGAGAAGATCCCCTCTGAAAATAGCATGATCACCGTTACATAAACAACGCCAAGTACCAAAGACCACCTCTCTGTAAAACCGCTTACAAGATTTTCCAATAAAACGACGATTCCCGCCCCGATCGAAGGTCCGAAAAGGCTGCCTGCCCCCCCCAGGATCAACATCAACAAAGCCTTGACCGACAGATCGACGCTAAAATAGGAAGGGTTGACAAACCCGCTGTAGTAGACCCAGAGAACCCCGCTGATCCCAGCATAGATACCAGCGAAGATAAACCCCACGTACTTGTACAGCCAGACATGATACCCCAAAGCCTTCATCCTCGATTCGCTTTCCCGGATGCCCCGAAGGGTATACCCGAAAGGCGAATTGACAAGGATGAAAAGAGAGACTAAAACGATGAGGAAAATGATTACGGTAAAATAGTAGAAATGGAAATCCGGCTTCAGGTCAATTCCCAACCCGATGATTGGCCGGCCGATCCCCGGTAATCCATCGTCCCCTTTCGTCACGCTTCTCCACTTAAACGCGATTCCCCAGAGGACTTGGGATAAAGCCAAGGTGATGAGCATAAAATAAGGACCTCGGGTCCTGAGGGCGAGCAGGCCGAAGAACGCTGCTCCGAGGCCCCCCAATCCCATCCCCAGAACGATCACAAACCAAAAATTCTTAATTCCAGCCAGACACAAAAAGCCGGTCGCATATCCAGCGACGCCATAATAAGCCGCATGTCCCATGGAGGGGAGCCCGGTATGGCCCACCAAGATATCCAGACTCATCGCAAAAATAGCCATGATGAAGATCTGGATCGCGAGGCCCACATAATAGCTGGAAAAGAGAAAGGGGAGAAAAATAATCAGGACCGCGACAAGAGAGGGCAAAAAGTAGCGTCCCTTTATTATTTCAGCAATTTTCACTCTTCTATCTTTCCGAATATTCCCGTAGGTCGAATGGCTAAGATGATGGCCATCGGAGCAAAAAGGGTGAAGAGGGAGAGCTCGGGAAAGAGGGCTTTGCCGAAATTATCCACCAAACCCACGAACAGGCTTCCAAGGAAGGCTCCTTTGAGGCTCCCAACCCCTCCGATGATGACGACGACCAAGGCTAAAAGAAGCATGGAGACATCCACGCCCGGAAAAACCCCCACAAAAGGACCGCCGATCATCCCCCCGATTCCCGCGAGTAACGCGCCCAACCCAAATACCCCCACGAAGACCATTTGGATGTTGATCCCCGACCCCCTCAACATTTCTTCATCATCGACTCCCGCACGGACAATGGCCCCGAACTTCGTCTTCTCCTGAAAGATCCAGAGCCCCACGGCAATCACGATCCCGACTAATATCACCAGAAGCCGATAAGAGGGAAAAACGACGCTTCCGATCCAGATCGACCCTCTAAAGAGAGAGGGTTTGGGAAGGGCCATGGGATTCCCTCCCCAAATCCAAAGGCAGAGATCCGCAATGATCAACACGAAACCAAAGGTCAAAAGGACCTGCTGAAGTTCCTGCATATAAAATCGGCGGAGAAAAAGGCTTTGCATGGCAATCCCGACCACCACGACGGCAGCGGAAGAAGCGATCATCGCCAGGAGAAAGCTATCCGTCGCCCGCAAAATGGTCAACCCGATATAAGCACTCAGAAGATAAAAGGACCCATGGGCAATATTGATGATCTTCATCAGCCCGAAAATCAGGGTAAACCCCGCGGCGACGAGAAAAAGCATCATGCTGAAGGACAGGCCGTTCAGCGTCTGGATGATCCAGAAAGCCATGGCCACCCGTTACTTCTTAGGCATCCAATATTGGTCCACATTCGGAATGATGTCGACCACAACATTATTATATTTTCCGCCCGCCTTTTCCACGCGTTCGATAAAGGTGTTAAAAATCACATTCTGATATTCGTCAAATCGAACGGGACCTCGGGGCGCTTCAATTTTCACACCCCGCAGGGCCTTCAGGAACGCGTCTTGATTCTCGATGTTTCCTTTCACGGCTTCCAGGGCTTTCACGATAAACTTGGCCCCCACGTACCCTCCCTCGGATAAAGCTCCGGGGTCGTAGCGATACTTCTTCCGATATTCCGCCACAAACCTTTTGTTTTCCGGGGAATCATAGCCGATGCAATATCGTGCATAGCTCTCTATGCCCAAAGCGGCGTCTTGCTGCGAGGGAAGGTTGGCCTCATCCAACACACCTTCTTCGCAAAAAAGCTTCAGTTTTTCTTTTAGCCCATATTCCTGGTATTGATTGACGAACCGGATGGCATCACTTCCGGCGAAAAAGGCCCATACCCGGTCAACCTTTCCGACATAATTGGCTATCTTGGCCAAGTAAGGTGCAAAATCGTTTGTTCCCAGCGGCGGGTAGATCTCTTCAACGATTTCACCTCCCATGAAGGTGAACGTCTTCTTGAAACCGTCTCCCTTCTCGTGACCTGCCGCATAATCCGATCCGATCATAATCACTTTCCTGGCGCCCATCTTGGCATAGGCATACCAGCCCCCGGCGCGATCCTGCTGGCCGTTGGCAAAGGAGGTCCTAAAAATAAAAGGGCTACGCTGTTCCTGCGTCAGTTTTGTAGCTCCTGCGTTGGTGATGACAAGAGGAATCTTTTTTTCGGTAACATAATCCCTCACCGCATAGGCCACCCCGCTGCTGATGATTCCTGCCAGAATGTGGACGCGATCCTTCTCCACCAATTTCTTCGCCTTCACCAGTCCAACCTCCGGCTTCCCCTCCGAATCCTCGTCGATAAAGATAATCTGCCGACCGGCTGCTTTGTTCCCGACTTCGTCCAGATAGAATTTGAACCCATCCCTCAGATCGCTCCCGAATTTCGCAAAGACCCCGACGTAAGGAGCCATGTATCCGATCTTGATGGGCTCCGCCGCCCCCGCCGTTCCCCGACTTCCAACGACCGGAGAAAAAAGAAAAACAGACATGATGATCAACAGCCATCCTTTTCTCATTTCCCTATACCTCCTTTCTTTTTTTTGAAAACCGAATGAAGGGCTTAACGACTCCCTTTCACGCCACCTCCCTCTTTCAGGGAGTTTTCTGGGAGGGGCGCGATGGTATTCCTCCTCCCCCATTTCGGATGCGGTCGAATCGACTTAACACCCGTTGCGGGTTAAGAAGTTTATCTCGCGACGCCGATAATGCTTCGAGACGGCTAAGAGATGTTTCTCAAGCAAACGGTTCGCCCGGTCACGATCCTTCTCGATGAGAGCATCGAGGATTTCCTCATGGGCCTGGACGGCCGCTTGGTCGATCGCGAAGTTCGGAGATCTTCGTCTGCGCAAATCAAGATGCATGTCGTTGATGGTCCTCTCGAATAAGACATAGACTCGGTTCCTCGAGGCTCTGGCCAGCAAGGAGTGAAATTCGACGTTAATATCCGTCGCGAACTTTCCTCTCTTGATCAACGCTTTGCTCTCGGCAACGTTTCGCTGCAGGTCTCTGATATCCCTGCCATCGGCACGGTCGATGGCCTCATTGAGGATCCCCTTTTCAATCAACAACCGCGCCGCTGTAAACTCCTTGAGGCCCACCTTTTCCATCTGCAACGCATCTAGAAGCAGACCGCTCGTCCTCTTTAAGACGTTATTCCTCACGACCGATCCGCCCCCAAACCCTTTTTGCACGGAAATGAAGCCGGACAACTCTAAGATGCGAAGGGCTTCCCGGACGGTCTGTCGGCCTACGTGGAACTGTTTGCCGAGGGTCCCCTCCGAAGGGAGTTTATCCCCGGGTTGCAGCACGCCGTCCAGGATTAATTTCTTGATCTGCGAGGAAACTTCTTCAAACGTCCTCTTACTCCTGACCGGAACAAATACTCTTCTCATCGAGCCACCCGATCCAACTTTCAATAAAGTCTGAAGTCAGACTTTTCCTATCAGCTTTCTTTCGGGTTGTCAAGAACAAATCGAAATCGTTTTTCCCTTAAACGGGGGCAGGAGTGCTACCCGGAGGGCGCCGGATCCCACGACGAAAGACGAGGCGGCGTAGGGTTCGGCGGAAGGACCTACGTCGCTCCTTCCGTGACTCCCCACTTCACACCCGCACTGCTGAGGGCCGCACCGGAAACATCCACCACCGATGCCCCGCCGTCGAGTAAAAGAACCGATCCCGTCATAAACGACGAATCGTCACTGGCCAAATAGCTGCAAATGCCCGACACCTCATCGGGAGCCGCAACCCGTCGAAGCGGCACGTTCGAAGAGATGCAGGCAAAAACCCCGTCGACATCTGTGCGGAGCATTTTGGTCAGCGGGCTAAGTGCCTCTTCCAGCATCGCCGTTCGGGTAGCACCCGGGCAGACGGCGTTGCATCGGACCTTAAAAGGACCATAATCCAGAGCCGCCTGCTTGGTGAGCATCACGAGACCGGCTTTTGACGTGCAATACGCCGGCATCCCCGGCAAGCAGCGTAATCCGCCTAAAGAAGAGACGTTGATGATCGAGCCTCCGCCTCCTTGGATCATATGGGGGATGGAGGCTTTCATGACCAGAAATGGACCGGTGAGGTTGATCTCAATTACCTTCCTCCAGAGTTCGGGATCAAGATCGGTCACTGTGCCCCCCGGGTCGATCCCCGCATTATTCACTACCACATCGAGCCTGCCTTCGAAGGCCAGTGCCGTCCCGACCATTCGCTTCACATCCTCGTACTTCGTCACATCTCCCGAGCACGTCGCAACTTGTCCCGAGGGAAATGTCCGAGCCACCTTGTCGAGCATTTCCTGGCGCCGGCCGGCGATACATATCTTGGCTCCCTCTGCAACAAACCTTTCCGCAATAGCGGTGCCTATGCCCGTGCCTCCTCCGGTGATGAGTGCTATCTTTCCCTTCAGTTTCATGTTTTCATCTCCCCTGTCGTATCCTGACGCCATCGTCGATGAGACGGCTTTCTCCCGGATCCCTCTCGAACCCCGGGCCCGTCAAACCACGTGAAGAAGCCGGATCAGAGTCCTAAGTAGGCTTTCCTGACGTAGTCGTTTTCGAGTAACTCTCTGCTTCTCCCCTCCAGAACCACCCGTCCGTTTTCCAGGACATAGGCTCGATCGGCCATTTCGAGCGATTGTTTGACATTCTGTTCAACGATCAATACAGTGATTTCGTGTTCCCTCAGCGACCGGATGACCCGAAACATCTCTAAAACAAGCCTCGGCGCCAAGCCATACGACGGCTCGTCAAAAATAGCCAACTTGGGCCTTGACATGATCCCTCGGCCGATGGCGACCATCTGTTTTTCACCGCCACTCAACGTCCTGACAATTTGTTTTTCCCTCTCCTTTAGAATTGGAAATATCTGATAAACCTGTTTTATCGTTTCCCCCTTCCAATGCCACGCATGGGATAAATAAGCGCCCATCTCCAGATTCTCCCGGACGGTCATATCCGGGAAGAGCCTTCCTCCTTCCGGAACTTGGGAGATGCCTTTTTCAACGATGGCGGCAGGCTCTTTTCCTTCCAGGCGATGGCCCAGGAACAGGATGCTGCCGGAGGCGGGTCGAACGACGCCCGAGATGGTGTTGAGCAGCGTCGTCTTGCCGGCCCCGTTTGCGCCGACGAGGGCCACGATCTCCCCCTCGTTGACTTCAAAGCTCACCTCCCAGAGCGCCTGAATCTTCTCATAAAAAGTCCTGATGGTCCTGACTGAAAGCATTGGACTATTCTCCAAGGTAAACCTCGATCACTGTTTTGTTCTTCGAGATATCCCCGGGGAGACCTTCGGCGATTTTCTCTCCATGGTGGAGAACGACGATCCTGTCGCAGATGCTCATGATCGCTTTCATCACATGCTCGATCATCAGGATCGTGATTCCTTTCTCACGGATTCTTTTGACCAACGCCATGGCCTGCGCAACTTCGGTTGGGTTCAGCCCCGCCATCACCTCATCCAGGAGCAACAGATCCGGCCCCGTGGCCAGCGCCCTGGCCACTTCGAGCCGTTTCTGGTTGGCCAGGATCAGATCCATTGCCCGCGCATCTTTCATCGCCGATAATTCCACAAACTCCAAAATTCTTTCCGTCCCCTCATTCGCTTCCTTTGGGTTTGAAGGCTTCGCATTTCCAAAATGGTGGCCCAGGAGTACGTTTTCGAAGACGGACATTTTAGAGAAGACCCTGACTGACTGAAAGGTTCTCCCAATCCCTCTCCGGGTAATTTCGTGAGGCTTATGGCCGGCGATATCGCACCCCTTGAAGGCAATGGTCCCCGAATCGGGCGCCAATGCGCCTGAGACCAGATTGAACAGTGTCGTTTTCCCCGCGCCGTTGGGACCGATCAGGCCGAGGATCTCCCCTTGTTCGACGTGGAAATCCACGTTTGTGCATGCCGCTAGCCCTCCAAAGTGCTTGTTCAACCCGGCCACTTCAAGCAGTTTCATGGCTACCCCGCATGCCCGCTTTGACCCTATTTCGCCACTTCTCAATGATCCCCTCCAGTCCGTGGGGCATAAACAGGATAACGACCAGCATCGTGAGACCGAAAAGAAGCATGTAGTAGTAGGGGAACTTCGTCGTCAGAAGCTCTTCCAGGAGAGAAAAAAGGGTCGCCCCCGTGATGGGAGCGTAGAGGTGCCCCATCCCGCCGAAGATTGCCATGAGGACGGGCATGAAAGAGTATTGAATATTGAATGCCAATGTGGGGTCAATATAGGTCCACCGCATGCTCATGGTTGCTCCTGTGGCTCCCATGAAGAAAGCGCTGACGGCAAAGATGATGACCTTTACCCTGTTGACATTGACCCCGCTGTGCGCCGCAGCCTCTTCGGATTCGCCAATGCTCCGCAACGCCAGGCCAAACTTAGAGCGTCTGATGAGATCGGATGCAAACAGGACAGCCAGAAAAGTAGCGACCATCGCATAGAACACGATCGTATTGTCGGCCGAGATAATCAATCTTCCGACGGTGCCGGTGATGTTGACTTCCCACCAGTGCAGCAAATTTCGCACCAGCTCGACCAGACCGAAGGTAAACATGGTGAAGTACATGCCCCTCAACCTCAACGTCAGAGACCCGACAAGGTAAGCCAGAACGAAGCTGGCCGCACCGCCGATCGGAACAACGACAAAGAGGGGGAGGTCGGAGCTAAGGAAGGCCGAGGCATAGACGCCCACCCCAAAAAATGCCGCAGGCGCGAGAGAGATGTAGCCCGTGGGACCCGAGAAAATGGCCCAGCTAAGGGTCAGCACCACATACATTAGGATATTTGTTATCAGGATGAACGTATACTCGGAGGGCGCGTAGGCCGGAAGTGCCAACAGCAAGAGAAGCAGCACGATCAAGACAACGGGTGAAAACCATTTTCCCTTCGGGCTTTTCATCCGGTCTATTTCCTCACTTTCCCAAGAGGCCCGTGGGTCTTACCAAGAGTAGGATCAGGAAGATCACATAGTAGGCCACCATCGACAATCCCGGCTGTGAAGAACTGACGATATAACCGACCAGGCCCAGGATGAAACCCCCAATGAAACTCCCCTTGATGTTACCCAATCCGCCCAGGACGACCACGATGATCGCGATGAGTGTATACTGCATCCCCATGACCGGCGAGAGCATGATGGAGGTCATGCTCAGCAGCAGCCCACCCAATCCGGCCATCATGGCACCAAATCCAAAACAGAGGGCCAGAACCCGGTTGATCCGCACCCCCATCAATTCGGCCGCCCCCGGGTCTTGAGCGGCAGCCCGGATCGCCTTCCCCGTGCGCGTGGCTACCAGAAAAACGTAGAAAGCAGAGCCCAGAATGACGGAGGCAATCAGGGTAACGATCCGATTCGCCGAAAAGACCGCCCCTGACAACTGGATGGGAAAAGCCAGGTACGAATAACCCTTGACCGGACTGCCCCAGATGATCAGCGCAAGGTTCTGGACGACGAAAAGGAGACCGAAGGATGCCAGCATCGAATTGCCTTCGAACACCGCCGGTGATTCGGAAGATCTCCTCAAAGGGGTGTAGTAGATCCTGTAAATCACGAACCCGATTGCAAAGAAGAAGGGGGCGCAGAAAAGCATCGAAACCAGAGGAGTGACTCCCGCACTGGTGAAAAGCGTCCACGTGCAATAAGCCCCCAGCATGATAAACTCGCCGTGGGAGATGTTCAACACCCTGGCGACGCCATACTGCAGGCCGAAGCCGACCGCCATGAGGGCGTATATTCCGCCCGTAAGCAGGCCACCAATCGCGATGTCAAGAAACTGGACGATCATGATCGATCTCTAATAGATCCTTTTGACTCAGCTCTCCGCGGTGTGGAAGGATCACTTTCTATTCATCACCCCGGAACCGAGTCCAGGTCTTTGTGATCCTTTGAAAGGTCTGGATTCCGGCTTTCGGCGGTGTGAACTAGCATCGAGCTAATTCTCTCCGAGCCTCTCAGTCGTCTCCATCGGCCATGAATCTTAGGCCGCCTGGAGACTCTCCAGGCGGCCTATTCTACAGATTACCGACGAGACGGTCCAGCTACTTCTTGGCCGGAGGGGGCGGTTGCCACGCGGGTTTTGGGTAGATTGGTTTTGCCGTCCGTTTCGGCCCGACGTCAATGATTTGCCATGTTCCGCTCTGCCACTGGCCCACCTCACCTGGATGATCGACGAAGATGTTTTTGGTGAATTTAAAGGGTCCCAACGCGGTCGGGTATGTTTTGGTCGCCATGAGGTCTCTGATTTTGGTCTGGTTCAGAGTTCCCGCCTCTTCGATCGCCTGTTTCAAGAACTGGAGTGAAGAGTAGTAGAAGAGCGTGCCCCAACCTTCAGGTTCCATTCCCCATTTCTTGGTATACTTGTCGAAAAATTCCTTTGCTCCGGCAGAGGTCTTCACGCTCCACGCGCCAGCACCCATGACGCCATCGATTCCCTTTGCGGTGAAGGCATCCCGATACCCTGCCAAGCAGGGTCCGACCGTCATATAGAATGCCTTGGGGCTGAAGCCGACCTCCATCGCCTGCCCGGTTGCTGGAAAGGCATTCTGCGGGTAAAGAAAACCCGCGAAAGCATCGACGTTTGCCGCCTTGGCTTCTTTCAACAGCGGCGTGAAGTCCTGCATATCCAGCGGAAAGCTTTTTGCAGCTACAATCTTGATGTTCTTTTCCTTGAATGCTTTCTGTGCCACCTCGTTATACTCGAGACCGTGAAGGTCCTGG
>Ga0335081_10014546_pt1 | contig 12730 bp, 13 predicted proteins | sample Lox_Sample_35_FD_206713 | JGI IMG/M metagenome (GOLD analysis project Ga0335081, IMG submission 206713) | Soil microbial communities from Loxahatchee National Wildlife Refuge, Florida, United States - Lox_Sample_3.5 | ecosystem: Environmental > Terrestrial > Soil > Wetlands | place: USA...
CTCGGGATCGCGCCCGGTGCCGATCTCGAGCGCACCCTGCGCCGTCGCGACGGTCGCCGCAACCGCCCACGGGGCCGAAGCCCCCGCTCCGCGCCGGCCCACCTCCTCGAGCCGCGCCCGGCGCAAGCCGCGGCCGGGGGCGAGGAAGGAGAGCGCTTCGAGCAGGTTGGTCTTGCCGGCCCCGTTGGGCCCGGTCAGCACCACCGGGCGCGGATCGAGCTCGAGCCGCAGGGTCGCATAGGAGCGGAAATCGTTGAGCACCAGACGCCGCACCGCGAGTGGCGCGGCCACCGCGGGTGGAACAGCCACCGCGGGTGCCGCAGGCACCGCGGTGCTCGCAGCACTCTCCGCGAAGCTATGGCGTGCCGCGTCCCTCACACCCGCATCGGCATCAGCACGTAGAGGGCGCTTTGGTCCGCCACGTCGCGGACCACGGTGGGTGAGGCCGCATCCGACATCTCGAAGCGGGCACCCTCGCCCTCGATCTGCCTGGTGATGTCCAGGAGATAGCGGGAGTTGAAGCCGATCTCGATGGCACCCGAGTTGTACTTGACCTCGAGCTCCTCGGTGGCACTCCCCGCCTCCGGGCTGCTCGCCGAGAGGGTCAAGGTGCCGTCCCCGAGGGAGAGCTTCACCGCGCGCGACTTCTCCGTCGAGATGGTCGAGACGCGGTCGACCGCATTGGCGAACTCGTCACGATTGACCTCGAGCACCTTGTCGTTGTGCTGCGGGATGACCCGCTCGTAGTCGGGGAAGGTGCCGTCGATCAGCTTCGAGGTGAGCACGGTGTCGTCGAAGCCGAAGCGGATGCGCGTCTCGGAGAGCCCGATCTGGACCGGGGCCTCGCTGGCGTCGATGAGCTTGCGCACCTCGATCACCGTCTTGCGCGGCACGATTACCCCCGGCATGCCCTCCGCCCCAGCAGGCAGCGCCATCTCGACCCGCGCCAGGCGATGGCCGTCGGTCGCCGCGGCGCGCAGGAATTTGAGCTTCTCCTGCTCGGCGCCGTGCAGATAGATGCCGTTCAGGTAATAGCGCGTCTCCTCGGTCGAGATGGCGAAGGAGGTGCGGTCGATGAGGCTCCTGAGCTCGCCCGCCGCAAGGGCGAACCCGGTCCCGAGCTCCCCGCCGGTCATCACCGGGAAATCCTCGGCCGGCAGCGTCTGCAAGGTGAACTGCGAGCGCCCGCATTTGATGAGGAGCTGGGAGCGCTCGCTCTGCGCCTCGAGGCGGACCTGGGCACCCTCAGGCAGCTTGCGCACGATATCGTAGAAGGTGTGGGCGGGGGCGGTCGTCGAGCCCTCTTGCGCCAACTCGGCGGGCGCCGATTCGACGATCTCGAGGTCCATGTCCGTAGCGGTCAGCCCCACGGCACCCGCCTTCGCCACCATGAGCACGTTGGCAAGGATCGGGATCGTGTTGCGGCGCTCCACCACGCTCTGCACATGGGCAAGCGAGCGCAGAAGGGCCGCACGTTCGATGGTGAGTTTCATGACGGATCGGAGCCGAGCAATTGGACCAACGAGTGCACCTAAGACGCGGCGACGAACAGCCGCAGGTCCCGCCCGGCGGCGCCGGAGATGCGCCCGTGAGCGGGGAATCACTATAGCATAGCTTTTGGATTCCGAAGCATTTTCACGCGGGCGGGCCGCCCGGTTTTAACCATTAAAGCGCGCTTTGTCGGTTAGGCCTCGAGCATGCGGCGCAACAGCTCCACGTCGTCGGAGAAGCTCGCATCGGTGCTGCGCAGCTCGTCGACCTTGCGCACCGCGTGCATCACCGTGGTGTGGTCGCGTCCGCCGAACTTGCGGCCGATCTCCGGTAGGGAGCGCGCGGTGAGCTGCTTGGCAAGATACATGGCGACCTGGCGCGGCCGCGCCACGGCGCGGGCCCGGCGGGCCGAGTGCATGTCGGAGACGCGAATGTTGAAATGCTCGGCGACGCGCTTCTGGATTTCCTCGATGGTGACCCTGCGGTCGTTCGCGCGCAGGAGATCGTGCAGCACCTCCTGGGTGGTCTCGAGCGTGATCGGCCGGCCGACGAGGGTCAGGTGGGCCACGATGCGGTTCAATGCCCCTTCGAGCTCGCGCACGTTGGAGATGATCTTGTGGGCGAGGAATTCCATCACCTTGCCGGGGATCTGGGCCCCCATCGATTCGGCCTTCGACTGCAGGATGCCCAGCCGCAGCTCATAGCTCGTGGGATGGATGTCGGCGACGAGGCCCCAGCCGAGGCGCGAGCGCAGGCGCTCCTCCAGGCCCTCGAGGTCGGAGGGCGACTTGTCGGCCGAGATGATGATCTGGCGGTTCTGATCGACCAGCGCGTTGAAAGTGTGGAAGAACTCCTCCTGGGTCGAGTCCTTGCCGCTGATGAACTGCACGTCGTCGATCATCAGCACGTCGACGGAGCGGAACTGCTCCTTGAAGGCGACCGTGTCCTTGTAGCGCAGCGCCCGGATGAACTGATACATGAACTTCTCGGCCGAAAGATAGATGACCGGCCGGCTGGGGTCGCGCTTGCGGATGTGCCAGGCGATGGCGTGCATGAGATGGGTCTTGCCGAGGCCGACGCCGCTATAGAGAAAGAGCGGGTTGAAGGGCACGGTGTTGGATTCGGCCACCCGGCGCGCGGCCGCGTGGGCGAGTTCGTTCGGCTTGCCCACGACGAAGTTCTCGAAAGTGAAGCGAGGGTCGAGCGGGGCCGAGAGGCTCGCGCGCGCGTCCTGCTCGGGCTCGGCGGCCTCCGCCACCTGTTCCGCGTCGGCCTTCGCCTTGGTCCGCGTCGAGCTCTCGCGCACGGTCTCGACCAGGAAATCGATGGCGCGCACCGCGGCGTTCTCGCCCTGCCAGAAGCTGCGGATGCGATCGGCGTAATGGGTCGCCACCCAGTCGCGCATGAAACGCGTGGGTGCTGAGAGCCTTACGAGGCCACCTTCGAACGATTTGAAGGTCAGCGGCTTGAGCCAGCTCTTGTAGGCCGCCTCGCCGAATTCGGCGCGAAGCCGGCCGCGAACGCGCGCCCATTGCGCATCGATCTTATACGGAAAAACCCCTTCCGCCATGGCCGGACCCTACCACCAAGCCACGCCGGCTGCGAACCGGCCCCGTGCCTCACGTCTCGCGCGCGGCCCCACCCTCGGCCGTCACCGGCAAACCGCAAGCGAAACCGCTACCCTGCCCCGGCGATCAACGAGATGCGAAATTCGAACACCGGCGGCCTCCCCATGGCGACCGAAGAATCCCGCTCGAACCAGCAGCTTCGACGGCCTTTGTTGTTTTCAGATCGGCGGTTCTCGTTGCCACCCTGAATTTTTCCGCATCGTTCTCGCATAGCACAAGATATTTTTATCTCGGCTGCTTGCGAGGAACTCCTCTATGAGGAAGAATTTACTGCGATTGCGATCACCCGTGCGGCAAGGCTCGATCGCCGCGCGAGAAGCGAATCTACTCGCCGCTGACGCGCGGTGCAATAAGACGAATAGGGAACGGAAAAGTTTTTTGACGACGTGATGATGATGACGAGAAGATTGCGCGACGCATCCGTGAAAAAGCGATGGCAGCACCGCGACATCGCCGGTGTCGGTTGAAGTGCAACGTCAAATTTTCCGCTATAGGGCCTTGATGCGCGCGGAGAGCCGCGAGAGTTTGCGCGACACGGTGTTGCGGCGAATGGCACCCTTCGTGACGGCACTCTGCAAGACCGGCTGCATCGCGCGGAAGGCGCTCTCTGCGCTCGCCTTGTCGCCGCTTGCGATGGCGGCTTCGGTCTTGCGGGTGACGGTGCGCAGCCTGCTCACGCGCGTGCGGTTGATGTCCTGCCGCCGCTCGTTCCGCCGAATGCGCTTCTTCGCCGACTTGTGTTGCGCCATGTTCCACCTGATGCGGTCTTGCTCGACCAGAAGGGCTCGGGAAGCGCCCGAGCCCACGAGCGGCGGGTTATAGCGACCGGGCCCGACCGCGTCAAGCGCGCCCATGGCCGCGACATTGCTAAAATGCCGGCGATCCTGACGATTAGCAATTCTTGAAGTCGGGCGGGCGCTTGTCGATGAAGGCCTGCATGCCCTCCTTCTGATCCGCGAGCGCGAAGCTCGCGTGGAAGAGCCGGCGCTCGTAGCGGATGCCCTCCGCGAGCGTGGTCTCGAAGGCGCGGTTGACCGCCTCCTTCGCCATGAAGACGACGGGGCGCGAGAGCTTGGCGATCGTCTCGGCAACCTTGATCGCTTCGCCCAAAAGCTCGGCCAGCGGGACGACCCGGCTGACGAGGCCGGCCCGCTCGGCTTCGGCCGCATCCATCATGCGCCCCGTGAGCACCATCTCCATCGCCTTCGCCTTGCCGACGAAACGGGGCAGGCGCTGGGTGCCGCCGGCCCCCGGGATGGTGCCGAGCTTGATCTCGGGCTGGCCGAAGCGGGCGTTGTCGGCGGCGAGGATGAAGTCGCACATCATCGCCATCTCGCATCCCCCGCCCAGGGCAAAGCCGGCGACCGCCGCGATGATCGGCTTGCGGCAGGTGGTGACGCGCTCCCAACCCCTGGTGATGAACTCGCCCACATAGACATCGACGAAGCTCTGCGGCTGCATCTCCTTGATGTCGGCCCCCGCGGCAAAGGCCTTGTCGCTGCCGGTGATGACGACCGCACCCACCGCATCCGCGGCCTCGAAGGCGTCGAGGGCAGCACCTAGCTCGCGGATGAGCGGCGTGCACAAGGCATTGAGGGCCTGCGGGCGGTTGAGGGTGATGAGGCCCACGGAGCCTCGGGTCTCGACGATGATGTGCTCGTAGGCCATCGCGCGTTCCTTTTCTTGAGAAGTCGGTCGGGGGCGGCGGCTGGCCGCGGGTCAGCTCGGCGAGAGGTAGAAGCGCACGGTCAATCCCTGGGCCTCCTCATAGAGCTCGAGACGCAAAATCTCGCCCTCGCGCCGGTAGGAGGTGCGGCTCTCCGCCTTCCAGCCGAGCTGGGGCAGCGTCGCTGCGTAGAAATCGAGCACGGCCCCGCGCTTGGCCATGCCCTTGGCATAGGCCTCGACGATGCGGCCCTGCGGCGTGTCGAACACCATGCCGGCACCCTCCACGATGGCGAGCCCGGGCATGAGCGGCAGATCCTCAGTGCCGGTGACGAATGCATCGGCTGCATGGATGGGAGCACTTAGCGGCGGAAGCAGCATAAGTGCGAGGCCGAGCCCGAGCGCACGCGCCGAGCGGGCGGCTCTCATCCCCAAAAGGCAAGCGAAGGGCGGCATCGGCATCGGCTTTTACCTTAGCGCTGCAGGCGAGAACAGAAAAAGCTGGAGCGGCCGGATTGCTGGATGCGCTTGACGCGGCACTCGATTCCCGCGGCGGCACAGCGCGGGCAGGCCTCGCCCTCGCGCCCATAGACCGCCCAGCTCTGCTGGAAATAGCCGAGCTCGCCCGTGGGTTGGACGTGGTCGCTGAAGGAGGAGCCGCCGGCCGCGATCGCCTCCTCGAGCACCGCACGGATGGCGGACACGAGGCGCTCCGCCCGCACGCCGGCACAGCTGCCGGCGAGTCGGCGCGGCGATACGTCGGCCCGGTAGAGGCTCTCGCACACATAGATGTTGCCGAGCCCCGCCACCACCTTTTGATCGAGAAGGGCCGCCTTGATCGGCGTCGCCTTGCCGCGGAGCCGATCCGATAGGGCCGCCGCGTTGAAGCCGTTGCCGAGCGGTTCCGGCCCGAGATCCTTGAGGAGCGGGTGCTTGCGCCAGGCTGCTTCGGTGGTGAGCGCCATCAGGCCGAAGCGGCGATGGTCGGAAAAGCGGATCTCGGTGCCGTCGTCGGTCACGAAGATGACGTGGTCGTGCGGGCCCGGAGGGGCGCCATCGGCGATCACCATGCGTCCCGACATGCCGAGATGGGCGAGCAGCACCACCCCGCCCTCGAGACGGACGAGAATGTATTTGGCGCGCCGGTCGATGCGCTCGACCTTGCGTCCCTCGAGCCGGGCTGCGAAGTGCATGGGCAAGGGCGCGCGCAAGTCGGGGCGCCGGGCGAGGACCCGCGCCAAGCGGCGGCCGACGAGCTTCTTGGCCAAACCGCGGCAGACCGTCTCGACCTCGGGCAGTTCCGGCATCAGGCCCTCCTCCCGCGGCCAAGCTAGCCTATGCCGGGAGGCTGCGCTATGGTCCGCTCCATGTCGCTGAAAGAGCGTCGCGAGGAAGGCGAAGCTGCCGCCGCGGAAGCCGATTTCGGCTTCCGCCGCGTCCCGCGCGAGGCCAAGGGGCGGCTCGTGCGCGAGGTCTTCGATTCCGTCGCCTTCCGCTACGACCTGATGAACGACCTGATGAGCGGCGGGGTCCATCGGCTGTGGAAGGACGCCATGGTCGACCGCTTGGCCCCGCGGCCGGGCGAGGTGCTGCTCGACGTGGCCGGCGGCACGGGCGACGTGGCCCTACGGCTCCTCGAGCGCACGCGCGGCCGGGCCGAGATCACGGTCTGCGACGTCAACGAGGCGATGGTGCGCCGCGGGCGCGATCGAGCGCTTGACCGCGGCATCCTCGCGGGCATCGAGTGGCTGGTGGGCGATGCCGAGGCCCTCCCTCTGGCCGCGGGCTCGATCGATGCCTACTCGATCGCCTTCGGCCTGCGCAACGTCAGCGACATCGCGCTCGCCCTCGCCGAGGCGCGGCGCGTGCTCAAGCCCGGCGGGCGCTTCTTCTGCCTCGAGTTCAGCCGCGTGAGCTTGCCGCTCCTGGGCGAGCTCTATGAGCGCACCTCTTTTGCGCTCGTACCCTGGCTCGGCGAGCGCGTCACGGGAAACCGGGAAGCCTACCGATATCTTGTCGAGAGCATCCGGCGCTTCCCCCCGCAAGCGGAGCTGGCCAAGCGCATCGCCGCGGCCGGGCTCGACCTCGTGCGCTACCGCAATTTCTCCGGCGGCATCGCGGCACTCCACTCCGCCTGGCGCCTCTAGGTCCGGCCGCTATGCTCGCGAGTTTGCGCCACTTGGCTCGTCTTCTCGCCATCGCGCGCACGCTCGCGCGTCACGACGCGCTTTTTCCGCTCGAGGAGGCGGGGCTGGCGCTGCCGGTCGTGTACTTGGCACGCCTGCTCACGCGGCGGCGGCGGACGGCGGCCCGGCCCGGCGAGCGTCTGGTGGCAGCCCTCCAGGAGCTCGGCCCCAGCTTCATCAAATTCGGTCAGGCGCTCTCGGTGCGCTCGGACGTCCTGGGCGAGAGCATGGCGGACGACCTCTCGGCCCTGCAGGACCGCCTGCCGCCCTTCCCCGCGGCCGCGGCGCGCGCCACGATCGAGGCCGAGCTCGGCAAGCCGCTCGACGAGCTCTACGCGAGCTTCGTGGACGAGCCGGTGGCCGCAGCGTCGATCGCCCAGGTGCATTATGCGGTGACGCGCGAGGGCTCGGACGTGGCGGTCAAGGTCCTGCGCCCCGGCATCGAGGCGGCCTTCGCGCGCGATCTGGCACTCTTCGAGTGGCTCGCGGCCCTGGCGGAGAAGAAGCGCCCGGAGCTGCGCCGGCTCAAGCCCATGGAGGTCGTCGCCTTCTTCCGCCAGATGGTGTCGCTCGAGTTGGACCTGCGGCTCGAAGCCGCGGCCGCGAGCGAGTTCGCGGACTCGCTCGCCGACGATCCGCGCGTGCGCATCCCGAAGGTCGATTGGCAGCGTACCTCCAGGCGCGTACTCACGCTCGAGCGCATCGAGGGCATTCCCATCGACGAGCGAGAGGCCCTCGTCGCCCATGGACACGATCCCGATGCCATCATCGCGCACGCGGCGGAGAGCTTCTTCAATCAGGTCTTCCGCAACGGCTTCTTCCATGCGGACATGCATCCGGGGAACCTCTCGATCGACGAGGAGGGCCGCCTCGTCATGGTCGATTTCGGCATCATGGGGCGCATCGAGCCCAAGACTCGCGCCTATCTCGCGGAGATGCTGATCGGCTTCCTCGAGGGCGATTACCGTCGGGTCGCGGACGTGCATTTTCGCGCCGGCTACGTGCCGGCACGCAAATCGCGCGATGCCTTCATGCAAGCCTGCCGCGCGATCGGCGAGCCGATCCTCAACAAGCCGCTCCACGAGATCTCGCTGGCACGGCTTCTGGGCCAGCTCTTCGCCGTGACCGAGACCTTCGAGATGGAGACGCAGCCCCAGCTTCTTCTCCTCCAGAAGTCCATGCTTCTGGCCGAGGGGGTGGGGCGCAAGCTCAACCCGGAGATCAACATGTGGGCGCTCGCGCGTCCGCTTGCCGAGCGTTGGATGCGCGAGGCGCAGGCACCCGAGGCCGTGCTCGGCGAGGTGGTGCAGGACATCGCCGCGGCCGCGGCAGGCTTGCCCGGGCTCGCGCGCGAGACGCAGTCCCTCCTCGCCGACTTCAAGGAGGGCGGCCTCAAGCTGCATCCCGACACGATCCAAGCCCTCGCCGGCGGCCGCAGCGGCAGCCGCACGCTGCTCTGGCCGCTCTGGGTAGCACTTGGCCTTCTCGTCATCGCTTTGGTTTTGCTCGCGCGCGCCCATTTGTAGCTACCGCGGGTGACGATCGCGATAAGCCCTCTCCTGCTGACGCGGGCGAGGGGTTTATCGCGGTTGCTTCGTGCGCCGCAGGGGGGTAGGTTATTCACAGGGCCAGCGCGTAGATTTAGGGAGCTTTTACAGTGTTGACCGGCAAGCGCATCCTGCTGATCGTGGCGGGTGGGATCGCCGCTTATAAGAGCCTGGAGCTGATCCGCCGCCTGCGCGAGCGGGGTGCCGGCGTACGCGTGATCCTGACCAAGGCCGGCGCCCAGTTCGTCACCCCGCTCTCCCTCGCCGCCCTCTCCGAGGACAAGGTCTATCAGGACCTCTTCTCGCTCACGGACGAAAGCGAGATGGGCCATATCGAGCTCTCGCGCGCGGCCGATCTCCTCGTGGTGGCCCCGGCGAGTGCGGATCTCATGGCGAAAATGGCGGCGGGGCTTGCGGACGATCTCGCCTCGACGGCCCTGCTTGCGACCGACAAGCCGATCCTGCTAGCCCCGGCGATGAACCTGCGCATGTGGCTCCATCCGGCGACGCAAGCCAACCTCGCCCTTCTCGCCGCACGCGGAGTAGCTTCGGTCGGGCCCGGCGAGGGCGATATGGCGTGCGGCGAGTTCGGCCCGGGCCGCATGGCCGAGCCGCTCGAGATCGCAGCCGCGATCGAGGCGCATTTTCGCGACCGCTCGCCCTTGCGCGGCCGCAAGGCGCTGGTGACGAGCGGGCCGACCCACGAGGCGATCGATCCCGTGCGCTATATCGCCAACCGCTCCTCGGGCAAGCAGGGTCACGCCATTGCCGCTGCCTTGGCACGCCTGGGGGCGGCCACGACTCTCGTGAGCGGCCCGAGCAGCGAGCCCGACCCGCCCGGGGTCACGGTCGTCCGCATCGAGACGGCGCGCGACATGCTGGCGGCCTCGCTCGCCGCCTTGCCCGTCGACGTAGCCGTCTGTGCCGCCGCGGTGAGCGACTGGCGCCCGGCCGACGCGGCGGAGCAGAAGCTCAAGAAGAACGGCAAGACGCCGCGGCTCGAGCTGGTCGAGAACCCGGATATCCTCGCCTCCTTGAGCGGGGGCGGCAATCGCCGCCCGCGCCTCGTCGTCGGCTTCGCCGCCGAGACCGAGAACGTCGTCGCCTACGCCAAGAAGAAGCGCGAGAAGAAGGGCTGCGACTGGATCCTCGCGAACGACGTCTCGCCCGAGCACGGCACCTTCGGCGGCGAAAGCAACACGATCCACCTGGTCAGCGCGGATGCGATCGAGGCGTGGCCCACCATGAGCAAAGCGCTGGTCGCCGAGCGCCTCGCCGAGCGCATCGCGCACTTCTTCGCAGAGCCGGGCTGATGGGGGCCCCCGAGGTCGCGGTGCTCCGTCTTCCCCACGGTGCGGGCTTGCCGCTGCCGCGCTATGCCAGCGCGGGCAGTGCGGGGCTCGATCTGGGGGCGGCACTCGAGCACCCGCTCGAGCTCGCCCCCGGTGCGCGCGCCTTGATCCCGACCGGCTTTGCCCTGGCCCTCCCGCCGGGGTACGAAGCGCAGGTGCGGCCACGCTCGGGCCTCGCCCTCAAGGAGGGCGTCACCGTGCTCAACGCGCCGGGCACCATCGATGCGGACTACCGCGGCGAGGTCGGCGTCATCCTCGTCAACCTCGGCACCCGTCCCGTCACCATCACCCGCGGCATGCGCATTGCCCAGCTCGTGATCGCGGCCGCGGCCCGCGCCCGGCTCGCGGAGGTGACCGCCCTGCCGGCAAGCGAGCGTGGTGCGCGCGGCTTCGGCTCGAGCGGTTCGGAGGCGCTCAGCGAAGGTGCGGGGCGCCGCAAACGCATGCGCAGCGCTTAGCCATGCTGCGGCTCTCGAAGAAGCTCATGTTCGCCCTCGAGGCAGTGCTCGACATCGCCTATAACGCCGGCAGCGAGCCGGTCCAGTCGCGCGAGATCACGCGCCGGCAGGGCATCCCGCGGCGCTATCTCGAGCAGGTGCTGCAGCAGCTCGTGCGCGCCGGCATTCTTGCGGGCGTACGCGGCCCGCGCGGGGGCTACCGGCTCGCGCGCGAGCGCCGTAAGATCACCATCGGCGAGATCGTTCGCATCGTGCGCAGCATGGAAAGCGGGGAGGACCCCATCGCCGACCCGGCGGGCTCGGAGCTCGGCCATAAGGTGGTGCGCCCGCTCTGGCAGGAGCTGCAGAACGAGGTGATGGAGCGGCTCGACGCCGTCACCATCGAAGAGCTCTGCCTGCGCGCACGCCAGGCGAACCTCGAAAGCGAGGCGTTCCACAAGTTGGATTACGTGATATGAGCGCAAGCCTTCCCCAGCCGAACGCGCGCGCCCCTGCGGAACATCCGGGCGAAAGCGCCGCCCACGGCCGCATCTACGACAGCATCCTCGACACCATCGGCGCAACCCCGCTCGTACGCGTGCGAAAATTGGCGGAGGCCGGCGGTTGCCGGGCCGAGATCCTCGCCAAGCTCGAATTCTTCAATCCTCTGAGCTCGGTCAAGGACCGCATCGGCCTCGCCATGATCGAGGCGGCCGAGCGCCAGGGCAAGCTCGGCCCCCGGACCGCGATCGTCGAGCCCACCTCCGGCAATACCGGCATCGCCCTTGCCTTCGTCTGTGCCGCCAAGGGCCGGCGCCTCATCCTCACCATGCCGGAGAGCATGTCGCTCGAGCGGCGCAAGATGCTGCTGCTGTTGGGGGCGGAGATCGAGCTCACCTCGCCCGCAACCGGCATGCAAGGGGCGATCCGGCGCGCCGAGGAGCTGGTGGCGGAGATCGGCGACGCGGTCATGCTGCAGCAGTTCAACAATCCGGCCAATCCCGAGATCCACCGCCGCACCACGGCCGAGGAGATTTGGCGCGACACGGGCGGAGCGCTCGACGCCTTCGTCTCCGCGGTCGGCACCGGCGGCACGCTGACCGGGGTCGCCCAAGTGCTGAAGCCGCGCCTGCCGCAGTTGAGAGTCGTGGCGGTCGAGCCGGAGGATAGCCCCGTGCTCTCGGGCGGCCTGCCCGGGCCCCACAAGATCCAGGGGATCGGTGCGGGCTTCATCCCGCGCATTCTCGACGTGGCCCTGATCGACGAGATCATCCGCGTCGGCAACGACACGGCGTTCCAGGCCGCGCGCAAGGCCGCCCGGCTCGAAGGCCTGCCCGTCGGCATCTCCTCAGGGGCCGCCCTCGCCGCCGCCCTCGAGCTCGGTCAGCGCGCGGAGATGGCGGGCAAGCGCATCGTGGTGATCGTCCCCTCCTTTGCCGAGCGCTATCTCTCGACCGCGCTTTTCGAGGGGCTCTAGGCGGGCGCCATGCCGATCTCCGACGCCGAGCTCGAACGCTACGCGCGCCACATCATCCTCGACGAGGTGGGCGAGGCGGGGCAGGAGCGCCTGCTCGCCTCCAAGGTGCTGGTCGTGGGGGCGGGCGGGCTCGGGGCCCCCGTCCTGCTCTATCTCGCCGCAGCCGGAGTCGGCACCCTCGGCATCGTCGACGACGACGAGGTCGAACTCAGCAATCTCCAGCGCCAGATCGTGCATGCGAGCGACCGTATCGGCAGCGCCAAGGTCGCGAGTGCTGCACGCACGCTCGCGGCGCTCAACCCCGAGGTCGCGGTCATTGCCAAAAAGACACGGCTCGCGGCGGAGAATGCGATGGCGCTCATCGCGGGCTACGACCTCGTGGTCGACGGCAGCGACAATTTCGCGACGCGCTACCTCCTGAACGACGCCTGCTATTTCGCGCGCATCCCGCTCGTCGCGGCGGCCGTCCTGCGCTTCGAGGGACAGCTCTCGACCTACAAGGCCTATCTTGAGGGCGAGCACCCCTGCTACCGCTGCCTCTTCCCGGAAGCCCCGCCCGCCGATCTCATCCCGCGCTGCGAGGAGGCCGGCATCCTCGGTGCGGTCGCGGGCGTGCTCGGCTCGCTCCAGGCGGTCGAGGCGTTGAAGGAGCTCCTCGGCCTGGGGACCGGACTCTCGGGCGAGCTCCTCAGCTACGACGCGCTCAGCGCCACCCTGCGCAAGTTCAAGGTGCCGCGCGACCCCGCTTGCGCGCTCTGCGGTCCGCAGGCGACGCTCACCAGCCTCGCCCACCACCACAAGGCGGCGGCGCTCAGTACATCGTCTCGATGACGCGGTCGGGCGGGGCGTGGCCGTCGACGAAGGTCTTGATGTTGATGATGACCTTCTCGCCCATGTCGATGCGGCCCTCGACGGTGGCCGAGCCCATGTGGGGCAGCAGCACCACG
>Ga0335081_10014547_pt1 | contig 12729 bp, 9 predicted proteins | sample Lox_Sample_35_FD_206713 | JGI IMG/M metagenome (GOLD analysis project Ga0335081, IMG submission 206713) | Soil microbial communities from Loxahatchee National Wildlife Refuge, Florida, United States - Lox_Sample_3.5 | ecosystem: Environmental > Terrestrial > Soil > Wetlands | place: USA: Florida...
GACCTATCGATGCGGGACTCCCAAGTACCCGCCGTTTTTGGAGAACATTATGGCAACCGAGCCCGGGCGATCCGACGTCACCGATGAGGTGCCGTTTTGGCGGCGCAAGTCTTTGGAGGAAATGACGGATTCGGAGTGGGAGAGCCTCTGCGACGGCTGCGGCAAGTGCTGCCTTAACAAGCTCGAGGAGGAGGGAACCGACCGGACATACTACACCAATGTCGGCTGCCGGCTGCTCGATGGCCAAACTTGCCGTTGCCGCGACTATGCGCATCGGCTGGAGAAGGTTGACGACTGCGTCCGCCTTACGCCGGAAACGCTCAAGACCATCACCTGGCTGCCGCCGTCCTGCGCCTACGTGCTTCTGGCCAAAGGCAAGGATCTTTATTGGTGGCACCCATTGGTCTCGGGCGACCCGGAGACGGTGCACACGGCGGGTGTCTCGGTGCGTGGGCGTATCCAGGCCAGCGAGACCCAGGTTCCCGACGACATGCTTGAGGACTACATCGTCAGCTGGCCGCTTAAGCTGCCAAAGCGGGCCCGGCAGGTGCCATAGGTTTCGGTGTACGAAGCCCAGCGTGTTGATTTCGTCCAATTGGCTGTGGCCTCTACAATGGGCACTCCTGCTCTGCGGGCAGAGCGGTTGCTTTGCTGTAGGGCGCGGGCCAAGTGATGCGCTTGGCCCGCGAGCGCCGCTCGGGGGCTTTGTTGTTTAGGAAGATGCACGTTTCCCGCGATGACGAGCGAATCGACCTCCCAGGATGTCTTGACCGCTACCGCGGATGTTGCGGTCGGCGACGACGCGTCGAGTTCGCACGCTTCATCGGTGGCGCGGGAGCCCGGGTCGGCTTCCCCGGCGGGCGACCAAGCAGTAGGGCCCGCGCTCAACCACGCCACTGTTCGTACCATCGTCGCCGGCATCATGCTGGCGATGTTTCTTTCTGCGCTGGAACAGACCATCGTCGCACCGGCACTGCCTGCGATCGGCAGGAGTCTCGGTAACGTCGACGATCTGTCCTGGATCATCACGTCATATCTCTTGGCGCTGACCGCAACGACTCCGTTGTTCGGCAAGCTGTCCGATATCTACGGACGGCGCGCCGTACTGATGCTGGCGATCGGCATATTCGTTCTCGGTTCCATCGCTTGCGCGCTGGCGCCGACGATCTGGTTGCTGGTGCTGGCGCGCGGACTGCAGGGCGTCGGCGGCGGTGGCTTGCTGCCGATCGCACAAACCATCATCGCTGATCTCTTATCGCCGCGCGAGCGCCCGATAGTTCAAGGGCGCACCTCTATCATGTTCATGAGCGCCAGCATTCTCGGCCCGGTGCTCGGCGGCTTCCTTACCGATCACCTACACTGGTCGTTCATTTTCTGGATCAATGTGCCGCTCGGCATTGTGGCGCTGGTGATGACGGAGCGGGCGCTGCGCCGGTTGCCGCGCAATGACCGGCCGCACCGCCTCGACGTGGTCGGGGCCGCGTTGATGGTCGGCGCCGCCCTGGCGCTGATGCTCGCGCTCAGTCTCGGCGGCAGCCATTACCCGTGGGCGTCGTGGCGAATCGTGGCGCTGTTGGCGGCGTCCGCGCTATTGTGGGTGCTGTTTGTGCTGCGCCTTCTCACCGCGCGCGAGCCGTTCATCCCGCTGGCGATCCTGCACGGCCGCGTGACCACCACCATCACCATCGCCGCATTCTTCTCGATCGGCACCGTTATCGGTGTGACGATCTACATGCCGCTTTACTGCCAGACCCTGCTCGGCGCTTCCGCGAGCGTATCCGGCCTGGCGCTGATCGCCTATATGGGCGGCGCGACGCTCGGTTCGCTGGTGTCGACGCGATTTGTCGTCCGTATGCAACACTACATGCGGGTGCCGATCGGAGGCCTCGCCATCGGCATACTGGTTCTTGTGGTGCTCGCCGCCAGCCCGGCGCAGCACAGCCTCACCGAGGTCGTAACGCTGCTGTTCGTTCTCGGTCTGGGACTTGGACCGATGTATCCGGTCAGCACGATCGTCATGCAGAACACCGTCAAGCCGCACCAGCTTGGCACTGCAACCGGCACGCTGAATTTTTTTCGAACGCTCGGCGGCGCCATCGTGGTCGCGATTTTCGGCGCCATCGTGCTGAGCGGGATGGGCGAGGGAGCGCCGACGGGGACGCTCGAAACACTGGCTGCGGGTCACGGCGATCTCGCCGCCTCTTTCCACTGGGTCTTCATCGCGGCGGCGATCTGCCTGGGCATTTCGTTCGCCTGCGTTCTGTTCGTCGAGGAACAGCCGCTGCACGGGCCACTGCGTGCGGCTAAGTAAGCGGGCAAAGCGAGGGCTTCCAGGGAACGCGGCCGAACAGCCATCCCGCATGGCTGACCAGCGATGGGTCTCTTGCGCAACCGCAAGCGCGGCGCAAAGCTAGGCCGATTTTCCTTCCGGGGCGCGGCGAGTGTCGATCACAGCACCAAATCGGACGGCCGCAACCCCCCCGGAATCGCAGCAAGAGCCCACAGGCGAAAGCGCCGGCGCGCCGGCTGCGGAGCGCAAGCTCGGCCGGCGCGAGGTGGTCGCCATTATTGGCGGCCTGGCGCTGGCCATGTTTCTCAGCGCGCTCAATCAGACAATCGTAGCGACCGCGCTGCCCACCATTGGCCGCGCCTTCAACGATTTCGAAAATCTGTCCTGGGTGATGATCGCCTATCTGCTGACGTCGACCGTCGTGGCGCCGCTCTATGGCAAGCTCAGCGACATCTACGGCCGCCGCGGCATGATGCTGGTCGCGCTCGGAGTATTCATGGCCGGTTCGGCGGCGAGCGCCGCGGCGCCCAGCATGCTGATGCTGATCCTCGGCCGGGGCCTGCAGGGCATTGGTGGCGGCGGCATCGTGCCGCTGGCGCAATCCATCATCGCCGACGCCGTGCCGCCACGCGAGCGCGGCTATTATCAGGCCTATACCGGCTCGGTTTGGATCATTGCCGGCGGGGTCGGACCGGTGCTGGGGGGTGTCATCGCCGAGCACCTGCACTGGTCGATGATCTTCTGGCTCAATGTGCCGCTCGCGCTGGCGGCCGCCTTTCTTTCGCATCGGCAATTGCGCCTTGTCCCGGTGCACGAGCGTTCGCACAAGATCGACGTCACCGGCGCATTGTTGATGATGGCCGCCGCGGTCGCGCTGTTGCTCGCGCTGACCTGGGGCGGCACGCGATTTCCCTGGTTTTCGCAGCAGATCGGTCTGCTGCTGGCCGCATCGGTGCTGCTGACCGGCGTATTTATCTGGTGGGTGCTGAGTGCGCGCGAGCCGTTTCTGCCGCTCGCGATCATGAAGAATCCGGTGATGCGCGCCGGCAGCCTGACCTCGGCCTGCGCGCAGGGCGTCGCCATTGGTCTGACCATCTACGTGCCGATCTACTACGAGCTGGTGCACGGGCTGTCGGCGAGCGACTCCGGCATCGCACTCATTCCGATTGTGATCATGACGACGCCCGGCTCGTTCCTGTCGGGGCGCTGCATGCTCTATCTCGATCGGTACAAGTGGGCGCCGCTTATCATGCTCAGCATCGCCACCCTGGCGGTCGCGTTGCTGGTGTTCGACCCGCTGGCGCCGGTCTGGGCGGTGGCGACGGTCACCGGCCTGGTCGGCATGGGCACCGGCAGTTCATACCCGGTGGTGACCGTCTCGATTCAGAACGCGGTCGCTCACCGCGAGATCGGCATCGCCATGGGGGCGATGAATTTCTTCCGGGCGCTGGCCAGCGCCTTCGTGGTCGCGGTAATGGGCGCCATCATGCTGACGCAGCTCGGCACGGCGCCGCAGCGTGGTGGCGTATCGTCGCCGGTGATCAGCGCAGCACACAGCGTGACAGTCGATCACCTGGCGCGCACGTTTAGCCACATCTTTGCGGTTGCCGTCTTCTTCCTGATAATCTCGATCATTTCGCTGATCGTCATGGAAGAGCGGCCGCTGCGCACAACCGTGCTTTCGACATCGGCTGGACGGGAGACTGCGGCTGACCCGGCCGAGTGAGGATGCGAAATCGAATCTGCTGCGACGCCGGCCGCGGCGGCAATCCTCACGCCTTTCGCAGCAGCGGCCACAATCCGTCAAGGGACGGTCGATCACCGAGCGTGCTGAGCATTGCATAGAGCCTTTGGGCGGCGGCCTTATCGATGGCCTGTGCGGCACAGACGTCAAATTTTGCTTTGATCTGTGCCGCGATCATTGGCGCCTTCACCGATCCGCTCGGATAGTATTTGGCGCGTTCGATCTTGCGGCCGTTGTTGAGCGTGATCGTCACCTTGGCGGGCGAGTCATCGAGCAACTCGGCGTATTCCTGATACGTCGTGACGGAAACTTTCTGCGCCGCGGCGCGGACGGATGCGTCATGCAGCGCCTGTTCGGTGAAGGCCGCCAACAGGGGAGCGCCGTGCACCAGGCTGTAGGCGGCGAGATAGGGGGCGCTGAATTTGGCGGCCTCGACCGTGTCCGGATAGCGGTCGGTGATATGCCCGGCAGCCCACTTTGTGATCGCCACTTCGACATGCGCGATGTCGCCGACGGTGACGCTGCCGCGCAGTTCCAGGGCAGCATCGATGGCGGTATGGCCGAGTCCGCCGCAGGGATAGGGCTTGATGCTGTAGCCGAAATCCACGAGGTCGTAGCTCTTGCCGAGGCTGGCGAAGGGCTCAAGAGACACCGGCAAGCCGCGTGCGAAGCTGGCGTAGTAGCCATTTTTGCCCTCGAACGCCTTGGCGTTTGCTGTAAATCCGCGTGCTCCCAGCATGGCAGCGAGCACCCCGTCATGCGCCGCATGACCGGCATGAAGCGGCTTTGTCATGGTGCCGAAATTTATCGACAGGCCGCTCGCCAGCGAGGTGGTGATGCCGAGAATGTCGGGAATTCGCTTGGCGTCGATCTTCATGAGCCGCGCGCAGGCAGCGGCTGCGGCGATGACGCCGATGGTGCCGGTCGAATGCCAGCCGGCTGCTCGCAACGCCAACGGCGCGGCGCGGGTGACGCGTCCTGCGACCTCGGCCGCAATAATGAACGCGGCCAGCATGTCCGCCGATGTCGCGCCGCTCGTCTCCGCGACCGGCAAAATGGCGGGAATGACGGCGGCAATGGTCTGGCCGGCAAAATAAGTCAGGTCAAAATCCATGTCGTGTCCGGCAACGCCGTTGGCAAGCGCGGCGAGTTGCGGCGCGGCGCGCAACGGCTGGCCGACGATCGTCGCCCTCGGCGCGCTCGCGGTCAGCCTGACGACATCGCCGACGATCCCGGCCGGCGGCAACTGACTTCCGGCCAACATGACGCCAATCGCATCGACAAAGGCCGTGCGGCTGCGCTCGATCGCAGCAGGAGGCGCGTTTTTCAGATCGAAGCCGACGATGAAATCGGCAATGACTTCGCTCACGGGGTTATTTTGCGCGGCGGATGAGGCGGCGGCTGGCGGCTGTTGTTGCGCGGTTGCGATGCTGGGCAACCCGACAACGCCCGCTGCGGCGGTGCCAAGAAAAGCGCGGCGATCGACGGTATTAAAGTCCTGGTCTGTGGCCATGGCGGTTGCTCCCCAAATTTCATGGCAGGCCTGAGACGTCGCCCCGGATCTTATAAATACTGGTGCGCGCGGCCGTGTCTTTGTCCGCTAGCGTATCGGTGGGACTGCTGCGACGAAAGGCCTGGCGGAGCCGCTTTTCGCGCGCGCCTTGGCGACGTAAGGTGGTGGAAAATAGGCGGGAGGAACACGTGTATCGCAAATCGATTTTGCTCGCTGCTGTCGTTTCGATTGCCGCAGCATGTGCTGGAGCGGCGGCGCAAGCCGACACCACAATCGTCGACGACTGGTATAAGGCGAAGCTTCCAGCGCCGCCGCAGCTCAAGCCAGTCACGCTTGATGCCAAGACGACGGCACTCCTGGTCATGGATTTCACTGTGCAGACTTGCACACAGGCGCGCCGTCCGCGCTGCGCCGCTTCGGTGCCGAAGGTGAAAAAGTTCGTCGAAGCGGCCCGCGCCAAGGGCGCGCTGATCATATACAGCGTCGCGGTGCCAAAATCGGTGCCCGGCGATATCCTCAAGGATCTGACGCCGGCGCCGGGCGAAGAAGTGCTGCCGCCGCTTGGACCCGATAAGTTCATCAACAGCAATCTGGAAAAAACGCTGCACGACAAGGGCATCAAGACGGTGGTGCCGATGGGCACGCAGGCGCAGACTTCCGTGCTGCACACCGGCGGCGAAGCGGCCTTGCGCGGCTTCAAGGTGGTCGTTCCGGTCGACGCCATGTCGGCGGATGACCTGTTCCCCGAGCTTTATACCGCCTGGCATCTGGCCAACGCCGCGCGCATCAGCAATCAGGTGACGCTGACCAAGCTCGATATGATCGGGTTTTAGCGCGCGGCTCCGGATGGGCAACCAAGCGCCGCAAGCGCCTGCTGCGAACCAGAGACATCGAAGTCCAGAAAGATCGTGCCGGCGCTTTGAAAGTTGACGCCGAGACGCAGGCGCCTGGAAACGGCGATCTCGACGCCGGGATCGAACCTGGTCGAGAACGGCAATGCAAATGTCCACGAATGATCCTTGCCGAGGATGGTTTCCGCCGTGAAATCGTGCACCGGACCTTCATCCAGGCGGTATCTGGCGCCGAACGTCTTGAAGTGACCTACGCCCGTCAGTGATTGGAATGACACGACGAGTATCGGACCGGGCGATAGTTTCGGAGCAGGATTGCAATTCATCATCAGCGCTGTCGGGATCGATTTGCCATTGACGACCGGTGTCGATTTCGGTCTCGTCATCGCCATGCGTCTGACTTTCTCTGTCAGCGGATCAGGGCGGCTTGTGACAATCTTCCAGTTGCGCGGGACCTTGGCTCCGGCTTTTGCGGGGGGCGGCTGAGTGTCGTCCGGAGCAAGCTGCAACGGAGCGCCGGCGTTCTGCGCGTATGCAGCGCCCCCAAGTCCGCTAATCAGAATGAACACCGCCAATTGAATGCCTCGCCGCATCCGCCCGCTCGCCCTTACTGCCGATCGCTGCAATCTATGAGTGCAGACGGTTGAAGGCAAGCGCGAAGCGCGGGCGAGGGCAGGACTTCATTCCCCCGTTTGTTGTTTGAGCGCCGCCAAGTCGGCATCGCTGCGGAACGTCATGACGGCGACCTTGCTGGTGCGCGAATAGGGCACCACAATTTCCATTCTGCCGTTCTTTTCGAGCAGCGAAATGTAGCGCGCCTCGGTGCCGCGCGTCGGCAGGTCGAACGTCGTCCATTTGTTCGCCGCCGGGTCGTAGCGCATGATCACGTCGGACGTCCAAATGTTGAGCCAGGCGTCGTGATGGCTGTCGACGGTGATGTGATAGGGCTGCATCACGCCCGGACCGGGCAGCGTCACGAAGCTGGTCTTCAGGGTATGAATGTCGATCTTCGCGAGATTGCGGCCCCACGAGTCGCCGACCCAAAGCACGTCGCCGTTCTTGTCGGAGCCCATGCGGCGCGGGCCCTCATTCCACGGCACCGGCGCGTTGAAGTCGGGTGCGGCGAAGGATGCATAGAATTTGCGGTCGGCGTCTGACATCGCGTCCTCCGGCAGGTCGACCGGCGGCAGCTTCAGCGCGACCGACTTGCCGGTGGCGCCGACGCCCTGATTCACAGTGTCGATGATCATCTCCGCCCACCAGCCATTGCCGTCGCGGTCGCCGGCTGCGCCATACGTGATGCCTTTGCCGTTCGGCGTGTTGAAGACCGGCGATTTGAATTCGGTGAACTTTTCCGTGACGGGATCGAAGCGCAGCGCGCCGCTCGGCGACGACACCCAAATTTTGCCCTTGCCGTCCCAGTCAACAGTGGTGGCGCCGCCGGTCGGCGACATTCCCTCCGGGGGCAGGAAAGTTTCGATCTTTTCGGTCTTTGGGTCGAGCCGGCACAGCGCGCCGCGTCCGACATTGCAGTTGAACCAGATGATACCGCTCGGATCGCGCGTCATGCCGTGGGTGTTGGCGGCAAGTCCACTCGATGAGAATACCTTGAACATCTTTACGTTGCCGGTCCTGGCATCGATCCGGCCGATCGAGGTGTCGTGATTGGGCACGTTCGAGGTGAACCACAAATTGCCGTCGAGGTCGGCCCAGGCATCGTGCACCAGCGAGCCGCGCCGCGACGGCGTGCCATTGAGCCAGTCGCTGCCGTCAGTCATCGGTGTTTTAGGCGGGACGGTCATGTCGGCTTCGAGCGGTACATCGTATTCCTTGAACACGACGCGCGCCGTTTCACCAGCCGGACGCGGCCGTAGCACGATCCTGGCTGCGCTGTCGCCGGGGCCGCGGACGCGCGCCAGATAGGCGGCGAGATCCTTCTGATTATGATCGATGACGCCCTGCGGCTTGTGGTCGGCGCCGAGGTAGACGCCCGACACATTGACGTTCTTCATCAGGTCGAGGACGGCGCTCCAGCCCGCGGCATCAAAACGGTGCTGCAACGGGTAGTTCGGCTGATGGCAGCCGGTGCAGTTGTTCTCGACAATCTTCTTGAGCAACGCATCCTGTGGCGTCGCTTCGGGCAGCGACGCCATGGCCAGATCGCCGGGCAGCTGCTGGAAGTAATCGCCGGCGAGCGCCGTTAGTGTAAAATTCTGCCGGCTGTTGGCGGCGAGGTCGACCGCACCCTTGGCGGTCGCAAAGGACAACGCCTGCGCCCAAATGCGATAGTGTCCGTTCGGTAGCGCCGGGAAATAGTAGTGCCCGCCGGCATCGGAGAACACAGTCGTGGTGATGGTCGTGCCGTCGGCCTTGGCCGAAACCGTGACTCCGCTCATGGGCTTGCCGTCCGCCGTGGTCACGGTGCCACTCAGGAGCGCGTCCGCGTGAGCTGGGGATGTGGCAAAAGCGCCGATGAAGATGGCGCCGCCGAGCGCGGCAACCTGGACCGTCCTTGAATGCATCATGGCACTGTCCTTCGCTTGATTCTTGAAATCGTGTCTCAGTCGGCGCCCGCCTCACCGCGCGCCTTGCGCGGCGGCGCAGCAGCGGCCGGCGGGATCGTTTTGACGTAGGCGACGATGGCGTCGATTTGCTGCGGCTTGAACTGATACTTGAAGCCGGGCATGCGCGGCGTGCCGTTGGCGATCACCTCGTGCATGATGTCGGCCTTGCCGCCGAGTGAGTCCCGCGACAGGGCAGGGGCGTAGGTACCGCTCGTGATCTGCGGCGCGAAATGGCAGACGACGCAAGATTGATTGACGAGCCGTTCGCCGAGCTTGACCTGGTCGGGCGCGTTACCGTCCGGCGCTGCCGCGGCTGTTGCGGCGACAAGAATCGGCAGAGCAACTGCGATCAACGCATTGCGCACCATGTGACCATTCCTCCCGTGCGGCGGTCGGTTGCCGCCACGTTCCACCATTCGTGATCGGTCGCGGCCAAACTTACTGTGCCGCTTGCTTCTTCAACGCGTCGATCTCTGCCTGGCTGCGTAAGGTCATCACGGCCACCTTGCGGGCGCGGAAGTAAGGAAGTGCGACCTCGGTGTCCTGGCCGGGGCGTTCGAGCAACGAGATGTAGCGCGGCTCGGCGCCGCGGGTCGGCAGATCGAATGCAGTCCAGTTTCCGGAGCTCGGGTCGTAGCGCATGATGCGATCGGCGCCCCACAGATTGGTCCAGGCGTCGTGGTTCTGGTCGACTGCCACATGGTAGGGCTGCTGCTCGCCGGGCAGCGGCACGAAAGTGACCGTCCTAGTGTGAGTATCGACGCGGGCGAGATTGGCGCCCCATGAATCGCCGATCCACAGGATGTCGGCGTTTTTGTCGGTGCCCATGCGCCGCGGACCCTCGGCCCAGGGCATCGGATTGTTGAAGTCGGGCTGATTATAGGTCGCGTAAAATTTGCGTTCCTCGGGGGTCAGCAAAGCTTCCTGCGTCTTGACCGGGGCAAGCTTGATTTCGGAAACCGCTCCGGTGCTACCGTCGCCAACACCGATCGTGTCGAGGATCATTTCCGCCCAGTAACCATTGCCGTCGCGGTCAGCGGCGGTGCCGTAGGTGATGCCGGTACCGTTGGGCGTCTTAAAAGTCTTCGATTTGAACTCGGTGAATTTTACCGCGACCGGATCGAAACGCAGCGCGCCGTCCGGCGCCGACGACCAGATTTCCCCCTTGCCATCGTAGTCGACCGTCGCGGCGCCCCCCGTCTGGGTCATGCCGACCGGCGGCAGATAGACGGTGATCTTCTGCGTTGCTGGATCGAGCCGGCCAAGCCCCCCGCGGCCGTTATTGATGTTGAACCAGAGAATGCCGTGCGGGTCGCGGGTCATGCCGTGCGTCGCCGCCGCAAGCCCGTTTGGCCCGGCGATCCGGAACAGTTTCACGGCGCCGGTCGCGGTATCGATATGGCCAATCGTGGTCCGCTTGTTCGGCACATTGCAGGTGAACCAGAGATTCCCCGTGAGATCGAGCCAGGCGTCATGCACGCCCCAGCCGGGGATTAACACCGACGGCGTGCCCTTCGACCAGTCGCTGCCGTCATTCTGCACGAAGTCCGTCGGCAGATTGGTGTCGGGATCGAGCGGAAGGTCGTATTCCTTGAATACGACGCGAGCCGACTCGCCTGACGGCCGCGGCTCAAGCTTCACAGTCATATCGCTCTTGCCCGGGCCGCGCGCGGCGGCGAGGTAACCGGCGAGTTCTTTCTGATGAAAATCGAGAATGCCGGACGGCTTGTGCTCTGGGCCCAGATAGGTGCCGTAGACATTGACGTTCTTCATCAGGCCGATGATGGCGTTCCAGCCGGTTTCGTCGAAGCGGTTTTGCAACGGGAAGCTCGGCGTGTGGCAGCCGGTACAGACGTTGCGGACGATGCGTTTCATCCGCTGTTGCTCCGGCGTGCTGTCGGGCAGCGCATCGAGCACGAGGTTGCCGGGCAGTTGTTTGAACGTTGCCTCGGCGTCGTTCATCGGGCTGAGCGAAAAGTCCTGCTTGCGGTTGGCCGACAGATCGACTTCGCCCTTGGCGGTCTTAAAGCTGAGCGCCTGCGCCCATACTCGGTAGTGCCCGGATGGCAAAGCCGGGAAGAAATATTGCCCAGCTTCATCGGTGAACACGGTGGTAGTAATGGTGCCGCCGTCGGGCTTTGCCGAGACGGTGACGCCGCCCATCGGCTTACCGTCTGCCGAATTGATCGTGCCGCTGAGCAGTCCGTTCGCGAAGGCGGGCGAAGCCGCAACGAGTGCGGCAAGCGCCGTGAAGTTGGCAAGGATGAGACTGCGTATCGTGCGCATGAGTGTCTCCACTGTCTAGTCGGCGCCGGGCGAGTTGGCGGGTTTGGCAGGAGCCGGAGCAGCCTGGGTGGGCGCCGGAATGGTCTTGATGTAGGCGACGACGGCATCGATCTGGGCCGGCGTGAAATCGTATTTGAACCCTGGCATGCGAGCGGAGCCGTTGCTGATGAAAGCGTGGATCGCCTCCGCGTTACCGCCGAGCGTATCCATCGACAGCGCCGGTCCGAACATTCCGCTCAACAGCGTCGGCTTGGTGTGGCAGACGCGGCACGACTGATTGAACAAGCGCAAGCCCAATAGCTGGTTGCCGTCCTGTGCGGATGCCGCCGGCAGGGCGGGAATCAAGAGGAGCAGCACATAAAGCAGGCGATGCGGCGACAGCAACGCAGCGCGCGTCATCGATCAACCTCCCAGGTTTCGTATTTTGATTGTTGAGACGGGAGCGTATGCGCGGGCGCGGGCGAAGGAAAGGGCGCGGTGCGACCGGCGCGCTGAAATCTTCATGCGCTACCAAGGCAGCAGGCATACTGCCCACTCAAGGCTGCCCACGATTGACCAGCGCCCAAGCGCCCATCCGTGGCGCGACGAATCGTCAGGAGCCCTTGCCGCCGGCGACTTCGTTCAAGATACTGCCGTAACATTTCGATCGGCTGGGAGGAGCGTTTGATGATCGCGCGATTGGTTCCATTGGCAGTTCTCGTTGCAATCGCGGCCGCCTTTGCTTCGCCCGCGCAGGCCTACCAGCTCGCGATCAGCCAGTACGGACGCGTGACGGCGACGCTGCCCTGGGCAGTCGCCATCGAGAAAGGTTATTTCAACGACGCCGGCATCAAGATCGATCAGGTCATTGCCGGCGCCGGCGGCGGCACCACGCTGCGCAATGTGCTGGCCAGTGATCTTCCCTACGGCGAAGTCGCGACGTCGGCGGCTATTGCCGCCAAGGGCGCCGGCCTCGACGTCGTCATTGTCAATTCGGCGAGCAGCCATATTGGCGAGATCGCCCTGGTGACCGACCCGAAATCATCGATCCACACCATGGCCGATCTTGCCGGCAAGAAGGCCGGCTATACGGCGCCGAAATCGACGAGCGACGTGCTGCTGCATCTGGCGCTCAAGGAATCCAATCTCACCGGCAAGGTGGAGACGGTGGCAACCGGCGGCTTCGGCCCGGGTCTAACGGCGCTCGAGACCGGCGCCATTCAGGCCGCGCCGCTGATCGACCCGATTCTCACGCTGCAGCCGGAAAAGTTCCGCGTCATCATGCACTTTGCCGACCTGATCCCGCGCATGACCTGGCTCGTCGGCATCACGACGCGTGATTTCGCCAAGAAGAATTCCGAGCTGCTGCGCAAGCTGATTGCCGTGCGGCTGCGGGCGGTAAACTTCATTTATCAGAATCGCGACGAGGCGATGCACATCTACGCCAAGGTCTGGCGCGAGGACCCGCAGAAAGTGGCGACGTATTTTCCCAAGTATTTCGG
>Ga0335081_10014549_pt1 | contig 12729 bp, 11 predicted proteins | sample Lox_Sample_35_FD_206713 | JGI IMG/M metagenome (GOLD analysis project Ga0335081, IMG submission 206713) | Soil microbial communities from Loxahatchee National Wildlife Refuge, Florida, United States - Lox_Sample_3.5 | ecosystem: Environmental > Terrestrial > Soil > Wetlands | place: USA...
GCCTGGCGTACGAGCGACATCTGGCTTTTCCTCTACACGCATCCGGCCGGCGGATGAACGGTATGATCCCGCAGTGACCGCCAGCAGGCTTCCATGACGCCGCCCGCGGGCCGTGCGGTACTCGGCGGTCGCGTCCAGACCGCAACGGGCCAGGGAGCGGCCAGCCGGGCTGCCTACGACGCCGGGCCGGCCTGGATGCGGGTAGTCCCGCCGGCCGTCATGCTGGCGATGGCGCTGTGGCGGATCACGGGCGCTTCTTACTGGCGCGACGAGGCCGCGACGATGACAGCGGTGCAGCGCCCGTTCGCCGAGCTGCTGCGGATGATGGGCAATATCGACGCGGTGCACGGCGTGTACTACATGCTCATCTGGGTCATGGTGCGGCTGGGCGGCACCGGGGAACTGGTGACCAGGCTGCCCTCGGCGCTGGCCATGACCGCCGCCGCGGCGGCGGTGGCGGCGCTGGGCAGGCGGCTCGTGTCGCCCCGGGCCGGGCTGGCGGCGGGACTGCTTTTCGCGGTCCTGCCGCAGGTCAGCCTGTACGCACAGGACGCGCGCGAGTACGCGCTGGTCACCGCTTTCGCCGCGGGCGGCAGCTACCTGCTGGTCCGGGCTGTCACCACGGCCGGTCGCAGGCGCTGGTGGCTGGCCGGCTACGCGGTGTCCCTGGGACTGATGGGCTCGCTGAACGTCTTCAGCCTGTTGCTGGTCGGCGCGCACGCTATCACCGTGGCGCTGGCCTGGCGGCGCGCCGGTGAGCGCAAGGCTGGCCGGTCGCTGGCGCTGGGCTGGCTGGCCGCCGCAGCCGGCGCCTTCGTGCTGGCCAGTCCCATCCTCGCGCTCGGATTCTCCCAGCGTCACACACTGAGCTGGCTGACCACGCCGCCGCTCGTCCCGACGGTCGAGGGGCTCCGGAAGCTGATCGGCCCGACCGAGATGGTGCTCGCCGTCTGCCTGGCAGTCGCGGTCGCCGCGCTGGGCAGCGCGGCCGCCGGGCGGGCCGCGCTGCGCGCCAACTTCCCGCCGGGGCTGCTGCGGCTCTGCCTTCCCTGGCTGGTGCTGCCGCCCGCGGTGCTGATCGGCATTTCGTACGCCTCGCCCGTGTACACATTCCGCTACGTCCTCCTCTGCGCCCCGGCGGGCGCGCTGATCGGCGGGGCCGGGCTGGCCGGGCTGTCCTGGCCGCCGGGCAGCAAGCTGGCCCCGGTGCCGGCTGCCGCCGCGTTCCTGCTGATCGCAGCGCTCGGGGTGCCCGCCCAGCTCGCCGCCCGGACACCGGGCGGCCACGGCACCAACATCAGAAGAGCCAACGCGATAGTCGCCGCCAACAGGCATCCTTCTGACGCGGTGCTGTACCTCGGCACCGACACCAAGTACTTTCCCGCGGCCTACCCGTCGGGATTCGCCAGGCTCGACAACATCGCACAGGCCAAGACACCGAGCCAGGCGGGCAACCTCATCGGGGGGCGCGTGCGCGCCTCGGTCCTGGCGCAGCGGCTCAGCCGCGTCAGCCGGGTATGGGTCGTCCGGCTCGGCAGGTATCCCCGCGACCCGTTGCGTGGCCAGGACTTCCGGCTGGTCCGCAGGTGGCGGACCTCCGACATCTGGCTGCTGCTCTTCGCGCGAGGCTAGAACGGGGCCGCGCCCGCGGGATCCCGGCAACTTCGCAGAAGTCCTTCAGCACCCATTCAGAATCAGCGTCCATCATCAGAACCGCGCAGGTCCATGCGCCCGGCGCGACCACGCGGCGCCGTGGATGGCTCGGTCCGCGCCCCAGCGGACTCGGGTCCCAGAGGAGCTCTCATGTTCTTCACCTACCTCCGGCGTGAGCTGCGCCGGCGGATGCGCCAGGCCATTTTCATCTCCGTGGGCCTGGCCCTCGGTATCGGCCTGGTCATTACGGTGACCGCCGCGTCGTCCGGAGTCAAAGCGGCGCAGGGTACCGTGCTGCAGGACCTGTACGGCGTGGGCACGTCCGCCACCGTCACCACCTCGCCCGCCGCCGGCTCCTTCACGCCGGGGAGCGGGGCGCGCAACTTCACCTTCAAGCCGGGCGAGACCGTCAAGGTTGACCAGCTGACCGCCACCCGCAACCTCGGCAGCCTTGGTGATTCAACGGTGACCACGATCTCGAAGCTGAAGGGCGTGTCAGCCGCGGGCGGCTCGCTGACCGCCGCCGACGTGAACGCCACCTTCAAGATCCCCGACTTCAGCGCGGGCGGCGGCTTCGGCGGCAGCGGTTCTGGGCGCGGCGGCGGAGGCGGCGGCTTCCGGGGTCCCGGCTCCTTCAACGCCGCAAACCAGGTGACGGTCAACGGCGTGGACCTTTCCTCGCCGCTCGGCCCGCTCAGCAACGGAACCCTGAACACCGGCCGCACCCTGAAGGCAGCCGACGCCAGCTCCGACGTGGCGGTGATCGACTCCAGCTACGCGAAGTCAGCCAACCTGAAGGTAGGTTCGGACGTCACGATCGCGAACACGAAGTTCTCGGTCATCGGGGTCGTGACCGACCCGGCGGGAGACTCGCCCGCGGACATCTACATCCCGCTCGCCCGCGCTCAGGGCCTGGCCACGCCGTCCATGTCGGGCAAGGTCAACACCATCTACGTCGCGGCCGCAAGCTCCGCGGACATCGCCGCCGTGCAAAAGGAGATCGAGAAGGCGGTGCCCGGCGCGACGGTCACCACGTCCGCCGACCTGGCCAATGAGGTCACCGGGTCCCTGTCCGACGCGTCCAGCCTGGCGAACAACCTCGGCAAGTGGCTGGCGATCGCGGTACTGATAGCGGCGTTCCTGCTGGCCAGCCTGCTGACCATGGCCGCCGTCTCGCGCCGGGTCCGGGAGTTCGGCACGCTCAAGGCGCTCGGCTGGCGCAGCCGGCGGGTGATCGGCCAGGTGCTGGGGGAGTCGATCACCATGGGCATCGCCGGCGGCGCGGCCGGCATCGGGCTCGGCTTTCTCGGCGCCGAGATCGTGAAAAGGGCGACGTCCCCGCTGACCGCCTCGGTGCCGCTGACCACCGGCTCGGCGACGCCCGGCGGCGCCCGCTCGTTCGGCGGTTTCGGCGGCGGGTCGGGCGGGTTCGCCGGCCGGTTCGGTGCCGCGCGAGCGGCGAGCGCGGCGCACCCGGCGACCGTGCACCTGACTGCGCCGGTCAGCATCAATATCATCATCCTCGCCGTGGTGCTGGCCGTGGCCGGCGGCTTGATCGCCGGGATGCTCGGTGGCTGGCGCGCCGCCAGGCTACGCCCGGCGGCGGCGCTAGCCCGCGTCGAGTGACCGGGCGATGGCCGTTTCAGCCGGCTGACACCGCGGATAACCAGGAGAGGACCCCATGTACAAGCTCATCGGCGTGACCAAGGACTACCAGAAGGGCCATGCCACCGTGCACGCGCTGCAGGGCGTGGATCTCGTGATCGAGGATGGCGAGTGGCTGGCTATCCAGGGCCCGACCGGGCACGGCAAGACCACGCTGCTGCAGATGCTGGGCGGCCTGGACCGGCCGACCTGCGGCATCGTCGAATTCGACGGGAAGGACCTGGCCCAGTTGCGCGAGGGCCAGGTCACCAAGGTCCGCGCGACCTCGATCGGCTTCATCTTCCAGACCTTCAACCTGATACCGACTCTGTCCGCGCAGGAGAACGTGGAAACCGCGCTGGTGCCGCTCGGCCTGCCCGCGAGCGAGCGGCGGGAACGGGCCGTGAAGTCCCTGGAGGATGTGGGCCTCGGCGACCGCGCCAGGCACCTGCCCTCGGAACTGTCCGGCGGCCAGCAGCAGCGGGTCGCGATTGCCCGGGCCCTGGTGAAGGGGCCGAGGGTGCTGCTCGCCGACGAGCCGACCGGGAACCTCGACGAGGACACCAGGGATGAGATCATCTCACTGCTGGAGCGCCTCTGGCGGGAGCGCGGCCTGACCCTCATCCTGGTCACCCACGACAGCTCGATAGCCCGCCGGGCTCAGCGGGTCGGGGTGATGCGCAGCGGCAAGCTCTCGATCCGGCAGGACATCAGGCGCGCCAGCACCTGACCCTAGCTGGCCCGCAGCGGCAGCTGGCACCAGACGACCTTGCCGGAGTGCGTCCGCCGGGCGCCCCAGTGCTCGGCGAGCTGGCTCACCACCTGCAGGCCGCGGCCGCGCTCTTCCTCTTCGCCCGCGTGCCGCAGCCTGGGCAGGGCGGCGGAGTCGTCCAGCACCTCGATGACGAGCGCCTCCTCACGCACCAGGCGCAGCGCGATCGCTCCCTGGGCGTAGCGGACCGCGTTGGTGACCAGCTCGGAGGCGAGCAGTTCCGCCGTGGGGGTCAGCTCGGCCAGGGCCCAGCGCCTCAGCCGCCTGCGGACCAGCAGCCGTGCCCGTCGTGCCGACGTCAGCTCGGGCGCGAGCTTCCAGCCAACGTGCTGGTCCGGCGCCAGACGGCGCAGCCTGGCCACGAGCACCGCTATGTCGTCACGTTGATGGTCAGCGTATACGCCCGCGAGCGTCGCCTTGCAGAGGTCTTCGAGCGGGCGGGACGCGGTACCGGGGCCGAAGGTCTCGCGCAGCCGCGCGAGGCCTTCATCGATGTCACTCGCGCGCCGCTCGACCAGCCCGTCGGTGTAGAGGACGAGGAGGCTGCCATCCTTGATCTTGAACATCCGGGTCTGGATCGGCCCGGACCCGATGCCGAGCGGCGGAGCCGGCGAGACGTCCAGGAAGTCGCTCGCGCCGTCCGGCGCGACGAGCAGCGGAGGCAAGTGGCCCGCCGAGGCCACCTCGCAGTAGCCGGAGATAGCGTCGAACACCGCGTAGACGCAGGTGGCGAAGTGCGGCTCGCGCACCCCCAGTTCATGCATGAGCTCGTCGAGCTGCTGCAGCGTCTCCGCGGGCGGCAGCTCGAGCTTGGCGAGCGTGCGGATCGCGGTGCGCAGCCTGCCCATCGTGACCGCCGCGCGCACGCCGTGGCCGGCCACATCACCGACGACCAGGGCCACCCGGCCACCCGGCAACGCGATCGACTCGTACCAGTCGCCGCCGACCTCGATCATCTTGCTGCCCGGCAGGTAGCGGTGGCGGACCTCGACCGAGGACGGCGCGGACAGGCCCGTGGGCAGCAGGCTGCGCTGCAGCGTCAGCGCGGTCGCGCGCTCCCTGGAGTACCTGCGGGCGTTATCGATGAAGATCGCCGCCCGGGCGGCGAATTCCATGCCGATCTCGGTATCGTAGGCATCGAAGCGGCGGTAGCCCTTGGACCGTGAGCAGACGAAGAGCCCGAGCGTCGTTCCCCTGGCGATCAGCGGCAGCAGCAGCAGGGAGGTGTCGGCCAGCAGGTCGGCGACCGGCTTTCGGCGCAGCGCCCGGGCAAGGTCGTCAGCGAGGCTGTTGTTCGCGAGATCCTGCAAGATCGGCTTGCCGCTTTCCAGGCACCGCAGATGCGGGGTGTCCTGCGGGTAACTGAGGAGCTCGCCGGTCGGGAAGGCAGCTTCCCATCCCTGGTCGTCGTCGTCGTGGGCGATCGCCAGCCGCCGCACCAGATGCATTCCCTCGTACGTCTCGCCGGGGAATTCATCGCCTCCCACCAGGCTTTCCAGCACGAGCAAGTCCGCCGCGTTGCAGAAGTGCGGGACGATGATGTTTGCCAGTGCCGGAGCCATCTGGTCGATGTCGAGCGCCAAGCCGGTCCGGGAGAATGCGCCGTCGAGCAGCGCGTGCCGCATCACCGCCGGGTCGAGGAATCGCTCTTCTGACGGGGGAGCGATGCGCAGGATCACCTGCGCGACAAGGTTCGGGTCTGTCGACCGGACCGGCTGGGCCGTGACCACGGCGTCGGCGTGGTGGCCGTTACCGGTCCTGATCGTGAGGACCGCGGTGCCCTCGCGATCAGAGCAGGCGGCGTCGATCAGTGCCTGCAGCCCGTTGCCGTAGGTGGACCCGGTGACGATGCTACCCAGCTCCACCCCGAGCAGCGGGGCCCGCGCCTCGGACAGGACGTCGCCGGCGGCGCGGTCGTGCTGAAGAATCCGGCCGGTCTTATCGACACCGACGGTAAGCGTCCGCGCCGATGTGCTAGACAGGAGCGCAGCGATGTCGGCTGCCATTCCGGATGCAACCATCCGACGCTCCTTCCGCATCCGATCGAGGCTTGTTCGCCTCATTATGAAGCAACTTTCGGTGCATTGAGAAAGAACGCCCCGCCCGGCTGCGTCAGCTGGTGCCGATGATTGCCCGGCGAGCCCCCCGGATCAGTGCGCCTGTGGCCCTGGCCTGCGGGATCGTGTCAAAGTGGTGCTGCAGCCTCGGTCCGCGGCGGCCGGGCGGCGCGGGGCGCCACTGGGAGGGATGCATGCAACCGCCCCCGAAGCTCACCGTCCTTGGCAGCCTGAACATGGACATCTCGGTGCTGGTGCGGCGACTGCCCATTCCGGGGCAGACCGTGCTCGGCTCGGGACCCGTGATCGCGCCGGGCGGCAAGGGGGCGAACCAGGCGGTCGCCGCCGCCCGGCTGGGCAGCCAGGTGCGGATGATCGGCTGCAGCGGGGATGACGAGTTCGGGCAGCGGGCACGGTCCGCGCTCGAGGCCGAGGGCGTCGACGTCAGCGGGGTGCGCGCGGTGGCGGGCACCGCTACGGGACTGGCGCTGATTACGGTAGACGCGGCCGGCGAGAATATGATCACGGTCGCTCCCGGGGCCAACGCGCAGGCCGGGGAGGCCGAGACCGCCGCGGCACTGTCGGCCTCCTGTGACATCCTCGTCCTGTCCGCTGAGATCCCGGCCGCTGTTCTCGCAGCCGTCCTGGCCGGGGTCGGCGGCGCGGCGGGCGGGGCCGGGGTCAGCGGCGCGGCGGGCGGGGCCGGGGTCAGCGGCGCGGCCCCGACGTGCCTGCTGAACCTGGCGCCTGCGCCGCCCGAGGCGGCCGCGCTGCTGGCGGAGGGCGTGGCATGGCTGGTCGTGAATGAATCCGAGGCCGCGGCGATTCTGCGGCGCGACGTGGCCGGGCGGGCGGAGGCGCGCGCCGCAGCCCGGGAACTGCGCGACCTGGGCGCGCGGTACGCCGTAGTCACCGCCGGACCGGATGGCGCAGCGCTGGCCGGCCCGGCCGGCGGGGAGATGATTCCCTCGTTCACCGTGGACAGCATGGACAGCGTGGGCGCGGGGGACGCGTTCGTGGCCGCGCTGGCCGTGGCGCTGGCCGCCCGCGTAGCCCCGGCCGACGCGGTGCGCGCCGCGTGCGCGGCCGGCGCCGCCGCGACAACCCGCCGCGGTACTCAGGATGCGCTGCCGCAGCCGCGGGACATTCTGGCGGCGACGGGCATGGCCTGGCCGGTCGGCTAGGGGCCCGTTCCGGGCTCGTGGCCTGGCCGGCCGGCTAGGGGCCCGTTCCGGGCTCGTGGCCTGGCCGGCCGGCTAGGCGTCCCTGCCGGGCTCGCCGTGGCTGGCGTTGGCCCGGCCGCGGCCCCAGTATGCCTTCGGGGATATCTGGTCCTGGCGCAGCCCCCGGTCCGCGAGGATCTCCCGCAGCCGGAGCACGACCTTGGCCTCGCCGAGGAGATAGGCGTGGCCCCGGCCGGCCGGCAACTCGACCTCGGCCGCCTCCGCGGCGAGTGCCGACGGGTCACCCGCCGGGGCACCCAGCCGGTGCAGCCAGCTGACACGCGTGGCCGCCGCCGAGGACAGCTCCTGCTCATCGCTCGCCTCGGGAATCTCGATGACCATCGTTGCCACGCTGCCGGCCGGCAGGGCCTCGCTCATCGCGAGCGTCGCCGGCAGCGCCGAGTCGTCGGCCAGGAAGAGGTGCCAGTCCGCGGCGGCCGAGGTCGTGATCTTCCCGCGCGGCCCGATGCCCTCGATGGCGTCGCCCGGCCGTGCTGACCGTACCCACCGCTCCCCCGGACCGTCGCCATGCAGCACGATGTCGAGCGTCAGCAGCCGGCCCGCGGCATCGAGGTGGCGGATGGTGTAGCGCCGCCGTACCGGCCGGTTGCCGTCGGCGGCCACGAGCAGCATCACGTCCTGCCCTGGCAGGTAGGTGAACCCGTCGAGCTGGGGTGCCGTGAGCCTGAGCCGCTGTATATGCGGGGTGAGCCGAACCGACTCGACGACCTTCAAATCGAGCCTGGTGGTGCCCGCCAGCGGCCCGGAAAGCTGCGCGAACGGGTCGTCCAGCGCCGCCAGCGTTGACTGCGGCAGTGCATCAGCCATGAAAACGGCCAGCCTTTCACCTCGTGACCAGTGTGCGGGGCGGGCAGCGCTGCGGGCCAGGCCGCTTATCGTGGCGCTTGGTGCCTCCGCATCATCGTCAACGCCGGCGGGTCGGCCGTGCTTCCCGCTCCCCTCGAGCGACGGGGCGCAGCGGCCGAGTGCCGCGTGAACAATCGTCGTGCTGGCAGTCCCTGCGGTTGACGCCGCTACCGGAGCCGTCCTAGGCATGCCAGGCGGGCGGCCGGGGCTGGTCGTCCCGGCCGCCGGCCTGGGGCGGGGAAATGACGACGCCCCCGGAGCTCGCGCTCTCGAGGGCGTGCCGTGCGCTGGCGTGTGGTCGCCTCTCGGCGATAGGCACTCCACGGCTCCAGCCGGACGGTATTCCGCGGAGGCAGTAGTTGCGGCCCGGGGGACACAGCACACCAGCGATGACTGGAACAGCGGGGCCCGCCAGGCTATTCCGGGGTCCGGGGCATTTTCAGCCGCTCGCGCGACCCCGGCTCCCAGCCCCCGCGGCGACCGCGCTGGCGGCGCCGACCGGCATACTGTGTGCATCCAGTCCGGGAGGCAGGAGGAGCGGCTGACGTTGGCTCGGGAGACCTCGCTCATCGGCAGCATCGGCGTTCTCAGCGTCGCGACGAGAGGCTCGGCCGGTCCTGGGGAAGTCCTGGTCAAGATAAGAGGCGGTTCCGAGGCATACATCGCGTGGTCGCACGCGCCGTTGCCTAAGGGAGCGACCGTCCTGGTCATCGAATCCCGCGGCAACAGGACAGTGGACGTCAGCGAGTGGACCGACCCTCTTAACCCCTTCCCACATGACCTATTTGTGCAGTAAGACGGTTAACGCAGGCAATGACTGTCCCGGGTTCGCTCGGGAGATCCCAACTGGAGATGAAAGATGCTCGGCTACCGTGTTCCCGCGCCCGACGAGGCGATGCTTATCTCGGGCGGGAAGTTCGGGCGCGACGGCGCCCCCTTCAAGGTCATCACCGGCCACGGCGCGTTCGTGCTGCCGTTTTTCCGCAAGACTAACTTCCTGACCCTGTCCATGTGCGAGTCCGAGGTCTCCGAGACCTGCGTGACGAGGCAGGGAATCTCGCTGAACGTCCGCGCCGTAATCGCGTTCAAGGTGGGCAATGACGAGGAGAGCATTGTCAACGCCGGGCAGCGCTTCCTGTCCGACCAGGACCAGATGTCGACCCTGACCGGGCGGATCTTCGCCGGGCACCTGCGATCGATCATCGGCTCGATGACCGTCGAGGAGATCGTCACCGAGCGGCAGAAGCTGGCGACGGAGGTGCTGGACGGCTCGAAGGCCGAGATGGCCAAGATCGGCCTTACCGTGGACTCGCTGCAGATCCAGTCCATCGACGACATGAACACCGGCTACATCGACGCGATGGCCGCGCCGCACAACGCGGCGATCCAGCGGCAGGCACAGATCGCACAGGCCCAGGCGAACCAGGCAGCCGCCGAGGCTCAGCAGGAGTCGCAGCGCAATCAGGCCGAGTACGCCCGGCAGACATCGGTCGTTCAGGCGCAGTACAAGGCCGAGGTCGACAAGGCGCAGGCGGAGGCCGCGCAGGCTGGTCCGCTGGCGCAGGCGCAGGCGCAGATGAACGTGATCGCGGCCCAGGCCGACCTGGCGCAGCGCCAGGCCGAGCTGCGCCAGCGTCAGCTAGTGGCCGAAGTCATCAAGCCAGCCGAGGCCGAGGCGGAAAAGGTCGAGGTCCTGGCCAAGGCGGACGCCCAGCGGGTCCGGCTGCAGGCGGAGGCCGCAGCGTCGAACGACCGCATCGCCCTCGACCGGATGCTGATCGACCAGTTGCCGCAGATCGTGCGGGAGGCGGCCGCCGGGCTGGCCGGCGCCAACATCAGCGTCCTGAACGGCGCCGACGGCCTGGGTGAGATCGCGGCCGGGCTGGTGGGCCAGGGGCTGACGATCCTGGAGTCGGTGAAGAAGAGCCTGTCCGGGACCTCGGGCGCGGAAATCAAGTCCTACGGGGCACTTGCTCCTAGCATGGACGCTGCGGTCGGCGACCGGCGGCAAGCGAGCGACACGCTGAACCCAAGCGCGTAAAGCCCCCCGTCTCCCGTCTCCCGCCCTCCGCCCCGCACGCCACGGAACTGTATGCAGCCGGGCCAGGTCCCGGAGAGGACCACAGCCACAAGTGCTGGATGCTCGCGCACACCGACCTGGCCACGGCCCGGCTGCGCGCAAGACAGCTCGACGCCGCTGTCACCGCGCTGGAACCCGTCCGTCTCCAGCCGCGCTGTAAGTAGTGCATTTCCCGCTGTGATCACAGCGGTAAATGCACTACTTTCTGGTTGCTCGGGTTTTTCGGTGTTACTGGGGTTGCTGGGGTTGGTGCTGGGGTTGCCGGGGTTGCCGGGTTGCTGGGGTTGCCGGGGTTGCCGGGGTTGCCGGGTTGCCGGGGTTGCCGGGTTGCCGGGTTGCCGGGTTGCCGGGTTAACGGCTGGCCTCTGCTTCTCGCTGGGCGGGCTTGCGGTGGACTTCGGCCATGTCGAGATCACGGACGGCCTGGATCACCTGCTCCAGCGCCGCGGCGGGCAGCGCGCCAGGCTGGGAGAACACCAGGATGCCGTCGCGGAAGGCCATCAGCGTCGGGATGGAGCCGATACGCGCGGCGGCAGACAAGCCGGGCTGGTCCTCGGTGTCGACCTTGCCGAAGGTTATGTCCGGGTGCTGGCTGCTCGCCGCCTTGAAGACGGGCGCGAACATCCGGCAGGGCCCGCACCACGCGGCCCACCAGTCGACCAGGGCGATCCCGGGCTTTGTGACCGTGTCGGTGAATGTGTCTTCGGTCAGTTCAACGATGCTCATGCGGTTCCGTCACTCCTCACTCGGCCAGGACATACCCCTACCCGTATAACGGGCTGCGGCGGGAGGTATTCCGCGCGCCTTGCCCTGCCGTTCCATCGCGACTGAGAGCCATCCGGGGAAGATCCTGAGGGGAGGTCCGGAACGAAAGTTGAGGGGGGAGAGATGGATACCGTTGAGGAACTGCTCGGCAGCCACCCGTTTTTCACCGGGCTCGGCGCAGCCACGATGCAACTCATCGCCGGATGCGCGTCGAACGTGCACTTCTGGGAAGGAGACTACATCTTCGGCGCGGGAGAGTCCGCCGGTCGCTTCTACGTGATCCGCCGCGGACGGGTCGCGCTGGAGATTCACTCACCCGGGCGCGGGCGTCTCGTGATCGACACCATGAACGAAGGCGAGGTGCTCGGATGGTCGTGGCTCGTCCCGCCGTACCGTTATTTCGGCGATGCCAGGGCGGTAACGCCGGTCAGCGCGATCGCCCTGGACGGCGGCTGCCTGCGCGCCAAGTGCGACAGCGATGCGGAACTCGGCTATCGGCTGCTGCAGCGGGTCACCTCCGTGATGTACCAGCGGCTGCAGTCCGCCCGGATCCGGCTCCTCGACCTGTACGGGAAGGACGCCGAGCGAGCGGGCGGCTCGTGATGCCAGGCCGGGCCCATGCGACGGCGACGGCGCGAGCCCGCCCCCGGCGACGGCGTGAGCCCGCCCCCGGCGACGGCGCGAGCCCGCCCCGCGACGGCGAGCCCGCCCCCCGGTGACGGCGGCTTCCGCCAATCGCGGCAATCCGCGGCGGCCGGGCCGGTTTCCCGTTCATTCGATTGTATGTTTGAATCAGATGGCGGCACCGTGACACGGCGGGTACGTGTTCCGGGCAGCGAGGTGGCGCACGACATCGGAAGGTGGGGAGCCATGGTCGCAGCCTTAGCGGCCGGTGCCAGCCATCCTGCGGTCGCCGCGCTGCTCGGGCTCGGGGCGGCAGGGCTCGCGGCCGTGGTAGTGGTCATGGCCTGGAGCGTGCACGTGCGTCAGATCCGGCTCGCCGAGCAACTGGCACGCCGCCAGGTCGTCGTTACCGCCGTGGCGGCCCCGGCGGGCGAGCCCCCCGCCGCGCGGGGGAATGGCGCAGCCACCGCCGGTTCGGCGCCTGTGGTGGTCATTGACGGCCCGGACACCGTGGTGGCCGGCGAGCAGGCCCGCTACCGAGTTCGGCGCTCCGGCACGCCGAAGGTCGTGTCGTGGGCGGCCGGCGGCGGCCCGCTGGCGCAGTCGCCCGATCCGGCTCACCCCGACGAACTGCTGCTCATAGCAGACCGGCCGGGTGAGCTGACGGTCACGGCGTGGGTCCGCGAGGGCCTGATGGAACGCCGCGCGACGAAGTGCGTCACCGCCGTGCCCGACGTCACGGCTGCGGCGCTGCCGTTCACGCCGCGCATGTTCCTGAACGGGTGGGGTCTGGTGGCGGTCGCCGTGCTGATCGTCGGATTCGCCGGAGCCCTCGACGCCCTGGGTGACCTGACCTCTGCCGACTTCGTTGCGGTCGTTGCCCCGCTGGCCGCCGTGCTCGGCGTGATGGCCGTGGCCCGGGGGGGCGGCGACGTCGGCCGCGACGGCAAGAGCACGGCATTGCCCCGGCCGTGAGCACTCAGTGCAGCCTTGCGATGACCAGGGCCAGCAAGAGCAGCGCCCCCGTCCCGGCTATCCAGATGG
>Ga0335081_10014551_pt1 | contig 12728 bp, 5 predicted proteins | sample Lox_Sample_35_FD_206713 | JGI IMG/M metagenome (GOLD analysis project Ga0335081, IMG submission 206713) | Soil microbial communities from Loxahatchee National Wildlife Refuge, Florida, United States - Lox_Sample_3.5 | ecosystem: Environmental > Terrestrial > Soil > Wetlands | place: USA: Florida...
CGCCAGCCGTTGGAACCCGCTACCGCGCTGAATCAGCGCTGGTCGATGGATTTCATGGCCGACAGCCTGGCCGATCGCCGACGGATTCGCTTGCTCAACCTCGTGGACGATTTCTCGCGGGAGTGTTTGTCCATCGAGGTGGACACGTCTCTGCCCGGCGCGCGGGTGGTGCGCACCCTGGAAGGGCTGCGGCACCAACGGGGTTGCCCGCGCCAGTTGGTCATCGACAACGGGCCGGAGTTCACCGGTCAGGCACTGGATCAGTGGGCCTACGCCCACGGGGTCGAGCTGGTCTTCATCGAACCCGGCAAACCCCAGCAGAATGCCTACATTGAGAGCTTCAACGGGAAGTTTCGCGACGAATGCCTCAACGAGCACTGGTTTGTCAGCGTGCCCGACGCCCGGGCCGTCACCCAGGGCTATCGCTGGACATACAACCATGACCGACCGCACAGTGCCCTGGGCAATCGGACACCGACCGAATTCGCGGCCCAAGCCGCCTCGACAGCCTCCGTCTCCCCCCACGGAGGCTGTGGAGCACACCCAACACAGGGGATGGACACCAAACCAAAACAGGTTACTATCGCTCCCGGACTCTCCGGCCAAATGGTCCAGTGATTGGGGTCAGGTCAGCCAAGCTGTGCGTCACCTGGAGCCCAGACGGCCAGATAACGCAGGATAACGTAGCATTTGTTTCGCACATCTGGCATGGGGCTTGATCTGGTTGGTATAACCAACTACCAGGGTGACCAGCTCCCGTTGGTCGGACCAGTCATTCTTGCCAGCCGATCAATCGTGTGATCTTCGCCACCACCAACGAGCCATCTTCTGTCGCAATGCCGCGATCGCTCTGTGCGGCGTGGCGAATTTGTAGGGTGTGCGCCCTACATAAAAAACAGGTGCCACCCCGATAGACAGCACTTCACATTTCCGCTTTAATGTGTGATGGCGAAGCAGAGGAGTGCGCAAGCAGGCGAGTTGCGAACGGTGTCAGTTATTGAACGAATAGCGGGTAAAAGTGAGAGGGGATTGAAACAGTGAAAACTCTAGTTTTGCGAAACCGAATCCGAAATGGGCTACTGCTATTCTCCTTCGGGCTAATGGCGATGGGCGGGACAGCCCAAACCGTCACAAATATGACTGCCGGCGGGACGATCAGTTTGGCCACCGTAATCGACAACAATCTGCAGGTGCAAGTTGGGGACAAGCTCTTCGGTAACTTCTTCTTCTCGTATAGCGATCTTGCCGGCATCACCTCCGATCCTCTGACGGAGTCGAACGTCGTTCTATCAACCGTCTCGAACGTCATTGGATTCGGCCTGCAGTTCACACAGCCTCTGTTGGCCATCGGGTCAGACATCAAGGATATTGTGTTTGAATATACAGCTGCGGTCACTGACCCTACCAACTTGATCAGCGACATTCATCTGGCTATTACCGGTTCAGCTGGCAACGGCGGGCTCGGGACCGTGGCCGAGCAAGCGTTTGTCGGTGGCTTCGGTGCCACGAGCGTCGGAAACATCTCGGCCTCGATACCGGGTTCGACAACTGCTGCCGCCGATATCGTTCCCCCGGTGTCCGAGCTCTGGGTTGAGAAAGACGTGACCGTCGCTGGTGGCGGGGCCGCCAACGGCTTCGCCGGGATCTCGATCATTCAACAAACCTACTCGCAGGTCCCGGAACCCAGCACACTGTTACTGGTCGGTCTGGGGTTGCTGGGCGTGGTCGCGGTGAAACGCAAGCCCAAGTCGTAACGGGAGCATGTTTGGCGGTGAGGGGCGCTGCAGATGGAGCCCCCCTCGGACCAACGACTCACCCGAGCGTAACGACCCACGTTGGTGGCGGGCTGCCAGTCGTAGGGAAGTTTCGAGTGATGCCGTGAGAACCATCCCCGATTCAGCTCTCTCCTTTTCACCAGCTTCGCCTCGAGTACTCCCACGGGAAGCTGCACCTTCAGCGGCATGTATCTTACAGAATGAATGAAGGAGCGCAGCTTCCGACGTGATGAGATCTAGTGTATTCAGTTGTGCCGATGCCGAAGCGATCTACTCAGCCTCCTTAGACGGGCGACTTCTGTGAAACAAATCAATTGGGTTGCAGCTTGTGGGCTCGTCACAACGATAGCTCTTTGTCCGTACTTGGTTCCACGAGCGCGGGCCGCGGCTCCGGCATCCGACACCGCGTGCAATGATAACGGCAGCAACGGCTCCAACGGAGGGACCGGCTTCGGCGCGTGGTCAACAGCCATCGCCGTCGGCGGCGGCACCTACACCACTACCGACAATACCATCAGCAATGCCACGTGCGCCACGGCATGGGGAACCTTTACGGGCACGAACACGACCACGGCTACGAGCCAGGCGCGTCCGTTCACCAGCGCCGCCAGTACCAACGCCATCCAGTCCGGCCAGCAAGTTTCCGTCATGATGTGCAATGGCGGCATCGCCCCCGGCGGTTCCGAAGGCCTGAGCCTGTGGAACGCAAGCAATAATGCGGTTCTGGAGTTGATATTCGATGGGGGTTCGAGCACGTGGTCCATCAATGACAGCACCGGTTTCCACGCCCCCTTGCCATCGATCCCTTATGCGGGCGGCAGCGTGTCCGGTCTTCTGGCCGTCGTAAGGTTGACATCGTCGACGACATACTCTCTCACGGTCGCCGAGCCGGCGAATCGTGCCAGTGGAGTTCAGACCGTGTACGGGCCATATACCGGCACCTTGGCCAACCCAAGCGGCGGGCAGGCCATTACCCAGTTGCGCTTCTTCACATTCGACGATGGAAGCGGAAACAACCTTCAATTCAACGACCTCAACGTCACCTGCCCGGACACGGTCGCCTTCACCACCCAGCCGGCCTCCCTGACCGTCCCGACCAATGACGTGGCCTCGTTCTCGGCCGACACCTTCGGCGATTCCGTCACGTATCAATGGCAGTCCAGCCCCGATGGCAGCTTGTGGACCAGCATCGCCTCGGGGACCAACGGCTGCACCGTCAACGCCACCAATTACGAGTCGTTCGTGTTGGTGGCCGCAGCGACCAACAGCTTCCAGTACCGCGCCATCGCCACCGACGCCTGCGGCAACACCGCCACCTCCAGCGTCGCCACCTTGACTGTCGCCGCCACCATCGCGGCCGGTATCACCACGCAGCCCGCGAGCACGTCCGTCTGCAGCAATTCGGCCGCGACGTTTGGCGTTACCGCGTCCGGCTCGTCACTCGGCTACGCCTGGCTCCCGTCCTCGAATCTCGGCTGGGGCGCCGGCAACGCCTGGAGCGTTAGCGCCAGCAACGCCGGCAGCGGCGTGTTCATTGGCAGTTCCACCAACAACGACGGTGTCGATACTCCCTGCACGGGTTTCGGTGGTAACGACATCAACAGTCCGTCCCTCGACAGGGCCCTCGGGATGTTCGGCCCGATTATCAAGGTCCTGCGCCAGTTCCCGAGCACCCTCGCGGCGGGGCAGTGGTTCAGCATCGATATGGACAACGGCGACGTCGACACCGGCGTCCAGAATGGCTTTTCCCTCCACACCTCGTCCGGCGCCGACGATCAGATTTTGTTCTCGTTTTACTTCCCCGGCGGCGCGAGGAATTACAGAATTTCCGACGCTACCGGCGAACACGACACGGGGATTCGGTTCACGCGCACTGGCCTCCGAATCCAGATGTTGATGGGGCCCGCTGTGGGCGGCACGAACACCTACACAATGTTCTTCCAGACCAACCAGTGCGGCGCCGCCACCGCCGTCACCAACACATTCTCAGGCCTCTTCAAGACCGACGGCCCGGCGGGCGCCGTGTTGCTCTTCAACAATAATAACGAAGGCGGCTCGGCCAACGACATGTACTTCAACAACATCATCGCCGGCGGCGCATACGACAACGCCAACAATTACTCTCTCGGCAACTGGGTCGGCAGCAACAACGGCGATCTACCCATCACAGGCGCGACCAGTTCCAGTTACACGCTTAACAGCGCCCAGACCAACAATGCCGCCTATTTCGTGATTGTGACCAACGCCGCCGGCTCCATCGTCTCCAGCACCGCGAAGGTGACGATCAACGTTGACACCCAGGCGCCGGTGTTGAGCGGATGTCCGTCGGACCTGGTGGTCCAGTGCTACAGCCGGGTGCCGGTGGAGGCGGTGGTGACGGCCACCGACAACTGCGACACCAATGTAGTGGTCGGCTTCAGCGAGCAGCAGAGCAATCCGGGTTCGAGCTGCAGCAATGTCATCACCCGCACGTGGATGGCGACCGACAGCAGCGGCAACAGCGCTAGTTGCAGCCAGACGATCCTGGTCAATGACACCACGCCGCCGGTGATCAGTTGTCCGGCGACGGTGACGACCAATACGGATCTCGGGCAGTGCACGGCCAGCAATGTGGTGCTGGGCAGCGCGAGTGCGACGGACAACTGTTCGAGCAACGTGACGGTGATCAACAACGCCCCGACGCTGTTCCCGAAGGGCACCAACGCAGTGGTGTGGACGGCCACGGACGGTTGCGGCAACTCGGCCGTCTGCACCCAGTTGGTGATTGTGGTCGACAACCAGGCGCCGACAATTACATGTCCAGCCAATATCGTGACCAGCGCAGATCCCGGGCAGTGCAGCAAGAGCAACGTGACGTACACGGCGACAGCTACGGACAATTGCGCCAACATGACCTTGAGTTACAACCCGCCGAGTGGTTCGACATTCCCGATTGGCACCACGACCGTTTATGTCAACGCGACCGATGCCTCGGCCAACTACGCAGGGATCACAGTGTTTGGCGTCATCAATACCGTGGCCGGCAACGGCAGCATCGGCTACAGCGGTGATGGGGAGGCTGCCACCAACGCCAGCCTGGACAACCCATACCGCGTGGCGGTGGATAGCTCCGGCAACCTGTTCTTCGACGACTTGGACAACCAACGCATCCGGCGGGTGGATGCCGTCACCGGCATAATCACCACCGTGGCCGGCAACGGCAACATCGGCTACAGCGGCGATGGCGGGGCCGCTACGAACGCCACGCTGAACTCCCCTACGGCCGTGGAGCTGGATGGCTCCGGCAACCTGTTCATCGCCGACTATGGCAACTCGTGTATCCGGCGGGTGGATGCCGTCACCGGCATAATCACCACCGTGGCCGGCGACGGCAACGCCGGCTACAACGGCGATGGCAGGGCCGCTACCAGCGCCCGTCTGAAATTCCCTTACGGCGTGGCGCTGGATAGCGTCGGCAACTTGTTCATCGCCGACTCGGGCAACCAGCGTATCCGGCGGGTGGATGCCGTCACTGGCTTTATCACAACCGTGGCCGGCAACGGTATCATTGGCTTTAGCGGCGATGGTGGAGCCGCTACCAACGCCATGCTTAACGGCCCATTCAGCGCAGCGTTGGACAGGGCCGGCAACCTGTTCATCGCCGACTTTTACAACGCGCGCATCCGGCGGGTGGAGGCCGCCACCGGCATTATCACCACCGTAGCCGGCACAGGCCTCTCCGGGTACAGCGGTGATGGCGTGGTCGCCACCACCACCAAACTGTTCGGCCCGTTCAGCGTCGCGTTGGATAGCGCCGGCAACTTGTTCATCGCCGACTGGTTCAACTATCGCATCCGCAGAGTCGATGCCGACACCGGCATTATCACCACCGCGGCCGGCAACGGCAATGCCGGCTACAGTGGCGACGGCGGAGTCGCTACCAACGCCAGCCTGAACGACCCGACGGGCGTGGCGGTGGATCCTGTCGGCAACCTGTTCATCGACGATTTGTCAAACAATCGCATTCGGCGGGTTGCAGTTGCGGCCTGCACATTCACCGTGACCGTCAACGACACCGAGCCGCCAAGCATTATATGCCCGACGAATATTGTGACGAGCACGACCGCGGGGACCTGCGTGGCGTCCGACGTCACTTGGACAGTTACTGCTGCCGACAATTGCACTAACGTGACGGTCAGTTGTACGCCAGCGAGTGGCTCGTCCTTCCCAAAGGGTACGACCACCGTCGTATGCACGGCCACCGACAGCAGCGGCAACACCAACAGTTGCAGCTTCACGGTGACGGTCAACGACATGCAGCCACCGGTGATCAGCACGTGCGCCAGCAATCAAACGCTGTCGGCCAACGGCAGTTGTTGGGCAGCGCTGCCAAATCTAACCAGTCAAGTGGTGGCGACCGACAACTGCGGCGGAACGCCAACAGTGACCCAAACCCCGGCGGCCGGCACGTTGCTCGGGTTGGGCACGAATAGTGTGACCTTTACCGTCAATGACGGGCGCGGCAACAGCAACAGTTGCACAGCGATGGTGATCGTGCGCGATGTCACGCCGCCGGTCATCACATGCCCGACCGATGTGCTGGTTAATGCCGACCCCGGCCAATGCTTTGCCACGGGCGTGGTGTTGGTCGCGCCGGCGGCCAGCGACAACTGCGGCGTCGCCACTGTGGTCAACAATGCCCTGAGCACTTACCCAGTGGGTACGAACTTCGTGGTCTGGACCGCGACCGATGGGTCGGGCAACAGCGCGACCTGCACACAGCTGGTCATTGTTGTGGACAATCAACCGCCGACAATTACCTGCCCGACGGACGTCTCTGTGATGATACCGGACGAAATGACCTGCGCTTGCGATGTGCCGTTAGGCAATGCTGCCGCGACCGACAACTGCGGCTTGGCCAGCGTTGTCAACAATGCTCCGAACTGCTACTCCGTGGGGACAAATATCGTAGTGTGGACGGCCACGGACATGAACGACAATGTCAGCATTTGCACACAGCGGGTGTGCGTCGCACGGATCACGCTTGATTCATCCAACGTCAGGATCGTAGCAATCAAGGCGATTGGAAACGACATCGACCTGACATGGGAGACGTTCGGCAACACGACCAACGTGATTCAGTTGGCGACGCCGATCATCAGCGGCAACTTCACAAACAACTACATTCCCCTTGGCACAGTGGTCGTGCCCGGAAGCGGTGCCGTCATCACCAACTGGGTGGACTTCGGTGGGGCAACCAACGTCCCATCGCGGTACTACCGCATCCGCTTGCAGCCTGGACCGAGTTGCGGACCCTAAGTCTCACATGGCCATCATGGGGCAGTGACTGAGTCAAAAGAACCGTGCACCAGGTAACAATTCATTCGCCTCAAGCTACCACGCCCTCCGCACAGCCACACCGTCTCCTTCTTCTCGGGCAGAACCTATCGGGAGCATCCAAATTTCCTGGTGCCGGTCTTTAGAGTCCACACGAGCAAAGTGCAGCTAATGAGAATCGAGTGGTATCCACGGATGGTATCCACGGTCGCCATCGCAATTCACCACCTGAAAACAAATCACCTGCAACTCCTTGGGATTGCGGGGGATAAATTGGAGGCGGGCGTCGGAATCGAACGCCTCATCCTCGATTTTCCTGTGTTTTATGACACTCGTCTGCAACAAGCTCGACACTACTCTTACACTATCCGGAACTGCTCGTCCAGTACACTTCCACTACTCGGTTACTGGCAATTTCACTGGCACCTGCTCTCGGGAGTTCAAACCTACTGTCAGCCGCCAGGACGAGACGACAGCAGTCGAGCGAGGCTTTCTTCAACGCCATTCCTTGAGACAGAGTTTCAGGTAAACTTTCGCTGTGGCTCAGGAGTCCAAGCTCCATTGTGACATCCGCGCCAGTTTTGCGACCGCGTTCCGCAACTGGCGACTGGCAAACAACGTCCCGCTGAAGAAGGTCGCCGCGGATTTGGGCGTTTCGGCGGTCACGGTCAGTTACTGGGAGTTGGGGAAGCGCTTCCCGACGGGTCGCCATTTCGAGATGCTTGCGGACTACACGGGCGTGCCGCCGTGCCGGCTGTTCTGCGTGATGGCGGACAAGTGTGTCCCGGCGGAATGTCTGCTGGCGATACCGAAGAAGAAGCGGTGAGATGCCGCCCCCCCGACGGCCGGTTAACTCTAAGTTAAAACTTAGGCTTTGCTTTTTGGCGGGTACTGCCCTAGACTCCGCTCCGTTGGTGAGGCAAGAGAGGCGGCTTTTGCGTTTCCTCTTCCCAACCTTTTCAGGACAGTAGGGTGAATTGACGTTCGACGCATCGCGCGGGTCGCTGGGTAAAGCGGTTCATAAAAACGCAAAGTTACCTCCGTTTCTTCTCGAGGCGGCCTCACAATTCATTGCCCGTGTCGCCCGACCCAACAGCTCCATGATCACTCGACAATCCAATGACAAACGATCGGCGTATTCAAGGTGCGGTGAGCAAATTCCAGCTTCGCTCCTGCCTTCCTGCGGCAGGGCGCTGGTTTGGAGAAGGGTGACTGTGATGAAAAAGACGATAGTCCTGGGGTTATTGTTGGCTGGGTTGGGTGTCTCGTCAGCCCATGGCATTACGCTAACATGGACGTGGAACGGGGGGGGCGCTGACAACAACTGGACGACCACCAACAACTGGACGGCGACGATTCCGGGGACAGCTCCGGCAAATGGCGGGTTCGAAGACTTCGGAGGCAGCACCCGTCTGACTCCGTACAACAACGAGATTAATCTTCAATCGAATGGGATTATGTTCGAGGGAGGAGCCGGCGCGTTCACACTGACCGGCAACGGCATCTCGATGCAAGGAGCGGTCGGGATCGCCAACGACTCTTCTTCCCTCCAGACGATCGACTTGGACATAACGCTGACAGCAGCCCAGACCTTCAGCGCGTCTTCGGGCCCGCTGACTATCTCCGGCACAATCGACGGGGCCTTTCCTCTGACGCTCTCCGGTCCCTACCCCATCACACTCAGGGGTGCCGTGGGCAGTGGTACACCGCTGAGCAGTGTAACCGAGAATGGCGCGGTCCCGGTTACGATGGTATCAATTACTGCGTCGGGGAACGTGGATTTCAGCCATGGCGGTGGGGTGCAATTGGCCGGCAATGCGATCATGCAAAGCTCCGCTGGGAACGTCAACCTTGGGACGGGGACGGTCAAGGGCAACGGCTACAGCCTGCTGGTGGCAGCGCCCGGTACGACCACACTCAAAGGGGGGGCCACGGGTTTTAGTACGTTGAGCATCGGGGGCGGCGGCGTGCTCGTATCTGGCGGGACCGTGCAGGCGTTGGGGAACGTGGATTTCACCGGCGCCAGTACGGTGTCGTTAGACGGCGGTACGTGGGTGACAAGCGGCACCGCGAGCGCCAATTTTGGGACGGCGGCGGTCCAGGGCAACGGCTACAGCCTGCTGGTGGCAGCGCCCGGTACGACCACACTCAAAGGGGGGGCCACGGGTTTTAGTAATTTCGCCGTTGCCGGCGGGGGCGTGTTCGCAGCCAGCGGGACAATGATGGGGTCGGGGAACATAGATCTCAGCGGGGCCACCAGCGTGGATTTGGGCGGCGATTACTTCTTGAATTTCCCCGTTATCAGCAGTGCGCCGGTCAAGGGCAACGGCCACAGTCTGATGCTGACAGCGGCTAATACGATTATACTGAACGGGGCGTCGGGTCTCGCTAACTTGACCGTTGCGGGCGGCTTGGTCGCGCTTACCGGGACAGCCTCCGCTTCCGGGAACCTGGATTACAGCCCAAGCGGCGCGGTGTCGTTGAACGGCAATGCGTGGGTCTCGAGCACCGGCGGGGGGAATGTAAGCCTTCCGGCGGTCCAGGGCAACCTCCACATGCTGATGATCGACACGTCCGGTCTGGTGACATTTGATGGCGAATTGAATGGAGTCACGATGCTGGACGTTATGGGAAACGTCGTGAACAACAGCACCCTGCAGGCGCCAAGCGGCACCTCGCTCATATTCCACGGGCCCGTGGCCAACTACGGCGTCATCAATGCGCTCTATGGTAATGTCACTTTTTACTCCAGCGTCATGAACTACGGCACGATCATCACCAGCAATTGTCCGCCGATCATCACGTCCATCCAGGTGGCTGGACTCAACGTGGAAATCACTTTCACGACGTGCAGTAATGTCCCCTACGAGGTCGACTACGACACCGACCCAGTGAGTGGGACCTGGACGCCGCTGACCAACCTGACAGCTGCTGGCAGTATTACGAGTGTCAGTGATCCCGGCGCTGCCGTGCTGCCCCAGCGCTTCTATCGGGCGGGCTTGGTCGACTCGTACGAGTAGCCGGCAGAGCAGTGGATTGGCCGAGCTAGGGATGGGCGCGCCCGGCGCGGTAAACCTCCTGCCGCTTTTCGATCTCCTTGACCAACTGCGTCTGCCCCGCGGCGCGGGCCAATTCGATGGCCGTCTGGGCGGTGGCGATGGCGTCGTTGAATCGACCGGCGGCTGCGTAAGCGGTGGCCAGGGTGTCGAGATATTCGGCCACCTGATAGCCGGTGAGTTCGCAGGCCCGCCGGGCAAGTGTCACGGCCCGAAGCGGGTCGCCGCCATCGGCGGGCGCGAGCGTCGCCAATTGCTGCGCCAGTTTGTTGGCTGCGGCGGCGTAATCGGGCTTGATTAACAACGCTTGCTCATACTGTCCGATGGCCTCCTTGATCTTGCCCACCTGCTCGAAGACGGCCCCCAGATTACAGTGGATCTCGGCGGAGTCGGGTCGAAGTCGCAATGCTTGCTCGTAGTGTCCGATGGCCTCGGCGGGCTGGCCGGTTTGCGATAGAGCGATCCCCAGATTGTTGTGCGCCTCGGCGTAATCGGGCCTGATCCGTAGTGCTTGCTCGTAGTGTTCGATGCCGTCGGTGAAGTTGCCCGTCTGCGATAGCGCGAGTCCCAGGTTATTGTGTGCCTCGGCGTAGTCGGGCTTGATCCGCAACGACTCCTCGTACTGTCCGATGGCTTCTTGAATCTTGCCGATTTGCGACAGGGCAAACCCGAGGTTGTTGTGCGCCTCGGCGTAGTCAGGCGCGAGTATCAATGCCTGCTTGTAGTGCTCGATGCCCTCGGCGGGCTTGCCGGTCTGCGACAGGGCAATCCCCAGATTGTTGTGCGCCGCGGCATAATCGGGCTTCATTCGCAGTACCTGCTCCAAGTGGCTGATCGCATCCTGTGGCTTGCCCGTCCGGAGCAGCGCGACTCCCAGGTTGTAGTCCGCCTCAACGAGATCGGGCTTGAGAGCCAACGCCTGCTCGTAGTGTCCGATGCTCTCGGTGAGCTTGCCAGCGTCTGACAAGGCGAGCCCCAGATTGTTGTGTGCCTCGGCGTAGTCAGGCCTGATTCGCAGCGCCTGCTCCCACTGCTTGATCGCATCTTCGCGTTTGCCCGCTCGCCCTAGGGCGATCCCCAGATTGTTGTGCGCCACCCAATTGTCCTGCGTTACGTCCAGAGCGTGGCGAAACAAAGTCTCACTGTCTTTCCAATACCCGACCTGAAGGCTGGACAACACCATGCAGACCGCAATTGCGGCTACCGCCGCCACCTGCATAATCTCCTTTACGGTCTGCTGCTTCATCGCACGGTATGGCATGCACCAACACACCATGATGAACAACCCAATCGAGGGAACATAAGTGTAGCGATCCGCCATCGACTGCGCACCAACCTGCACCAAACCAATTACCGGCACCAAGGTACCCAGGTACCAAAACCAGCCGGTAACAAACCATGGTCCACGCCGCCCCCACCAAATCACGGTTGCCGCGATCCCAACCAGTCCAGCACCCGCAGCTATTGCGGCGGCCAATGGCACGCCCCCATGTAGCGGATAGAAAACAGCCAATTTCATCGGCCAAAACGTCAGCCCTACGTACTTCATATAGGAGAGCAACGCGTTGGCAATCCGCGTCCCCATAGACACATTGACCAGTGGCGCCACCGCACCGCCGCTACGCTGCACCCAATAGGTCAGCGTTCCCGACACGGCCGCCAGCGCAAGAAACGGGAACTTTTCTCTTATCAATCGACCTGGAGGCGTCGAGACATTCTCACGGGCCGCGGCTTTCGCCCATGGCGTTCGTCCCAACGGCCAGTAGTCGAGTAGCAGCAACACGAACGGCAGTGTGACGACCATCGGTTTGGCCATCAGCCCCAAGGCGTACAGTCCCAAGGCTGACAAATACCGCCGGCCACTGGGTTGCTCCACATAGCGCACGTACGCCCACATGGTCAACAACCAGAAGCAGGTGCTCAGTACATCCTTGCGTTCCGATACCCAGGCTACTGATTCCACGTGCAGCGGATGCAGCCCAAACAGTCCCGCGACCAACGCGCTGCGCCACACCGACGCGGTCATCCGGGTTAGCACCCCGAACAGCAGCAGCGTATTGGCAACATGGAGCAAGACATTGACCAGATGGTGAGCGCCGGCGCGGCCTCCCCACATCTGCCAATCCAGCATGTGGGAAAGCCAAGTCAGCGGATGCCAATTGGCGGCGTGATTGGTTGTAAAAGCCCAGACCAGACCGCGAAGCGTCAATCCGCTCTGTACGTGGGCATTTGCTGTGACATAGACATCATCATCGTAGTTGACAAACCAAAAGTGACGGACTGGGAAATACACCACGACGATGGCCACTGCCAGACACAGGCAGATGAGCAGATTTCGTCGCGGTGAGGTATCGGTCACTTTGGGTGTATTCACATATTCGTCATCGTGTCTGCCAGTTTCTTTATCCCGCCGTTTGTTCCCTTACGGTAGCTGGCCCCACAAGCGGCAGCATGTCACGACTTTATTGCGCCAACGACAAAATTCTTAAAGCGGAAAACCGTCGTTTGAGGAGACACATGTGTTCTTCGCGCAGAAAGATTCCCGTAAGCAGCGGCTGCCCCATCGCATGGAGAAATGAGT
>Ga0335081_10014552_pt1 | contig 12728 bp, 12 predicted proteins | sample Lox_Sample_35_FD_206713 | JGI IMG/M metagenome (GOLD analysis project Ga0335081, IMG submission 206713) | Soil microbial communities from Loxahatchee National Wildlife Refuge, Florida, United States - Lox_Sample_3.5 | ecosystem: Environmental > Terrestrial > Soil > Wetlands | place: USA...
AATTCCCCAGTAAGCTTCTCGGTTTTCAGTCGCGGAACGTTTCCTTGCGAATCGTCAATTTCTCGATCAGGTCTGTTTTGAGGCGATAACCCGTGCTGGGCTTGTCGCTGATCGCGATCATCCCTTGGGGCGAGACTTCGACTTCCGGGTCGATGATGTCTTCTTTCCAATAACGTTTCGAAGCGGAGACGTCGCCGGGAAGGCTGAAATTCTGCAGCGTTGAGAGCGCGATGTTCTGGCCGCGTCCAATGCCGGTTTCGAGCATTCCTCCGCACCAGACGGGAATATTGTGCGAGTGGCATACATCGTGGATTTTGATGGCTTCGCTGAAACCCCCGACACGTCCCACTTTGATGTTGATGATACGGCAGGCGCCGGTTTCGACGGCAAATGCCGCGCTTCGCGCATTGATGATGGACTCATCGAGGCAGATCGCCGTCCGCAGTTCTTTCTGCAAACGAGAGTGGTAATAGATCTCGTCGTTCCAGAGCGGCTGCTCGATCATAAGCAGGTTGAACTGGTCGAACTTGCGCAAGTGCTCGGTCTCATCGAGAGTGTAGGCGGAGTTGGCATCGCAGCTCAGGGTGATGTCGGCCCAGCGCGACCGGATGCGCTCCAGAACATTTAGGTCCCAACCCGGTTTGACCTTTACTTTGATGCGGCGATAGCCCGCGGCAAGCTCCGTCTGAATTTTTTCCAGCAATTGCTCGACGGAATCCTGTATGCCAATGGAAACGCCGCAGGGGATCTCTTCGCGCGTGCCGCCTAGCAATTTCCATAGGGGTTGCTGCTTCTGTAGCGCTTCGGCTTCCCAGAGCGCGTTTTCGAGTCCAGCTTTCGACATGCGATGCCCGGTCACTTTGGCAAGCAGTGCAGGGCATTCGCGGCCGGAGCTGACGTTCTTGCCCAACAGCATCGGAATCAGGTATGAGCGGAGCGTGGGCCATGCACTCTCGATCCACTCGCTGCTGTAGAACGGATCCTCACCAACCACGCACTCGCCCCACCCGTCGATTCCTTCGCAATGAACGGTAACCAGGAGAATGCGGCGGCTGTAGGTTCGTCCGAAGCTCGTCTCGAAAAAATGGACGAGCGGCATATGGATTTCACGGAGCGTGATGGCTTCGATTTTCATGGTTCGATCAGTAGTTCCTATCGGATCTCACAGTGCCTCGACGCCCTTTATCTCTCCGAGGCGTATGACCATTTTTCATCCCAATGGCCAAGCAGGAATTTACCATTCCCTTCGGCGTCGCGCTCATAATTCAGGACCCCCAGCCCGTCGGAGAAAGCGCGTAGGAACTGCTCGCGATTGCGCTCCTGAACCTGCTGAGCGTTAGCTCGTGTTTCTGCGTTGGCCTTCCATTGGTAAATCTGCGCCGGGACCGAAATCGAGACTTCAATTGGGAACGAGTGGTTCTTCCCATTCTGCAAGAGATTCAATACCCGCTTCGACTTCAGCCACCACTCGGCGATGAGGCGGTCGCTGGGCAGGCCTCCCTGCAGAGGCGACGATGTGATGCCGTACTGGTTGATGTTATACCTGCGTGCAATCGCTCCAAGCTTCTCGATATTCAGATAGGCATTCTTGATTTCAAGCGGATCGAAAGTCCACTCGATCAACTCGATGCCTCGTGCCAGCGCGTCTTCCCGCTGCATCAGCTTCAGGCGGCGTCCGAGGCCGCTGTTGCGATGGTCTTTTCTCACAGCCAGCATGTGCGAGTGGAGGTAAACGTGACCCGACCTGGTTCCCGGAACCGACAGAGCAAATCCGATCATTGTGCTGCCGTCGAAAGCGCCCATGACCTGGCCGCCGACTTTATCGGCGACGACGAACATGCGCAGAGGCACGAGTTCGGCATCGGTGAAATTCCAAACCTCTTTTTGCAGAGCCACGCAATCCCGAAAATCCCGAATGTCGTGACAGCGGCGCAGAACGATGGAATCGGCCATTAGGCGGGGCGCTCCTCCTGGCGCGCATCAGTCGTTTTCTCGTGATCTTTCGCCTGTTGCCAGAGACTCTCCAGTTCTTCCATCGAAGATTCGTCGGCGGTTCGCCCACGCCCATGGAGTTGGTTCTCCATCCACTGAAACCGGCGCTTGAACTTGCGATTTGTTTTACGGAGGGCGGACTCGGCATCGATCGACAAGTAACGCGCGATGTTGACGAGAACGAAGAAAAGATCGCCGACTTCTTCTTCCAGCCGCGACTGGAGTTCTTCAGGAGCAGCGGTTCGGCCTGATCCTGCAATGCCGCGGCCTTGTGGGCGAGGTCCCGGCGCTGGAAATTGCTTGAGCTGCTGGCGGAGTTCCTCGGTCTCTTCCTGGAGCTTATCGAATAGACCGTCGATGTTGGGCCAGTCGAATCCGACTTGCGCCGCTCGTGAACTCAATTTGTGACCCTCTATCAAAGAGGGCATGGCGGAAGAAATCCCTGCGAGGATGGATCGATATTCGTTTTCTTCGCCATCGCTGTTTTTGGGATTTTTTTTCTCTTCCAGTTTTCTTTCTTCGGCCTTCAGCGCTTCCCAGTTGCGCTTGACCTCTGCAGAGGTATGGGCTTTCACATCTCCAAAGACGTGCGGATGACGGTTAATCAACTTGGTCGAGAGGCGGTCGAGAACGTCATCGATAGAAAAAGACGATTGTTCTTTTGCCATCTCGGAATAAAACAGCACTTGCAGCAGCAGGTCGCCTAGTTCTCCGGCCAACTCGGGCCAGTCGCGATTGTCGATAGCTTCCAGGACTTCGTAGGTTTCTTCAAGAGTGTAGGGCTTGATGGAATCGAAAGTCTGTTCACGATCCCAGGGGCAGCCGCCGGGCGCGCGCAGGCGCTCCATGATGGCGACAGCCCGTTCGAAACGTTCTCCAGTTGTGGGCATTTGGCAACCAATGTAAATGAGCTTCGAGGCCTGAAGCAACGCGCCCGGTGAATCGTTCCGCGGCAAGGAGGCCGCTGCGCCAACCGCATCAGAAACGATCGCATCCTACCGACGGCGGCTAATTTTTGCTCGTGGCAAATTAAATACTCAGCCGACAACTGCATTCATACGAAGGAGGAAAAATGGCAAACGATACCATTCGAGGCAAGAGAGTGGCAATTCTTTTGGCTGACGGATTCGAGCAGGTCGAACTTCTCGAGCCCAGAAAAGCTCTAGACGACGCGGGGGCGACAACGATGGTTGTTTCTCCGGCTGAAAGCAAGGTAAAGGGGTGGAATCATGACCGGTGGGGAAACGAGATTCCAGTCGATATTCCGCTGAGATCCGCGAAGGCGGAAGATTTCCATGCGCTGCTGCTGCCGGGTGGAGTGATGAATCCGGATCATCTTCGGATGATTCCTGAGGCGGTCAACTTCGTGAAGCACTTCACGGATTCCGGCAAACCGGTGGCGGCGATTTGCCACGGTCCGTGGACTCTGATCGAAGCACGGGCGGTGGGAGGGCGCACCCTGACCTCATGGCCGTCGTTGAAAACGGATCTCAAGAACGCTGGCGCGATCTGGGTTGACAGGGAAGTGGTCAGCGATGGGCGGCTGGTAACGAGCCGGAAACCTGACGACATTCCGGCGTTCAACCGCGAGATGATACGTTTGTTCAGCGAGGAAATAGTGGAATCACCGAATCTGAGACGAACCGCCTGATGAGCTCTCAAGCGCTCTGCGATTATTCCGGCCGCCATCGAGGCGGCCGGCTTTTTCTGCAGAATTGTCTAACTGACGGCGGCAGGTTACTTTGGGTATCATTGTCTTCAAGCCTGCGAGCTGGAATTGGGTCGGTTCTGAGTTGAACCATCGTTACCTTTTTCCGAGCCGTTCCAGAGCGCAAAATTAAGCTCGGTAATCGTGTTCAGCCAGGTCGAGAGTCCTTTCGTCTGACTTGTAGTTTTGGTATTTACCTTAAAATCATGATATTAGCAGTAAAACCCCGAGCGTCACTGGAGGGCCAGCACTTTCACGTCGTCGTCATCGGCGGCGGCATCAACGGTGTGGCCGTGGCCAAGGAGTGTGCGCGCGCCGGGAAACGAACGCTGCTGGTCGAGCAGAATGATTTTGCCAGTGGTGTGACGAGCCGCTCGACGCGAATCATTCATGGCGGCCTTCGATATCTCGAGCACGGGGAGTTGGCGCTGGTGCGGGAATCGGTGAGGGAGCGCGAAAGGCTGCTCCACGAACGGTCCCATCTGGTCCATCCGATACAGTTTCTATTCCTGCTCAATGAACAGAGCCAGCGGAGCGCGATGAAAGTTCGTGCCGGGCTCTGGCTTTATCAGCGGATTGCCGGTCACGAGCCAAATAAGCCGAGCGAGATGGAGATGATGCGCGTGCAGCGCTCATTAGACGCAGGGCATCAGTGGCTCATGTTGAACTTCGAAGATGCCCAATGCGAATTTCCTGAGCGGCTGGTTGCGGAGTGGATGACTGAGGCGGCAGATTCCGGGGCGGTCGTTCGGAACCACTGTGAAGTACTAGCCGTGGACGTGCGCGAAGGACGGGCCCGAGGCGTTCTGCTCCGCGACAAGACCACCGGAAAAGACGAGCGGGTCGAAGCCGGATGGGTAGTGAACTGTACAGGTCCGTGGGCCGACCGCATTTGCCAGCGCTCGACCGTTCGCACCGGCAAGCCGATGCTTGGTGGAGTGCGTGGATCGCACATTGTCCTTCCGCGATTCTCGAGTGCTCCGACGGCCGCGCTGTATACGGAGGCCGCCGACGGACGCCCGGTGTTTGTTCTGCCTTGGAATGAGCAGATACTCGTCGGTACGACCGAAGTTCCAGACTCGGGAGACCCGGCCCGAACATCTCCTTCCAGTGAAGAAGTCGAATACTTACTACGAACTGTTTCGAAGCTGTTTCCCAAAGCAAAGTTCACGGCGCAGGACATCAAGTATGCCTTCGCCGGGATACGTCCGTTGCCGAACTCGCCGGGAAACAAGCCATCGGCGGTGACGCGCAGGCACTTCCTCCATGATCACGCGGATGACGGTGCCTCGCGATTGATCTCAGTCATTGGAGGCAAGCTGACGACCGCGGCGTCTCTGGCTCGGGAGTGCGCTAGTAAAATCGGGCTGCCGGTCGAAGAGCCGAAAGCAGTGGTAATCGGACCGGGAAGCGCATTGGATCCGATGCTCGATCAGGAAGTCATTGAGATCGCCCGCGCCGGGTCGGTCAGCGAAGAGACCGCACGCGGCATGATGGAGTGGCATGGAAAGCGCGCGATGGATATTGCGCGGATGGCGCTGGTCAGCGCTGAATTGCGTGCGCCGATCTGCCCGCACACGTCCCATATCGTGGCCGAGGTGGTCGAAGCCTATCGCAAGGAATCGGCCGTGACTCTGGCAGACGCGTTGCTTCGTCGCGTTCCCGTTGCGCTGGGAGCCTGCTGGTCCGAGTCGTGCAGCCGCGAGGCGGCGTTACGGATCGGCGCGGTGCTTGGCTGGAAAGACCACGATATGGGCGCGAACCTCGAAGCCTTCGAAACCGAGCGGACCGCATTTCTGCAGCGGCCCACGGTCGGAAGATCAGCTCTCGAAGCGGCCGCGGACTAACCTCGAAGAGTCCGGCAAAGAAGGTCTGTTTTGTCGGAAATAATCCCATCGATTCCGAGTTCGGCAAAGCGCTGAATCTGCGTTGGCCTGTTCACGGTCCAGACGAGAACCTTCTTTCCCGCCGCTTTCAACTGATCGATCACCGCAGCGTTGACCAGTGCCGAATGCGCGATGATGTAACCCACAGGAAGTTTTGTCCACCACTTCAGCTGCGATTTTTTCTCGCAAATCAGTCCGAGGGGGACACTCGGGTCTTCGCCGTGCAGGGCATCCAGGACGAAGGGCAGGAAGGAGGAGACGACAAATCCACGACTGGGGCGAAACTTTCTCAGCAGATCAACTGTGCTTTTTTCTAAACCTGCGACTTTAATCTCTATGTCAAGGAAGGCGCGGTCATGATAGCGGGATAGAATCTGGTTAAGATCTGCCAAATCTTTCAGTTTCTCGGATGGCGCTTTCGCGATGTCGATCCCTTTAAGTCGCGGGTCGTGACAGATGACAGCGTGCCCATCAGCTGTGAGCCGGACATCAAATTCGAAACCATCACAGCCATCCGCGAGAGCGCGATCGAAGGCAGCAAGCGAATTTTCGGGGATCGACTTGAGCCCTCGGGCACCCCGGTGGCCCAAGAGTAAGAGTTGATTCGTGCGGCTGGGCTGCATGAATCAGTCGAGATCGAAGTCCCGAATGGGCTTGCCGGTGTCGGGAGTTTCCTTCGCTTTTTTCAGGGCTTCCTGGAACTTCTTTTCCAGCAAGTCGGAAGCGTGTTTCTGCGCTTCGACGGATTGCTGGAAAATCGATTCCCGGCGGCTGTCCTGTTCGCGCATGGCTTTGGCCGCGGCCTCCATGTCGTTGAACATTTTTGGCTTCACGGCAGCAGTGTGCGAAATGACGGCGCGCGTTTGGGTGTCGATCTTCAGAACTGCACTGCAACAGGGACAAGTCACTTCGAAATTTGGGGGATTCTTCGCCATTTGTGCGAATGATACCGCAAATGGCGCGAGCGTGACGAAGTGGCCTATTTCCAGAGAATCACGCCCATGCGAAACAGGTAATGGCGGGAGATCTCGATTCTATGAGCCGAGTGATTGCAGTTCGCCAGAATCTGGCGCATTTCCGACGGAATGTAGGCTCGCCGGACTGACGCAATCCCATCCACCCGCGACACGTAGCTCCGCATGAGCGCAAAGCCGGCGTAGACAAGGGCTAAATGCATCGGATGACGGATGAGATCGTTGATAATTAGCGCGCAGCGGCTCACACGCAGGGCCTCTTCCGCGAATTTAGAAAGCTCGCGAGGTTGGAGGTGATGCGCAAACAAGCTGCAGCTCACGAGATCGAAGCTGGAGTCGGAAAAGGGGAGAGCCAGAGCGTCGGCAACCAGGGCCCGGTGTCCGCGCTCGAGGTGGGTGGGCAAACGGTCGAGATCCGTTACATCGAGGGTAATTCCTTTGGCCGCAAGCTGTTGTCCTGCTGCTCGGGGCACCTGGCCGAATCCGGAGGCAACCTCCAAAATCGAAAGCCGCTTTTTCGCGGTTTCGGAGGAGACTCGTTCAATCAGGTCGCGAGTGGTTGCAACTCCGCCGAACCAGCGATTTATGCGGCAAAGGTCGCGGAGAGAATTCTCCACCTCGGCGGGCGGGCAGGTAGTGGAATCGAGAATTTCTTCGGAGTCGATCCGTTGCATATGTAGAAGGATTGAAACCCCAGCGATTTAAGTCTAAAAGGTCGCGAATGTCGAGTTGTCACTGCAAGGTCAGCGCGAGATTCCTCGCCCCCGCTGGTAGAACGTGGGACTTCGGAATGACGCAGTCGCAACGAGTGCAGGGCTGAGGCGATTAGACTTCCGCCAATTCTTCTTCCAGCAATTGTTTGTTGTAGAGATCGCTGTAGTAGCCGTTGAGGGCGAGGAGTTCGTCGTGAGTTCCGATTTCGACGATGCGTCCGCCGTGGAGCACGGCGATGCGATCGGCATTGCGTACTGTCGAAACCCGGTGAGAAATGAAGATCGTGGTGCGGCCCTGCATGACATCGCGCAGGTGATTGAGGATCTTGTCTTCCGTCTGCGTGTCGACGCTGGAGAGCGCATCGTCGAGGATCAAAATCCGCGGATTGCGGATCAGCGCTCGGGCGATTGCAGTGCGCTGTTTTTGGCCGCCGGAGAGCGTGATGCCGCGTTCTCCCACCATCGTGTCGTAGGATTCAGGGAAGCTCTCAATATCGGATGCGATGTTGGCCGCTTCCGCTGAATTTCGAACTTCAGAGTCGACGGCCGAATCGACTCCCAACGCGATATTTTCACGGATGCGATCGCTGAACAGGAACGTCTCCTGCGGCACGAATCCGATGTTCTTTCGGAGAGAGGCCAGCGAATAATCTCGGACCGGTCGGCCATCGATCAGAACCATCCCCGGTTCTGCATCGTAGATGCGCGGAATGAGATCGACTAGAGTTGTCTTCCCTGATCCCGTCGGGCCGACGATCGCGAGACTGCTTCCGGCGGGAATTCGAAGATTCACATCGCTCAGAACCGGCTTGCCATCGTAACTGAAATTCAGTCCGCGGAATTCGACTTCCCCATGAATCTCGCGATCCTGCGCCTCGGGAGCGTCTTGAATCTCTGGCTTCTCCTGCATGATGTCGTTAATGCGGATCAACGACGCGGTCCCGCGCTGGAAGATGTTGATGACCCATCCCAAGGCAATCACAGGCCACGTGAGCTGCATCATGTAGGTGCTGAACGAAACGAACTGGCCCACGCTCATGGTTCCAGCAAGTAGAAGAGTGTTGGTGATTGCCGGGTGTCCGGTTCCGAGGTTTGAAACCAGCTTGATCGCCGAATTGCCGGCAATTACTTCACGGCCGCCGAGCCAGAGGACAAGAACGACCGCACAACCGAGCATCAGTTCGAGCGTCGGCCAGAGCATGCCCATCAGGCGAACCAGTTTCAGGCTGCGCCGGATATATTCTTTGTTCTCGCGCTCAAAAGCGCGAATTTCCGCGTCCTCCTGCACGTATGCGCGGATCAACCTTGCGCCGGAAAAATTTTCCTGGGCTCTGGCGGAGATATCCGAGAACATTGCTTGAATCCGTTCGAAACGCTCGTGAATGCGACGGCCGAAGGTTTGGATGATGATGCTTACCGCAGGGAGAGGAAGAAACGTGTAAAGAGTCAGCTTCGGGCTGATGGAAATCATGAACGCGAGCGCGCCGACGGTGTAGATGAGCGTGTTCGCGGAATACATGATTGCCGGGCCAAGCAGCATGCGGACCGCGTTCAGATCGTTGGTGGCGCGCGCCATTATGTCGCCCGTGCGGTTACGCTGATAGTAGGAATAACTGAGGTCTTCGAGCCGGCCGAACAGATCGTTGCGAAGATCGAACTCAATATCGCGCGAGATGCCAATCACCACCCAACGCGTGAGGAATTGGAAAATACCCTTCGTGACCGCGATTGCCAGCAGTATCCCGGCGTAAACAAGCAATTTGTGGCGAGTCACGCCTTCGTGCAGGTCGTCGGCCGCCTTGCCGAGCACGAGCGGGAACAGAATCCAAATGCCATTGGTCAAAAGGACGCAGGCCGTGCCGAGCGCGTATCCCCAGCGATAGCGTTTCAGGTAAGGGAGCAGTGACCGCAGCTTCTTAGGAAACATGCACTCTAATAGATGAGATTTTAGCAGGCGGGATGCGAGGTCTCGTTCAGCACGGATGCGGATAACTCCGGTCCTGGTCCGGAATCTTTGGGCAGTTTCGAGTTTGTATCCTATCCGCAGGGGCCAAAAAGACCTTAATTTTTCTCGAAATGCCGCCTTTGCAGGGCAGGCCGGGATTAGACTGATGTCTGCATGTTTTCCGCCGGAATACTCTCCAAAATTGGATGTGCAATCGCAATTTGCGTAACGATTGCGCCTGCCCAAAATGCTCAAGCGCCGGCTCAATCCGCGGTTTCTGCCCCCGAACACAAGCCCGTGACGCTTGGGGAAGTTGTTCACTCGGCAATCCGCCAGGAACACCGCATGATTGCCCTGATCCGGAACTACCATCCGATTGTTGAAACCTATGTTCAGGAACAAACGCCCGATCAGGTTTTGGGAACTGTGCCGAAGGACGACGATTATTTCCTGAGCCGCCTTGACCTGACTGGAAAAGCCGCCGCCACTTTGGCCTTCACAAGCGAGGGCGAAAGCCGGGATAGAAGGCTTCCAAAAGATGCCGAGTCGTTTGCCGCGAGCGGTTTTGCGCAATCGTTGTTTCCGGATCCCGATAACTTCGATACCGATAATTACGACTTTGAATTCGTCCGATGGGAAACACTTGGGGACGTCCGGTGCGCGGTATTGAACGTCGCCCCGCGCGAGAAGACGAAGAACCGTGGTTTTGTCGGACGGATATGGGTTGAAGATCAGAACTACAACATTGTTCGCTTCACAGGCACATTCCGGTCAAAGGAGTTCGCCAAACGCTCGTTTCACTTCGATAGCTGGCGAACGAACACGATCAGCATCATTTGGACGCCAGCCTTCGTTTATACCGAGGAGTCCGATCCGAAAGATCCTACGCGACACGGTTTGTGGTTCAAGGCGCAGACCCGGATCTGGGGCTACGATCTGGCGAATGCGGGCGACCACAGGGAATATGCGAAGCGGATGACGGACACGCCGACGTGGGTGGATCCCAAGCGGCAGGAAGCTTCGCAAAATTTGAACCCGACATACACGCTTGGAAATTCTGAGTATTCCGCCGACGACAGGGTGGTCGAAAGGCTGCAGGTTGCTGGACTCATGGCGCCGGACGGCAACGTCGATCACATTCTCGAGACGGTCGTAAACAACATCCTCGTCACAAATAATTTGGACATTCCCGCGGTCCGCTGCCGGGTGCTGCTCACTACTCCGTTAGAGTCCTTCGTCATGGGCAGGACGATCGTGCTGAGCCGCGGCCTGATCGATGTGCTGCCGGATGAGGCTACGCTGGCGGCCGTGCTGTCGCACGAACTCGCGCACATCGTTCTGAATCACTCGACCGGCGAGAAGTACATGGCCGGATTGGCGTTGCCGTTCTCTGATCTGCAGATTTTCGCCCATCTCGATTTTCACTTCGACCCCGCCGAAGAGGCTGCTGCCGACAAAAAGGGTCTCGAAATGTTTTCAAAGTCTCCCTACGGAGACAAAATCGCGAATGCCGGATTGTTCCTTGAAGCTCTCCAATCGCGCGCTCCGCAGTTGCCGAATTTATTGCAGGGGCGTTTCAGCAACGACTTCGGAAGCAGTCATCTAGTGGGAATGAAGGCGATGGCGGATCCCGGAAAACATTTGCAGCAGGATAATGTGCAGCAGATCGCGGCCTTGCCGCTGGGTTCGCGGCTTGAGCTTGATCCATGGTCGGACAAAGTCGAGATGCGAAAGGGGCAGGAGGCCCGTCCCTTATCGGCCGCCGAAAAGATGCCGTTCGAGGTCACTCCATTTTTTCCATTCCTCAAGAGGCTGGACCAACCGGGAGCGAGCGACGGAAAGCAGGCGACAGCAAGGCCGTAAGGGCTTTCTGGGGATGATCCGACTACCTGGCGTTGGGCCGTGCGCGAGACTGGACAGATTCCTGTTTGGAACTTGCGGGCGCTGCTATGGGGAGCAAATCCCGGCCGAAGGCGGCGATGCTCACACCTGCAATCACTGCACTCCACACCACGAAAAACAGAGATCCGAGAATAAGAATCGAGTCACTCATAGTGAGTTCCCCCGCAGGCGCGGAGCCCATGAGGAAGCTCCGCGCTGCGACAATGCACTCTCTGTCCCAGTCAGAGAGTTGTTCGAAGCAACTTATTGCTCATCCGAAGTAGCGGGAGGCGTCTGGTTCATGCGCTGCTGCATGCGCTCCTGATGTTGCGCTTCGAGCTGCTTCAGTTGGGACTGCTGATCGGGCGTGAGCAACTGGTAGAGCTCGTTGTGGATGCGAGTCTCCTGCACGGTTAGCTGCACCTGGATCTGCGCCTTCTGCGCTGCGAGAGCCTGCACTTTCGCCTGATCGAACGTTCCTTCGACGTATTGGCGCAGTTGCATGTCGATCTGGTGTTCCTGTTTCATCAGAGGCTCGACCGCCGGGCGCTCCTTCTGCAGTACCGCTTCCATCTGAGTCTTCTGGTCCTCGGAGATATTCAGCTTCTGCGCAAGGTGCCACATCATCGGTCCGCCCAAGCCAAATTCGTGCATGTGCATCGGTGGCGGAGTGGTGGCATCTGCGGTTTGAGACTTGGCGATCGCGCCGCCAAACAACACGGCTAAGGCGGCGACCATCAAGCGAAAACGAATCGATTTCATCTGTAACTCCTGGTTTTGCGACTTTGTTTTCTACGATAGGAACACGAGTGCAGGCAAAAAAGCGGTAAAAAGACAGTCAACCAGAGTAAAGATTTGTAACGACCAAAGCTCCACCTCGAATCTGCCAAGTGCCCATTTGACAATTCTTTACTGCCAACGATTTGGGAGTTGATGCAGAATGGATAGCAGTATGGAAAGAATTCTGGTGATCGACGACGACGTGGAACTCTGCCATCTTGTCGGCGAATATCTGCGTGCAGAGGGATTCACGACTGAGTGTGTGCACGACGGCGAAAGCGGCTTGAAGAAAGCGACGGCAGGAGAATACCTGCTTGCCGTGCTGGATGTGATGCTGCCGGGCATCAACGGCTTTGAAGTGTTGCGCCGGATTCGTGCCGTCTCCCGGCTGCCTGTCCTGTTGCTGACAGCGCGGGGTGAAGATGTGGACCGCATAGTCGGCCTCGAAATCGGAGCTGATGATTATCTCCCGAAGCCTTTCAATCCCAGAGAGCTCGTTGCGCGCATCCGCGCCGTACTTCGCCGCACGCGCGGGGAAAGCGGTTCTCCGGCGCCTGAGATGGTAAGCGTTGGAGACGTCGAATTAGATCCCGCCACACGGACGGTGCGTCTTGAAGGAAAGCCGGTCGAACTCACTTCGGTCGAATTCAACTTGCTCGAGGTTCTGTTGCGCGAAGCCGGGCGCGTCGTTCCGCGCGAACGCCTGGTGAACGCCGTGCTCAGCCGGAAGTTCTCGCCATTCGATCGCAGTATCGATATGCACGTGAGCAAAGTACGCAAGAAGCTGGGAGACACGGAGAACGACGAACATATCAAAACAGTTCGTGGTGTAGGCTATATTTTTGCGCG